>Ga0335070_10001002_pt1 | contig 32470 bp, 42 predicted proteins | sample Lox_Sample_13_FD_206722 | JGI IMG/M metagenome (GOLD analysis project Ga0335070, IMG submission 206722) | Soil microbial communities from Loxahatchee National Wildlife Refuge, Florida, United States - Lox_Sample_1.3 | ecosystem: Environmental > Terrestrial > Soil > Wetlands | place: USA...
TAATGGCTCAAACGTTTTCCGTTGTCAGCCGGACAGTAGCGCCTGTCACTCGCTGTCGTCATCGTGCCGGCGGGCTGAGAGTGCGAAGGTCTGCGGTGACCGCCATCCGCTTCTGAGCGTGACCACGACCGCGAGGGAAACGGCCGCGCAGAAACTCAAGTAGAGGCTGGGAGCGTGGATGTTGCCACTCCGCTCGATCAAAAGCGTCGCCACCAGCGGGGCCGTACCTCCAAACAGCGCTGATGCAATGTTGTAGCCGAGTGAAAGACCAGTATAGCGTTGGCGTGCGGGGAATAACTCGGCGATGACGGCAAAGAACGGTCCCATGTAACACGAGACCAGGACGGTTAACAAGACGTGCCCCGTGATCATGTAGGGCAGATCACCGCTCGTCAGCCAGAGAAAAAGCGGGTAGGAAAAGATCGCGAGCCCGCCAGCTCCGATCATCAGTAGCGGTTTTTGTCCGACTGAGTCGGAGAGTCGGCCCGCCACGGGAATCAGCAGCGCCAGGAGGGTCATACAGCCGGTATTCAGCGTGAGGACAGTTCCGAGGGGGGCTGTCGTTACCGTCACAAGGTAGGTCGTCAGATAGACGTACAGCAAGTAGAAGGCGACACCGTGCAGCCAGACGAGACCGATCAACTGGATGAGCGGAAGACGATGAGCGGCGATCACGTCACGCAGAGGAGAAGTTGAGAGCGTTCCTGTCTGACGAAGCCGTTCGAAAGCCGGTGACTCCTTTGCTTTCGTGCGTAAGTACCATCCCACCACGGCAATGAGGCCTCCAAGGAGGAATGGAATCCGCCACCCCCAGTGATGGAGTGCATCATTCGTGAGAGTGACGGCAGTCAATGCCCCAACACCGGACCCCAGGAGCGCGCCGACCTGGGCGCTGAACCCGGCCCAACTTCCAACATATCCTCGTTGAGATTGTGAGGCATGTTCCACCAGAAAGGTGACTGACCCGGTAAACTCGCCACCGACGGAAAGGCCCTGGAGAAACCGGCAGAGTGTCAACACCATCGGCGCAGCAACACCGATCATCTCATAAGTCGGCAGGACCCCAACCAGACAGGTGGGGATAGCCATTAACAGGACCGACCAGGCCAAGGCATTGCGTCGACCGATGGTATCGCCCCAATACCCGAACAAGATCGCTCCGAGAGGGCGAGCCAGGAATCCGATTGCAAAGACTCCAAAGGCGGTCATGAGGGAGAGAGAAGGATGCTCCGACGGGAAGAACAAGACGGCGAAGATCGGAGCGAAATATCCGTAGAGGGCAAAGTCGTACCATTCGAGGACATTGCCGATCGCTCCGGCGAGGAGAGTCCTCTTTATGGATGAGCGCGTATCCATCGTGAGCAAAAACTTAGAGTGCGGCAGAACAGCGGGCGGATACAAGACTTATCTTGAAGCCGGACTCGCGAACCTCCGGATCACAGGGCGGGCGCAGGGTCTGAGCCATCAATCGAATAGGTGTGGCGGGGGGCACCGGCATCCACCCGACGAAGTTGACACCATGTTCCTCCCCAAGTAGCCTGGCTCCACTTCTGCGGTCGACCAATTCTGCCTTGCGACCAAGGGTAGGGGATGGAGAGTCTGTATCAGCTTGAGCTTGTTATTCTGTTGCTCGCGGTGGTCTTGGCCCTCACGACCGTCGCCCGGAAGATCTTTATTCCCTATCCGATTCTCCTCGTCATCGGTGGGTTAATTCTGGGAGTCATCCCGGGGCTTCCCACCGTGACGCTGAGCCCCGATCTCGTTTTTCTCGTTTTCCTGCCGCCGATCCTCTGGTCTGCCGCCTATTTCACGTCGTGGCGTGAGTTTCGAGACAATCTCAGGCCGATTTCACTGTTAGCGGTTGGGCTCGTGCTGGCGACGATGGCCGCAGTCGCGGCGGTCGCGCACACAATGCTGCCCGGTATCGGATGGCCGGAAGCCATTGCGCTGGGCGCCATTGTCTCGCCGACGGATGCGGTGTCGGCGATGGGCGTCGCACGGCGTCTGCGCGTGCCTCGACGTGTGGTTACTATCCTCGAAGGAGAGAGTTTGGTGAACGATGCCACGGCCCTCGTGTTGTATCGTGCGGCTGTCGGCGCAGCCGTAGGCGGGAGTTTTGCGCTCGGGCAGACGCTCCTTCAATTCGTCTTTGCCGCCATGGTAGGCGTGGCTATCGGTCTGGCTGTGGGTTTGGCCACACGCTGGGCCCTGCGTGCCACAGAAGAGAGTTTTACCCAGATCGCGATCACGTTGCTAGCACCGTACATCGCCTGGGTGTTGGGCGAATCGACCCATGCCTCAGCAGTCCTTGCCTGTGTCGCGGGAGGCCTCCATGTGCGGCAGCATTTCAGTGCGGCCGTCGCGCCCACCACTCGTTTGCAGGCGCGGGCTGTGTGGGATCTGCTCATCTTCGTGCTGAACGGGTTTATTTTCATCCTCATCGGACTGCAGCTTGGTGCACTGCACGAGGCCGTGCCATCTGGCCGCTTTGGGTCGTTGCTGATCGCCGGCGCGTTGGTGAGCCTTGTTGCGATCGTGGTTCGCCTGGGATGGGTGCCCTTGGCGGCGGTGATTCCCCGATTGATGAGCCCCTCGTTGCGGGCGCGCGACCCCATGCCTCACTGGTCTTATCTCCTGCTAATCGGCTGGACCGGCATGCGAGGGATCGTCACGCTGGCAGCGGCGTTGGCATTACCGGTCACAACGACTGCCGGGGGACCGTTTTCCTTTCGAGCCGAGATCATCTTAATCAGTTTTTTGGTGATCCTGGCAACTCTGGTGCTCCAAGGGCTTTCGCTCACACCGTTGATCCAGGCGTTGCGCCTGGTGGAAGACCGTGGGCTCGAACAGGAAGAGATGCTGGCGCGAGAACGTGCGGCTGCGGCTGCCTTAGAGCGATTGGACACATTGGCAGAGGAGGGGCTCAACAACGACCATCTCGACCGGCTGCGGGTGCATTACGGCAAACAGCGGCAACGGTTCGCGCGTTCGAACCCGGTGGACGCGGACTGTTCGATAGAGGCGGGCGAATCATTTCGGCAATTGCGCCATGAGACGTTGACCGCGGAGCGGCTCGCTCTGATCGAGCTTCGCAATGACGGCACGATTAGCGACGAGGTCCTTCATCGCCTAGAGCATGAACTCGATGTCGAAGCGCTTCGCCAGGGAATTGGTGAACGGCGCCTGGCCAGGTGATATCTGCCCATCGAACAGGCGCCGAAAGTGCCTTCCACATGAAACCCGTTATTCAAGAAGAACGGACCGGCTGTGGGATCGCCAGTGTCGCGACGGTCGCTGGCGTGAGTTATCGACGGGCCCAGGGAGTGGCAAACCGGCTGGGCATTTTCGCCGAGGATCCACGCCTGTGGTCTGAAACCGGTTACGTGCGCCGGTTGCTTCGACAGTTTGGTGTCCATGCAGCCAGGACTGAGACGAGATTTACGACGTGGCGGACCTTGCCGCGCCTTGCGCTGCTGGCAATCAAATGGCACCGAGTGCGCGGTCGCGCGTTCTGGCATTGGGTCGTCTTCTGGCGTGGACCGAGTGGTGCTGTTGTGCTCGATTCCCAACGTGCGCTTCGCGTGCATCGCCGCACGGACTTCGGTCGCATGTGCCCTAAATGGTTCATTGCTATCACAAGAATCAGGCGCGAAGTAGGCGGGGCCCACACTCCTCATAGGCCAGCCTTACCTGATAGGAAGCCTCCCAACGCTTCTTTCGAGGTTACTGTCAGGAAAAATATAAAACTGAACAGAATCACCACATTACGGTTCAGATACTCACCACGCGCGTTGACATCACCGCGTTCTACCTGTAGGGTGGATCAGTCAAGTCCTGAGCCTCGCTGACTGTCCTATCCCTCGCGCCTTCTGATTTCTCCCTGCGCGTCTGATTCCCCAGTCTCCGCCGCTCCTCGGTCGGGCCTTTTCGACTCGTGATCGGTCGTCGTTCGTATGGGTATCCACCAGGTCCCGAGGCTGTCGTGTATCTCGTGCCAGGACGGCACAAGGACAATTTCCTGTTTGCCTGCGTCATCTTTGGCGGGTTCGCTGGATCGAACAAGATCTGGGCGCTGAAGTCGGTGTCGAGCGGGGGAAGGGTGCCACGTGATCGGCATGATCTGTTCACGCTGCGACGGATTACGGCGGGTCATTAGGATGAAGGACGTGGTGAGCGGCGAATCCACCTCCGGGTGGCAATGCCTGTTGTGTGGTGACGTGATCGATTCCGTCATCGTCGCGAATCGGAAAGGCCATGCAGAACCGACGTCGAACCGGGCTCGCCTTCCGGGGTCTGTGCCGGCTGGAACAGGGCGGTCCAAATTCAAGCGACTTCGATATTGACTCGGTTCTGAATAGGAGTGCATCGCACATGGAACCACAGACGACTGACGACCGCACGACAGTGAGGTCCTTACTAAGGAGGTGCCTACCATGAACTCTATAAATTCACTGATTGTTGGATCCCTTGCCCTCGGTGGGATGATCGCGGCTCTTGCCGCGTCTGGTTGGGCAATGATGGCATCCGAGTCCACTGCGACAATCGACATGAAGCATGCAGACGAAGCTCTTCGTTCGACGATGAAGAAGACGGCATGACCATTTTAAGTTAACACAAAGGAAGGAAGGCACCATGAGAACCTATCGAATCATTCAACTGACAGTCCTCCTTGCTTCACTCGTGCTGATGACGGGACTCCCCTCGCTGTCCACACAGGCGGCGGATCAATCATTGGAAGGAGCCATTATTGTCCCCTCGCCAGGAGAGCCTGGCGTGGTGGCGGCGGGCGCAGTCGAGGACACGCTGCTGGCCTGTCTGGCTCGGATTCCCAGGGATGCCAGTGCCGGTCAGCGCATGCTCGCTGAACAGAGTTGTCAACAGAACGAGGCGACCAGGACACAGACCCAAGCTGCGCCCAAGTTCTGAGTGGTCAATTCGCCGAAAAGAGGTTGGGCCTTCAATCTGGTATGGCATTAGCGAGCCTGATGGTGTTGACATGGTGCGCGACCATCTGGGCGTCCTTTACTGAGGAGAAGCCCAGGGATCAGATAGGCGGTTTGCGGTTTAAAGAAAGCAGATCCGAAAACGGATGAACCCACGCTGTTCGGATCTGATCCGTGGACATACGCGTCGTTATGTGTGGGTGTCTGACGACAGAGAGGACAATCGTGAATTTCGCACAAATGATATTTCACTGGTTCACTCAAAATCCCTTCACGGCGGCGTCCATCGTCTTTGGCGTGGGCGTTGTCGCAGTGACGTTGTACACATACGTTTATGACTACCAAACGCTGACCAATCGGGACTAGGCCTGAAAGCACGCCGTGTCTTTGGTGTGGACTCGGAAGCGTTGACGATGAGGAACTCAGAGGGGTCTGTCGAGGCCCACCCGGGACCTCAGGTTTATCTGGACGTGGATTCTAAGGAGTTCGTGCGGGTTTCGTCCCATTCAGTTTCGGGAGACGCGAGCGGAGCCGGAGGAATGGTCTGGACCTCAAAGGAGGATTGGGTCAACGCTTGTCCGATGAGGAGGAAGTCGTCATGCCACAGCAAGAAACCATTGCCCACCGGATCCTTAAAGTCGTGCGACGTGCTCCCGGTTGTCAGCTAGATGAATTGGAGCAGAGTCTGCCGGGTCTCACCTGGAATCAGATCTTTCTTGAAGTCGATCGCTTGAGTCGGATGGGGCAGGTCGAAGTAATGCCGATAGGCAACGGCACGTATACCGTTCGGTTGTCATCTAAGAGAAAAAAGTCGTCAAGTTAACGATAGCCCGTTGCGTCACTGAACAGTTCTGCGACATCTTCAGTGGGGACGATATTCACCATTGGAGCAGAGAGACGGAAATAAAGGTCACGACCATGCGGCAGATTGGCAGAAACAGCACTCCACTGTTCGGGCAGAGGTCTTTCACGGTGCGCGCCACGTTGATCATCACGATTCTCGTTGGGTTGGTTCTCGTCACCGTGACAACGGCCACCCTCGCCGAAACACGACGCGCGTTGGAAGCCGAAGCCCGTCGAAATGGGGCCCCGATGGTATGGGTCACGGATGGCGTGTTTACAATGGGCAGTCCAGACGGACGGGGCAAGAACCAGCCAGCGCACGAAGTATATCTGAACGCGTTCTATGTCGATCAATTCGAAGTGACGACGGCTCGTTATGCCATATTCTTGGCAGCAACCGGACAGGGTAAACCCGGATTCGTGCCGAAGTTGTGGGAACAAGTCAATCTGGCTTCTGAGGGAGATCGGCCGGTGACGGGCGTGAACTGGAATGCTGCGGATGCCTACTGCCGTTGGGCCGGCAAGCGCTTGCTGACCGAAGCCGAATGGGAAAAGGCAGCGCGAGGGCCTGACGGACGACGGTACCCATGGGGCAACGCAGAGCCGGCGTTCGCCCTCGCGAATTACGGCCAGTCCATCTCCAGTCATACCTACAGCGACAGCCTCAGGCCGGTGGGCAGTTACGAGGGAGGCAAGAGCCCCTATGGAATTTACGACATGGCGGGGAGTGTCTCCGAGTGGGTGGCAGATTGGTACGACGAGAAGTATTACGCGACGAGTCCGAAGAGTAATCCGCAGGGACCCGCTCGGGGGATGGAGAAAGTCATTCGAGGCGGCTCGTTTGTAAACTCTAGTCTTTCCATGCAAGCCGCGTCTCGTGAGAGTACTCTTCCTACAGACAAGAGCCTTTATGTCGGCATCCGGTGCGCCCAGGATGCCTTCTAACCATGTCCGGTCGCTCGCGAATCGAGAGAATGTCCCCTGTCTACCGGATTGATTAGAGCGGCGACTCTGTTCTTGCCGACAATTGTCCTATTATGCTCAGCGACCGACGCCAAGGCAGGCAGACTGTTTCGCGCCTTCTTCCACTCCTGACTGGAAAAGCGAACATCATGAACGGAACTCCATCGATAGTCCGCCGACGCCTTTCGCGAACTGTCTCATCATCACACATGGCTCTGCATCTGCAACCATGGACCTAAGAAGAGCATTGACTCAGCTACCCAATGCGCTTAGGGTAATATTCTGACGTTCTAGTTAGGCTGACTGTTCTATCCGTTGCGCTTCCCGAGCCCTTCCTGGCGCGATCGATTTCCCAGTCTCCGCCGCTCCTACGCCAGTACGTTTGCGATACGCGGCATTCCTTGGTATCAGACAGCAAAGCGGCTGTCTCATGCTTCGGCGGATTCCTGCCCTGACATGGAGGGCTCCCTCATGAGTCTGGGGATCGTCCATGGCCGAAAAAGCAGCAGTTAGTGGCTGTGCCAAACAAAGGAGACCAGATCATGAGGACGAGGATCCCCTCAACAACGACTACCAAATGGGCTGAAGCCATCACCGCAAGAGTTCAAGCCGTGGCTGATCAGTTGGGAATCAAGGGTCACAAATTGACGGACATCAATTCTGCCACAGCCGATCGGCTTCAATGCCTGAGCGGAATTGGCACACTCTATGCCAAGAAGATCGTGGAGGGACGTCCCTACCAGAACACGGAGGAGTTGGTCACGAAGAACATCCTTCCACGATCCACTTACGATCGGTTGAAGGACCGGATCGCAGCGACTCAGCCATGATTGCTCTGGAGAGCTCTGCCGTGTCGACCGTCTCTCCTACACCGGTGATCGCGGCAGACTGCGCGAAAGCCTCGTGCATGTGCCAGGGATATCCGCTGCGATTCCTGCGTTCAGTAGAGAAGGTCGCCCGCCGTCCGGTGTGTCAATTATCGAAGGGGAAAATGACGAAGCACGGTCGATCAATGTCGTTATGAAGGAGGACCGCATGATCAAACAGCGGGCATTCCTCAAGAGATTTTGGTTCATTCGTCTTCTGCGATCGGCGAAATCTTCGGCGTATGCGTGTGTCGTATGGGCAGGAACATTGAGGAAGGTTGGATAACCCTGAACCTGCTGCCGATTGCTGTGTAAATGGCTGGGTGCGCGGTAGTGCGATCGCGAGGGGCCTGCGATTGCGCTCCAACACCGAAGGCTCGCAACAAGGAGAGTTACCATGAACAAAGCAGGCATACCGTCACGCCAACCACGAGCGCTGTCACAAGTGGTAGGGGGATTGGTGTGGAGCAGCGGCAAGGAGAGAAAGAACGGAGAAGAGAACAAGCAGTTGGTGGGGACGGCAATGGCCGCCACCGTCACCATCGATCAAGCTATCAAGACGGCGTTGGAGAACTTCCCCGGCAAGATCATTGAAGCGGAGTTGGGGAAAGAATATGGCAAGACCGTGTGGCAAGTAGAAGTTGTGACAGCTGAATAGCAAATCACGGTGGTCCAGGTCGATGCCGAGTCCGGTTCGGTGATCGATACCGCGGAGAAGATTGAGGGAAGAGACAGGAACGTGAGAGCGAGCAGGATCTGACACGCGCACAGACGCTCAAGACCTTGCGCAGTCTCGGAGTCTTGCGCGTGGCCCCAGGCCGGTGCATAAGCCTGAAAGGAGGCACGCCTTGTTGAAGTCGAAACCTATCACCGACCAAGTGCTGGAATCCCTTGCACGCAATCCCGCTTGTGAGTTCCATACGCTTGTGGCGGAATGCTCCGAGTTCACCTGGAACCAGCTTTTCTATGAGGTCGACCGGATGAGCCGGATCGGCAAGCTCTGCCTGACGTCAGTCGGTGGCGGCCACTACTTTATCAGACTGGCAATCACGGAGGATCCCATGAAACCGAAACAGCCCCACACACAAAGCAACGCGGGCCAGAATCCGGCCGCGGGTCGCCCAGACAGCGAAGCCGGATCGGTCGAGTTGGTGGACCGGCGTCTCAGAATTGCCCAACGGGCTTATCAGTACTATGAGGAACAAGGCCGCGAAGATGGTCATGCGCTGGATCACTGGCTTAAAGCCGAGCGGGAGGTCCGAAGCACAGCCCCTCAGAAAACCTCGTAACAAAGGAGACACGCAGTGACACCTGAAGAACGCATTGCAAAGATGACGACCGCTATCAAGCAGGCCATCAAAGTGAGGGGGGATCGGTTCGGATCAACGGAGGGGGACGTCGCAAGGGCGATTGAGGAGCTGAAGACGTCGATGCAGACTATATCGCCATCAAAAGACACAACCGTCGGGATCTAGGCTGGCCAACGACGAGAATGGAGAACGGCACTATGATGACCCCGTCCATCGCGCAGAGTCACCTTGACATCACAGTCAAGCTGGTCAGATTGTACGTCTTTCTGGCGCATAGTATAGATCGCTGTTTGAGCGAGGCGGTACGCATCAGCTATCCAGAGTCCGAACTCCAATCGAATCTCGCCTCAACCAGGACCGCGGTGCTGGACATGCTGTCGGTGAACCGTGTGGTCAAGGGGAAAGTTGAACAGGGGTGTCATCGGGTGCTCTCCCTTGTCACGGCGTTCCTTACAGACGGGCCGGGAAAGACCCCCGCGTTGATAGACTTGAAGGCGGAGCGAGCCATGTTGAAACAGAAAACGATGGCGCTGAGTGATTTACTCGCCGTCTTTCGAGCAGTCTGACAGGAGGTCGAAAGAGTTCGCTGCGTTGCGCTTGCCAGACGCGTTGGAGCCACGGGTCATTCATGGAACGGAGGAAGTATGACGAACACACCGACAATCTATGTGCTCACGCTGGATTCACCATCCCGAAAAGCCATTCGCCTGTGGACGGGGAAGGCCATCCATGCTCTTCGCCACTGCTCAGCCAAACAGATCGGCCATGCGTTGATCGAATTGCAACAGCATGTAGATCGTGTGCAATACGCAGTAAGAGCGCCGATGCGAGGTGGGTCGTATTCCTTGAACCGCTCTCGGTGACATAACGCGCACACCTCATCACGACGTCGACCAACGCCACAAATAGGCGCACCGCAGCGTGATGTGAATCGTTCACCCAGACCGTTCTTCTGCGCTGCTCTCCCTCGCCCGTCAGGCCGGCAGCCGCATCTCTTCTTATCCCCCGATTGTGCAATCCCGCAATTGGTTTTCTCAGAATCGGACATGAGGCGGTGTGAGGACCCGTCCGCATCGGATTGGATTCTGTCATGATCCAATTGGATTCACGTTCATTGCTTCGTCCCCCGTATCTTGTTTAGAAATCTCAACAAATCCACGTAAGCCTTCGGCGCGCGTTTTGCTTTCTCGTTCTGAACAACGGACGAGCAGGGCCGCTCAATCATTCTCGATTCGATGGAGGGATGTGATGGGGATTCGAATCCTGGTAGCGGACGACGATCCGGATATCGTCATGGGTCTGTCGGAACGACTGCGCTGGTTGGGCCATGACGTGATCGTGGCCGGCGATGGACAGGCCGCTGTCATGGCAGTGGAGTCACATGCGATCGACCTCGCCTTTCTTGATGTGGGAATGCCCCAGTTGGGTGGGATTGAAGCGCTGAAGCGAATCAGGCAGCGGTGGCCACACCTGCCGGTCGTTATCTTGACGGCATACGGCACCATTCGATTGGCGGTAGAAGCGATGAAGGAAGGAGCCATCGACTTCATCACGAAGCCCTTTGAATCGAGCCAACTGGATGCGGTTGTCACCACGGCACTGGAACGGAGTGAACTCAAAGGGGAGGTCACCCAGTTGTTGGGAGAGATCAGCCATGATGTCAAGAATATGCTGATGCCGCTCGTGACGGGAACGGATCTCCTCGCGGAGGAAATCACCGATCTGTTTAAGACGCTACCGGAGATGGAATCTGTCCGCACCCAGCAGAGCCACCATGTGTGCGAGGAAGTCATCCGGATGTTGCGCAATTCGTCCCAGCGGATTCAAGACCGCATGAAGAGCATCGCAGATTACGTGGCAGTGACCAGCGCACCTCAAAAATTCGAATCGTGCCAAATCGACAAAATCGCTGTGAGTGTCGCCAAATCATTGCATCTGCTGGTGAAACAGAAGCAGCTCGCGCTCAAACTTGTGGGGCTGGACACGCTACCGCCGATCATGGCCGATGAAAATCGGATCTATTCCGCGCTGTACAACCTCGTTCATAATGCGATTCCCGAGGTACCAGCGGGAGGTTCAATCACCATCCGTGGGTCTCATGATATGGGCGAACAGTTCATTGCTCTCGCCGTTCAAGACACTGGAAAAGGTATGCCACCGGAGGTCCGAGACAATCTGTTCACCAAACGATTGGTAAGCCAAAAGTCCGGCGGCACGGGATTGGGCACGAAGATCGTAAAGGATGCGGTTGATACACACGGCGGGCAGATTACGGTCGATAGCCAGGAGGGACTAGGCACGACATTCCACATCCGCTTGCCGATCCACCAGCCTGCATCTTTCCGGAAGCCCGAACGGTCTGTTCGAGCCGACGGTAGGGCGGGATGGTAAACGGGTTACTGATGGTATCTTAATGTTTCGCTCAGCCTCGATCCTGAGGCGGATTCGTATTTCAGTGTGTCCAGACGCGTTCTGACCGTTGTTCGAACGGATAGACGTGCAGCATCCAGCCGAAGACCTGGGAGTAGAATTTCCCGCCTGCCGCCTCGCATTCTTCTTTGGTCGCGATCGCTCCCTTGAAACCAAAACGAGTCCAATCGGTGGCGGCCGTGATTCTGTTCCGAGGAAAACAGAGGTTCACATGCGCGTGCCACTGCCCTATGCTCAGCGGAACCCGCTTGTTCAAGCGCTCTTCACTCATCCCCTTCGGAGCCGTATACATCGCGCCTTCAAGCTCATAGCCGTTAGCCGACTTCTTATAGAGCAGTGACGTCGGCTCCGCCGGATTGAACCGGAAGGCGGCTTTGAATCCTCTCCACTTGCTGGTGAAATGGTAGTGAGGCTGTTCTACTTCCGGATGAAACGGTTCGAATCCGTCTTTGATCGCAACTCGATAGTCCTGGTATTTGACGAGGGCCTCTCGGAGCACCTGGACAATTCCCGCCACGCGAGCTTCGTCGTCGCCTGTCAGCGGGCGGGGAGTCGTCCATTTCATGTGGGGTCCCATATGCTGCCGTGTCTCGGTCATGGCTTCTGTGGCACCTTGCTCGTGATGATGTTCCTCCGTCATTTCGTGTTGATGAGGTCGCTGCACGTTCTCTTCCGCTTGTGACGTCTGCATCACGACGATGCCGGGCCAGAACCCGATCGCCGCAGCTATGAGCACCCACCTCATGAGAGAAACAACCTGTCTATATCTCATGACAAGGATAGATATCATGTGCCTGAGCTCCCCCTCAGACCTGGCCAATGGGCACTTCCTTTCAACCAGTACCGTTTCACACTAGTGAACGTCCACGCGTGCCGTGCGTTGACCGCGAGCATCGAACAGCGAGATCACAGTGCCATGCTTTTTCAACGAGCGTGCAAGCTTCTACACCTTCTTACAGGTCAACTCGTTGGTAGGTAGGCGTTGCCATATCTTGAGTGCCGAGGCTCCAATCGATCATAAAGACAGTCGACCGAGTGGATGACAACGAGACAAGTCGCCGTCCATTCTTGACCACCACACTCACGGCATTAGTGAAATCGAGTGTCCTATCGGGGCCGGTTCGATTGCAGACGAAGAGAGGAAGTCCTGTTTCCTGGGTGCACCGCTCCCATTCACCGTTGGGACCATGCAGGCCGGGAGCCCAGGCGGCAGCCGAGACAAGAATTTGAGCTCCCTGTGTCCGGAGATTCTCGGCGATCCCGATCGAGAACGCATCCGCGCAGATCAAGAGGCCGACATGATCGAACGGGGGTACGGGGACCGGAGTAGTGTGCTTTCCAGGGGTCGACCATGACTCTGATCCAACTCGCAGCGTGTTCATCTTGCGATGCGCTCCGACAATTGCGCCGTCCGGTCCGATGGCGAACAACGAGTTGTGAAGTGTGTTCATCCGACGATCCCGCTCGGGATACGACAAGACGAGTGCGACTCGATGTCGTGCGGCGAGGCTGCATATGGTCATCATCCATGCATCCGGTTGCGGCACGATCCAATCCGTACCGATCCGGTCGGTGAAGGTATAGCCGCAGATGGCAAGTTCGGGCGTGGTGATCCACGTAGCCCCCGCTCCCGCAGCCGTCGTGATTCCCCTTTCAATGAGTCGTCGATTATGCGCCAGATCGCCCGGGAGCGGTGCGACGTGCAGGAAGGCCACGCGCAAGGTATGTTTCGACATCTCTTTCGGCCCCATTGATGAAACGAAGGATCTCTCGTGGGGAGACATCATACCCCGTTGCCCCAACCTGTGCGAGAGGTTCTATGGGCACCTCCATACAAAAGGAGACTGCCACGACAGGTGTCGGAGCTGTAGGCAAAGCACTTCAGAATCTACCTTCTGAAATTTCTTGCAGTTAGCGCACTGGCAACAAATCTTTAATCTCGTTTCTTTCACTTTTCACGCACAGAGTGTCTTTTGATGTGACTGCAGCGCGAAAACTTTTGGAGTTGCCGTGTAGATTGCGCCCAAGACGAGAGGGTATGAGATTTGCTCCGCCATAGGAGAATAGCACCTGGTCCCTTTTTGATCGGGGACCCGTAATGATTTGGATCGTGGGCGTTGTCATGCTTCTGATATTCTCGAACGGTGTGGGTTGGGGGGCGACGTTAACGTGGAATTCCAACAGTGAATCGGATTTGGCCGGCTATCGTGTGTATAAGTGTGACCGGTTGCCTTGTGGCAGAGCATCTGGAACTGCGTCGCCTCTGGCAACGCTTGGAAAAGTTACAACCTTCAATATCGGTTCTCCCACGACCGTTCAATACTATGTCGTGACGGCATTCGATACGGCCAATAATGAATCCAGTGATAGCAACGTAGCGACGTTTTCTCCTGTGTCAGCGCCCCCTGGCACACCTCCAGCGTTGCCACCTGCGCCGACAGGGCTCAGGATTCTCCCGTCTGGTTAGCTGCCGTGATTGGGGCATACAGAAAGTCCCAGAAGATCAGCAAGGCAGGACACCTTATTTCTTGTCCTTGGAAGAGTCTTGAACAGGCTGCTTCGATGATTCCTTCCCTGTGGCCTTTTTAAAGGTTTCGCCAATGGCAGGGCCGATCTTGGGAATTTCCTTCTCTACGTTCTGCTCCGCGCTCTTCAATCCTCGTACGAGATCGTCCACGGTAATTCCCTTGCTTCCGTCGGTCTTCTGATTCTCGGCTGCTGCTGCCTCAAAGCCTGCCAGAACGCACCAACACAACACTGTTACGCAACTCATCGTGTTTATTCGATACATGAGCCCCTCCGCAGCTTTATTCACTATATCATGACCCTGGACAAGAGATGGACAGGGGGTTAAAGCCGGATGATAAGTTGGCTTCCGCGAATTGGCGACATTCGGGAGAAGTCCCGAAAGAAAGGCTACGTACTACCTTGGACGATCCAGGAGAGTGTGCTATCGTCGATCCGCGCCGAAGTCGGAGTTGTTTGGTAGGAGGTAGTGAACCATGTCCTATGATATGCGGGTGATTCCGATCAGTGAATTTTTGCGCACGGATATCTCGGGGGAAATTGATCTGAAGGCAACCCGTGCGGTCCTGAAAGAACTGCTCGACCTCTGCGCACGTAACAACATCCATCACATCCTCATCGACACTCGAGAAGCCAGTTCGCGCGCCAACACCGTTGATGTGTGGACGCTCGCCAACGATCTGGGCTCTCTCGGTATGAGTACGCAGCATCGGATCGCGATTCTTAACCGCCCCAAAGACGACTTTGATCGAGGCGCCTTTCTGGAGATGTGCGCCATCAATCGCGGGTATCAACTCCGTGCCTTCCGCGATTTCGAGAATGCCTTCACCTGGTTGACTTCCGGAGAGCCCTCATGACGTGGTGCGCGATGACAACTGCCCTGTCTGGCGGGGACCGCTCAAGCGAACATGGTCTCGACGCTGACGCCTGATGAGCGCAATGAACGTGTCAGAGCGTGGTAGGTATGATGGTCGGACATTTCCCCCCTCGGTGACGAGATCTCCGGAAGCCCATGCTTGCGAACATCTCCAACGAAGCTCCGAAACCTCCTATAGTCGTCGATGTTCGAACTGTGTATGGCATATCACCGCAGAGGAATATCCTATGCGACAGAAGATTCTTTATCCGCACAGTCGATGACGTATTGCGATGGGGCAGGGGGAACCAGTTCAATCTGTCTCACCTGGCAGGGAGGTATATCCTCGCTCAGTCGCTTCAAGAGTCTGAGCACCTTCATAGCCGGAGGGATATCGCAGATCCACGCATGCATGCCAGATTCCAGTTCATCTCCATGCCGTTGCACGCGAAAGCCGGGGTGCTCCATGAAATACGCTGAGAGAAACCCTGTGATCGCCTGCACGACCCAGGGATGCGCCTGCGCATAGCGATAACTGGTCCGCAGTTCGACTACCTGCATTCCCTGTTCAATATCCATGGCAATCCTGTTCCACCGCACGATATGACGGGCGCACTGTAACAAGTCCGATGGTTATTTGAAACGGTTCCTTTGGGCAGTCGGAGGAACTGGACAGGGAGTCACGACATGAGGCAGGATGCGAGGCAGAGGTTCGGATGGCTTTGAGCACCTATAACAACGTTTCTCTTCCGTCGTTCATGTACGGCACGGCCTGGAAGAAAGAGGCCACGACGCAGTTAGTGCTCCAAGCGGTGAAGGCCGGATTCACGGCCATCGACACGGCCAATCAGCTGATCCATTACCAGGAAGCCTTGGTCGGCGATGCCTTACTCACCCTTGCAAAGCAGGGCATTACACGTGAGAAGCTCTTTCTCCAAACAAAATTTACGCCGGTCAATGGCCAGGATCATCGCACCCCCTATGACCCCTCGGCCGATCTCACCGCGCAAGTCCAACAGTCTTTCCAGAGTTCATTAGACCATCTCCACACCGAGTATCTGGATTCGTATGTCCTGCACGGGCCGTATTCGCGGCGCGGGCTCGGCAAGGAGGATTGGGAAGTCTGGACGGCCATTGAGGCGCTCTATGGATCAGGAAAGACACGGATTGTCGGCATCAGCAATGTCTCGGCCGAACAACTCACGCAACTCTGTGCGCGAGCGACACACAAACCGATGGTTGTGCAAAACCGGTGCTATGCTGCATTCGGATGGGATAAAAATGTGCGAGAGATCTGTCGTGCACATCGCATCATCTATCAAGGATTTTCACTGTTGACGGCCAACCGTGAGGTGTTTGTCGACCCGACTATGCGCGCAATTGCCGTACGGCACCGGACTGGTATCGCGCAAGTCATTTTTCGATTTGCCATGCAGGTTGGGATGCTGCCGTTGACCGGCACGACGAGTGTGCAACATATGAAAGAAGACCTCCAAGCCGAGCAGCTCGCCCTCACCCTCGAGGACATTCAGCAGATCGAAACGATTGGTCTGTAAACACGCTTCCCATATGTTTCATCATCCGAATGCCGCCATCGGAGGGACCAGACGAGCTTATGTGGTGGACCCAGCGCTCGGCTCGTTGACAGGGCTCTCCAAACTCAGTAGCTTGTCCCCGATTCCACACCCCATTTCCACTGGTTATTCCACCGTTCGCAGAAGGAGGAGACTATGCCGCCATTCATGCAGGCGTATGCCCCGTACACCTACGCGCTGATGCGCATCGTCACCGGGTTCTTATTTCTCTGGCACGGGACTCAAAAGCTGTTGAGTGTGCCGATGCCGCCACCGCCCCAGCTTCCGTCCTTCGTGATCGCCATCGCCGGTCCCATCGAGCTGCTGGGTGGCGCTCTTGTGATGATCGGATTCTTCGCCGGCTGGGCTGCGTTCCTCTGTAGTGGCTTGATGGCCTTCGCCTATTGGATGGCTCACGCCACACAGGCACTCTTGCCCATTCAAAATATGGGCGAACTGGCTGCCCTCTATTGCTTTGTGTTCTTGTACATTTCGGCGCATGGTTCGGGGTCCTGGAGCGTGGATGCGGTACGGAAGACCGGTTAGACACTCAGCAGCAAGCGAGTTGCACAATAGCAAGCGGGGAGCCGGTCGAAATCTCCCATTGGTCAGACTTCTATGAGGAGGATGGCAACGCGGTGATGTGACTACGACTAGTTGACGCGCTTCACATACACGTCGACAAGACCTCCCTTTACTGCAAGACCGAGGGACACTCCGCCCTCGAATGCTTGATGGCTCCAGTTGATCCCATTGAGGCTTGACCACTCCTGATAAATGTAGAGGCTCTGGGTCAGCTGGACCTGGCCGGTAGCCTCTCCTGGTTTGAGAAACAGTGGCCCCTTGACTGTAAAATGAATCGGGATGGCTTTGCCTGCCGGAATATAAAGGACGTACTGCTTGTCTGCCGGCTCCGGCTTCCCAATTTCCACTACAGGAATGCGCTGTAGCAGACCGTCGGGCGGCCCGTCCCATGACGCGCACCCAGTCACGGCAAGGATGCATAATCCAATTACGAAGCGGGACGCGAATGTGGCGGTCATACTTCCTCTCCTGTTCGTTCGGTCGCTACCCCACCTGCCTCTCGTCATATGTGGGTACCGGGGGCCGATACTACAAATTCGGGCGCATGGTTGCAATGAGGTCTCGTGATAGATTGAAGAGAGGATGAGGGTGATGTGCACGGGGTAGCAAAGGCGGATATTCGACCGTTAATCAGAGGCAATGTGTTTGCGAACGGAGCCGGTCGCATTAAGATCACGTGCAAGCCAAAAGACATGTTATAGATACAGGTCAGAATGGATCCGAGAAAGCCATGCTAACGACTGGACGAAGCAGGTTGGTCGGGGACGAGGCCGAGATGCTCGATGACGTGCTGCAGGATCTGGAGAGCAGTCGGGCTAACTCGGATGAACTCAACGCCAAAGCCGTGGTCTTTCGTCCAGCGAACGGGCGCCAATTCGACCTCAATGGCACGAGGCTCGGTCGCCAGCAACATGGTGAGTTGCAGGTAATTCCCCTTGGCAACGGACACGTCACTTGCGATCGCAGCGCCACCCCGCGAGAGATTGTCGATGCGGCCTTCCCCATGCACCGAATCGCCGGAGAACGTCACGCTTCCACTGGTAGAAAATCTTTCGAATTTCCGTTGCTCCATATCTGACCGTCAGCATAGCAAAAACTGCACGATCAGCAAGCATTTTGCGCCGGTTGGCCAGATAAAGCGCAGTTAGTCAGTAGCCACTCTCACTGCCTGAACGGGGAGACTCGGTGTAATCGGGAGCGACAATTCTATGCGGGGGAGGCCTCGATGCCGTTGATGGCACCGATGCGGCGGTACTTTTGTTCGCGCTGAGCCAGCAGATGATCCGTTGAGAGTTCGGTGAGAGTGAAGAGATGGTTCGTCAGGGCTTTAGCCACGCGATCCGTGACAGCTTTTGGATCGCGATGGGCTCCGCCGAGGGGTTCAGGAATAAGATCATCGGCGATGCGAAGCTCTTTCAGGTCGTGCGCAGTCATCTTCAGCGCGGAGGCGGCATCGGGCACTTTCGCCGGATCATCCCACAGAATGGCCGCACACCCCTCCGGGGAAATCACGGAATACACGGAATTTTCCAGCATCAAGACCCGGTCCGATACGGCTAAGGCCAGTGCCCCGCCACTCCCACCTTCTCCAATCACCACGGAAATAATCGGCACCGCCAACCGGGACATGACTAACAGATTCCGTGCGATGGCTTCGGCCTGGCCTCGTTCTTCCGCTCCGATTCCAGGATAGGCACCGGGTGTATCAATAAACGTTATAACCGGGCGTCCGAACTTCTCGGCCATACGCATCAACCGCAGCGCTTTTCTGTAGCCTTCGGGATTCGGCATTCCAAAGTTTCGCTGCATCCGCTCCTTCAGCGTCTTGCCTTTCTGATGGCCGATGACCATCACCGATCGATCGTTGAACCGCGCAAAACCCCCGACAATGGCCCGGTCATCGCCAAATGAACGATCACCATGGAACTCGAGAAAGTCTCGAAAGAGGTCGCCGATATAGTCCAAGGTACTCGGCCGTTGGGAGTGGCGCGCGAGCTGCGTCCGCTGCCAGGCGGTGAGATGGCCGTACAGTTCATGCTCAACGTGCGCGAGTTTCGCGCGCAGCTTGCGAATTTCATCCTGGGGGGCTGGCTTGCCCGAGGTAGCCGCCGCGAGTTTTTCGATCTTTTCTTCGATCTCGCGGATCGGTTTCTCAAATTCGAGGTAATCGCGCATAGACATCAATGGGAAATGTGCAGTTAGGGGAGGGGGCTACGGGCACCGCACCCCGAACCTATTTTGTTACGATAGCAAAGACAGGGCCCCTTTGCCTAGCACTTCTTCAACATCAGCCACGAAGTGTTCATTGGCCGTCACGGTGACGTTTGGGAGTGGTGTGGTGTCGACTTCCATGGCATGGTCCATGAGGACCGTCAAAGCGACCGAAGTGGCGCCGGGATGCCGGAGCAGCACGTCGCGCAACCGCGGCAATTGATCCTTTGCCTCCGGTCGGTCACTGAGACGAATCAGAACGCGTTTGACGGTCTGAGTCTGCACATCGGCCAGCGGTTCGATCTTGCTGCCGCGAACTTTAGTACCTTTGTCTCCACGGTCGACCGTGCCGGTCAGTCGAACAATCCGCTCCGGCGCAATCAACGCCCCCGCCGCCTTATAGAGATCGGGAAAGGCAATCACTTCGACGGTTCCCTGCAGATCTTCGAGGGTCAAATAGGCCATCCGGTCGCCCTTCTTGGTGAGCATCGTCTTGACCGTTGTAATGATGCCGCAGAGTTTCACTTCTTTGCCGTCGGACATCTCCGACAATCCGCCGGTTGTCGCAGTCGAAAGCGCTCTGATCGTCACTTCATATCGGGTAAGTGGATGAGCCGTGATATAGAAGCCGGTCAGTTCACGTTCGTATTTGAGGCGTTGACCTTGATCCCATTCTGGAATATCCGGGAGAGGCGGGAGAGTCGCATGGGGCTCCGTCTCGTGGCCCGACAAGGCTGCTGCGAAAATACTGGTTTGTCCCAGGTCTCGCTCCCGTTGCGCAGCTGCGCCGTCGTCGACCGCCTGGTCGAGCACCGCCATGAGCTGCGATCGTTTGGCGCCGGTCGAATCGAAGGCACCCGCTTTGATCAACCCTTCCAGCATCCGCTTGTTGACCTTGCGAAGATCCACCCGGCGGCAGAAATCGAAGAAGGACGTGAAGGGCCCTCCCTCGTTTCGAATAGCGATAACAGACTCGACGGCGCCTTCACCCACATTCTTAATGGCTGCCAGACCGAACCGGATTGCCCCGTCGACGACGGCGAAATTCTTCCGGCTTTCGTTGACGTCGGGCCCTAGCACCTTGATGCCGAGTTCCCGACATTCCGTGAAATAGCCCATGATTTTATCGGTGTTACCCATGTCGGTCGTCATGAGTGACGCCATAAATTCCGTCGGATAATGAGCCTTGAGATAGGCTGTGTGATAACAGACGACCGCATAGGCCGCGGCATGCGATTTGTTGAAGCCATATCCGGCGAACTTCTGAATGAGTTCGTAGAGCTTCTCGGCCTTTCTCTCGGCAATCTTGTTCTTCTTTGCCCCGTCCAGAAATTTGACGCGCAGCTTTTCCATCTCTTCCGGCTTCTTTTTCCCCATGGCGCGCCGAAGAATATCCGCTTGCCCCAATGAGAAGCCGGCGACTTTGTTCGCGATCGCCATGACCTGTTCCTGATAGACGATGACACCGTAGGTGTCCTTCAGGATCGGTTCGAGTTCCGGCGTCTCGTAGACGATGGGAATCTTGCCCTGCTTGCGTTTGATGAAGTCGGGGATCAAGTCCATCGGGCCCGGACGGTACAGGGCGATAATGGCGATAATGTCTTCAAACCGATCCGGTTTCAGACCGGTGAGGAGATCCCGCATGCCCGAACTCTCAAGCTGAAACAACCCCGTTGTCTTGCCCGAGGCAAGGAGGGCAAACGTTTTCTGGTCGTCGAAGGGAAGTCGGTCGACCGCCAGCGGCGGATCGCTCGGTCGGCTGTCGTTGATGAGCATTTCCGCGCGTCGGATCATCGTGAGTGTCTTGAGCCCGAGAAAGTCGAACTTCACCAGGCCGATTTTTTCCACATCACCCATGGAATACTGCGTCACGATTTCATCGTTCGTCCCTTTATAGAGCGGGACGTGATTGGTCAACGGCTGATCGGAGATGACGATACCGGCCGCATGAGTAGACGCATGACGCGCCAGGCCTTCCAACGATTGTGCGACGGACATCAGCTCTTTGACTTTGGCGTCGGTTTCGACCAGGTCGCGGAGTCGAGGCTCAGTATCGAGGGCTTGTTGCAAGGTGATGTTCAATTGGCTCGGCACCAACTTCGCGACTTTGTCAGCCTCCGCATACGGCATTTCCAGCACACGGCCCATGTCGCGGACCGCGGCCTTCGCGCCCAAGGTGCCGAACGTAATGATCTGTGCCACGTGGTCCGAGCCATACTTGTCGACGACATAGTTGATGACTTCTCCGCGTCGATCCATGCAAAAGTCCATGTCGATATCCGGGAGCGACACGCGCTCGGGATTCAGAAACCGCTCGAAGAGCAGGGTATAGACGAGCGGGTCCAAATCGGTGATGCGCAACGCGTACGCCACCAAACTGCCTGCGGCGGAGCCCCGGCCAGGTCCAACAGGAATACCACGCGAGCGGGCGAACCGGATGATATCCCACACGATGAGGAAGTAACCGGCGAATCCCATCGAACAAATGACCATAAGCTCTTCGCGCAACCGGAGCTCGTAGGCCGTTGCGGGGATCGTGCTGGGACGCTCCTTCAGTCGCGCATTCAATCCATCAATTGCGAGATGCTCAAGATAGGTCTCGCGGTCCTTAAACCCTTCGGGAATCCTATACTGAGGAAGGTACGTCTTGTTCAGCGCCAGCGTGAGATCGCAGTTATCGGCGATTGTGCAGGTGTTAGAAACTGCACCCGGAAATTCAGTAAATGCCTCGGCGATCTCTTCCGTCGATTTCACGTACAGCTGATCGGTATCAAACTTCAGTCGATTCGGGTCACTGATGGTCTTGCCGGTTTGAAGGCAGAGCATCAGGTCGTGCGGGCGGGAGTCCTCCTTTTTGAGGTAATGGCAATCATTTGTGCCGGCTAAGGGAATGCCAAGTTTCTTATGAAGCTCGATCAACCCCGCGTTGGCAATACGCTGATGATCGAGACCGTTGGCTTGGACCTCGAGATAGAAATGGTCTTTTCCGAAAATCTCCTGAAACTCACCGGCGACAGCGATGGCCCCCTCCATATCTTTCTGGCCGATCAAGTAGGGGATTTCACCGCTCAAACAACCGGAAAGAGCGATAATTCCTTCGTGATGCTCCTTGAGAATATCTTTATCCATCCGAGGCTTATAATAGAATCCCTCAAGATAGGCTTTACTGACGAGTTTAATAAGATTCTGATAGCCGGTGAGGTTTCGGGCCAGCAAAATCAAATGGTAGTAATCGTTATGCGCGAGTTGGCTGCTGTCCTTATTTAACCGGCTGCCGGGAGCCATATAGGCCTCGCAACCGATGATCGGTTTCACCCCGGCCTCTTTGCTTTTGCGATAGAACTCGATCGCGCCGAACATGTTGCCATGATCGGTGATCGCGACGGCGGGCTGGCCGAATGATTTGATCTGTTGGATCAACGGATCGATTTGATTCGCGCCGTCGAGAAGACTGAACTGGGTGTGCAGATGAAGATGAACGAATTGCGATGCCACCGGGGAATGAACCTCGTGCCGGATTGTAGTTTGTGACGAGCCACCAAGTCAACGCAACCGGGGAAAAACTTATAACCGTTCGCCATACTTGCGGTAGTGTTCTTTTTTGGCTTCCGTGATCCACTTGTCCCGTTTGATCCGATCGGGAATGGTATCGAGTTTGTCGGCGATCCGCTTCATGTCGGAGACGCCCCATGTGGCAATTTTCCGGAACGTGAAGATGCCCATCTTGTTGAGCACACGTTCAACCGTGGGCCCGATTCCACGGATCTTTTTTAAATCGTCTTTTGTCGAGTCCTTCGCTGTTTTGGTCTGTCCGATTTGCAGCGCGAGTTGATGGCCGACTTGGCGGGGAGGACGGGACCCCACGCCACCATCGCTCCGAATACGCAGGGCGGCACGCACTTCGACCAGCCGTTTCCGGAGGCGGCTGATCTCTTCCTCTCGTTCTTCCACGAGTTTGGTACGGCCCAGCAACTCGGTCCGCGCGTCATCCAGCTCGCGGATTTGCTGTTTCAGTGCCCGAATGTGGCGCTCTTTCTCATGAAGACTCTCTTGTTGTTGCGCCAGATGTGCCTCAAGGTTTCGGAATCTGGTGAGCTGTTCCTCATATCCAGCACATTCCTTCGCGTGTCGCTCGGCGGCAGTCGCGTATCGCTGCCTCCATTCGTGCACTTCATCAGTCTGTGCCTGCAATTGCTCTTGCAACGGCTCAAAGTCATGAATCGTCTGGTCACGGCGCGCGAGTTCCTGTTCGAGGTTTTGTATCTCGGCCCGATGGTGTACGTCCTTTTCGCTCAGTTGAACTTCGAGCCAATGTACTCGGCCCTGTGCCGGCTCGAGCTCTTGGACTCGCGCGCGGAGATGGTCTGATGCGGCAACCGCGGCCTCCAGTTCAGCGATCCGGTCCTGCTGTTGAACCAACTCCTGTGCCATTCGGGCCACTTCGTGCTGAGCTTCTTGATGCGCCATCGTGAGATGCGCAACCTGATTTGACTGTTCCGTCGCTTCGGCTTCATTTTGACTCGCCTGTTGGTGCCAGGCCGTCAGCTCGGACTCCACAACCGAGAGACGGTGGGATTTGATAGCCAGTTCCTCTTGCAATGTACTAAGGCGCTCATTACGAATGGACTGGTCTTTCTGGGCGGTTCGGACTAAGGCTTCCGCCACGGCCACCTTATTCTCTAACGTCTGTACGACCGACGTTTTCACTTTCAGTTCGTACTGTGCGGCGTCGAAGGCCTGCTCCTTCTTTCGAAGGGCGGTGCTGAGGTCGGCAAACTCCCGCTCAAGCGAGAGGGTTGACAGATTGCGTACGAGCCATCCGATGATCCCTCCGATTGCCGCAGCAATGATCAGGCACCCCACCATCTGGCTGATGAGCGCGGTCATACGTCAGCACCCCCTTTCACACGCAACTCAATCCGGCGGTTATTCCGCAGTCCTGCCTTCGTCTTGTCGGAGGACACCGGTTGTGTCGCACCGTAACCCACGGCGGTAAATCGGTTCGTCAGCCCTCGGGTGATAAAATATTGCCGGACCGCCTCGGCGCGGCGGCGGCTGAGTTGGATGTTGTAGTCGACAGCTCCATAGCCGTCGGTGTGCCCGGCGATCTCGATGGCCACGTTGGGTTCGCGACGGAGAAACGGAATCAGCTTTTCTAATGTGGCACGACCCCGCGGGCTAATTTTGGCGCTATTTGACTCAAACGCGATGCCAGATTGTTTTAGTACTCCGTCCAACTTGGCTTGAAGCGATGGTGCCGCGGACGTGAGAGGTGCGACCAAGACATGATTCTCGAGTTCGAGCCCTGACGCAGTGAGGGGGGCCGTCTCGTTCAGGAGCGCCGCTTTCATGCGATCGGTCTCCACCCTTCCACTTAAGACCAGCGAGTGGCCATCGATAATGACGGAGCCATGTTCGCTCATGTGGCCCAAGATCGGTAGGACGGCTGGAACTGCAGCCAGCCAGGAAGCGGTGCCGACATTGGGATCGATTACCAGCTGCTCGACGATGGGAACACGCCGCGGACCGTACAGCTCTTGCGCTCGCGTGACAATCTGGGTTTTTACCGCCTCGGTCGGCAGTGAGCCACGAAGAGTCAACGTTCCTGCTTCTAAGCGTGCATACAGCGTGGCCGCTGCCGAAGGACGACTCGGTGCAGGGGGAGGCAGATGACGAGGGAGGCACACGAAGGCAAGGATAGTGAGCGCCAAGGCGCCTGCGGCAAGGATCGCTCCACGTGCCATTGCGCGACTCTCAGGCAGAACAAATCAGGTAGGACGGGAGGAACCTATCATATTCAGCAGAGCCTTGCCAGCCGTGATTTTCTGACCTGCCGACTTCATATAATATTCATCTAGGAGTTGCCCGATCGAGGCATCTGCCTGGGGAGGTGCTGAGGAGAGCGCCACTCGGTGGGGTGATACGAGGCTGTACGATCCCCCCTCACTCTCTTGAAGTCCATCGTCTCCTTTGCTATTCTGCGCGCGCTTCTCGCAGCACTCACTTGTTTTATTCACGCATCGATGAAGGAGTGTCGCATGGCCGCCATTCAGCGGGCGCTGATCAGCGTATCCGATAAGACGGGAGTCGTGGAAATGGCCAAAGGGTTGGAGGCGCTTGGAGCCGAGATTTTGTCTACGGGTGGAACGGCAAAAACACTCCGTGAGGCGGGGATCAAGGTGACGGAGGTCGCCGCGTACACGGGATTTCCCGAGATACTGGATGGCCGGGTTAAAACGCTCCATCCCAAGATTCATGGAGGTTTGCTTGGCCGTCGCAGTCTGCCTACGCATGTCGACCAGATGAAGCAGCATGCCATCGGCCCGATCGATGTCGTGGTCGTGAATCTCTATCCTTTCGAAGCAACGATCGCAAAACCCCATTGTACCCTTGATGAGGCGATTGAGAACATTGACATCGGTGGACCGTCGATGCTCCGATCCGCAGCCAAGAATCACGACGATGTGTTGGTTGTCGTCGATCCAGCAGATTATGCGCGGGTACTTCACGCCATCAAAACCGGAATAACGACACGCGCGCTTCGCCGGGAACTCGCGATGAAAGTGTTTCAACATACCGCTCGATATGACGGATTGATTGCTGGGTATCTGGAAAAACAGGTGCAGGGGAGCGACGTGAAATTTCCCAAGATCCTGTCTCTGCAGTATGAACTGGTCGAGCCGCTTCGCTATGGAGAAAACCCGCACCAGCAAGGAGCGTTCTATCGAGAACTGCACTCGAATGAACCGTCTGTCTCGCGTGGAAAGATTCTGCATGGCAAGGCGATGTCTTATAATAATTTCCTCGACGCGAACTCCGCGCTCGAACTGGCGAAGGAGTTCGACGAGATGGCGGTGGCCATCATCAAGCACAATAATCCCTGCGGCGCGGCGCTGGGCGCGACGCCGGTCGAGGCGTATATCAAGGCGCGGGAGACCGATCCCGCATCCGCCTTCGGCGGGGTCATTGCCTTCAATCGACCCGTCGACGTGACCGCCGCCAAAGAAATCACCTCGACATTCGTCGAAGTCGTGATCGCGCCGGGATTTACAGAAGATGCACTGACGGAGCTCAAGCGCAAAAAAGATCTGCGTTTACTGGACGTCGGACCGCTGACGACAGTGAAGCGGGAAGGGTACGATCTCAAGAAACTTGTAGGCGGGTTGATCGTGCAGGATCGGGACCTTGGCGTCTTGACCGATCTCCGTACGCTGCACGTGCCGACCGTTCGCAAACCGACCGACGAAGAATACCAGGCCTGTGCCTTTGCCTGGAAGGTGTGCAAGCACGTGAAGTCGAACGCCATCGTCTATGCGAAGCCTGGGCAGACGGTGGGGATCGGTGCCGGCCAAATGAGCCGTGTCGATTCGGTGAAACTCGCAGCAATGAAAGCGCTCATGCCGGTGAAGGGGTGCGTCATGGCGTCGGATGCTTTTTTCCCATTCCGAGACGGACTGGATGCCGCTGCGCAAGCCGGGATTACAGCGGTGATTCAACCGGGTGGGTCGATCCGCGACGCGGAAATCATCAAGGCGGCTGATGAACATGGCCTGGCCATGATCATGACAGGCATGAGACACTTTAGACATTGATTGACACACCAGATTTACAGTCGGCTGCGCTATTCCCGCCTCACTGATAAGGTTCACATGTGAAGATTCTTGTTGTCGGCAGCGGCGGACGCGAGCATGCCATCGTGTGGAAATTGGCCCAGAGCCGACGAGCGCCCCAACTGTATTGTGCGCCGGGCAATGCCGGAATTGAGGCCCTGGCGACCTGCGTCCCCCTCCAAGCCGACGATATCACCGGACTCAAGCAGTTTGTTCAGCAAGAGCGAATCGATTTGACCCTAGTCGGGCCGGAGATGCCGTTGGCACTCGGGATTGCCGACGAATTTCGGAAGGCCAAGCTGAAGATCTTCGGCCCAACGCGCAATGCGGCTCGGATCGAAGCGAGTAAGAGTTTCTCGAAAGATGTCATGGTGTCCGCCAAGATTCCGACGGCTCAGGCAAAGAGCTTCGACACGATGGCAGACGCGTTGGCATACCTGGATCAGCATGATCTCCCAATCGTCATCAAGGCTGACGGGCTTGCGCAGGGTAAAGGGGTGATTATTGCATCGACACGCGAACAGGCTAAACAGGCGGTCGTGGATTCGATGGAACGTGCCGTGTTCGGTCAGGCCGGGCATCGCGTGTTGATTGAGCAGTATCTCGATGGCGAAGAAGTCACGATCATGGCCTTCACCGATGGCGACACTGTCGTACCGATGTTGCCGGCGCAGGATCACAAGCGGGTCGGTGACGGGGACACGGGGTTGAACACGGGTGGGATGGGCGCGTACTGCCCGACTCCGCTCGGCACTCGCGCTCTCTGTGAGACGGTCACTCGCGAGGTACTGCGGCCCATCGTCGATACGCTCGCGCGGCTCGGCTGTCCCTTTCAAGGTGTGTTATATGCCGGCTTGATGATTGTGAAGGGCGCTCCCTACGTACTGGAATTTAACGCACGCATGGGCGACCCCGAAACGCAAGTGGTGTTGCCATTGCTGAAGACGGATCTCGTTGACGTCATCGAAGCGGTCGTGGATCATCGGCTCGACCAACTTACGGTAGAATGGCAGGACGAGGCGGCCGTCTGCGTGGTCATGACGTCGAACGGTTATCCCGGACCGTATCAACACGGGTTTGTGATCCACGGCCTGCCGACTGCAGAGCAAGCGACGGCTGTGGTGTTTCACGCCGGAACTGCGCGTCGAGGGACTGACATCGTCACAGCCGGCGGACGCGTGCTGGGAATAACCGGGCGCGGCAAGACCATCGCCGCAGCACAGCAGGAAGCCTATCGTCTCGTGAAGAACATTACGTTCAACGGCTGCCATTTCCGAACCGACATCGCGCATCGTGCCCTCCACCCCAGAAACGAGCGGCATTGATTGACCGGCACCTCTCCATGCCTGTGATCAAGCGCTTTCATCCGAACGAATTGGGTACTCTGTGCGCCCATGTGAGCGCCATCCTTCGACGGGGGGGCATAGTCGCGATCCCTACGGAAACTTATTACGGGCTAGGTGTGGATCCCTTCAATCCGGCGGCTCTCAGGCGTCTCGCGACAGTCAAAGGCCGTGCCGAAGGCAGCCCGATCCTTCTCCTCATAGGTGCACGGGAGCAGCTTTCTGATCTCGTTGCCGCTATTCCTCCGGCAGCGGCAGCGTTGATGGAAGCATTTTGGCCCGGCCCTCTGACAATCGTGTTTCCGGCACGGGCCAGCATTCACACACTTGTCACAGCGGGAACAGGAACGGTTGGGGTGCGGTGGACGTCCTTGGCTGCTCTTGCGGACATTCTTCGGGTTGTTGGTCCGCTGACGGGCACCAGTGCTAATCGATCGGGGGAGAGCGCGGCTCGAACAGCTCAAGAGGTACAGCAGGCATTGGGTGACGAGATCGACTTAATCATCGATGCTGGCACAATGGCCGGCAGGTTGCCGTCAACCGTCATTCAGGTCCAGGGGCAGACACAGATTGTGCGTGAAGGAACGATCGCGCGAGCCACCATCCGAGAGACGTTGCGCGCGAGAGGATTTTTCCTCAACGAGGAGTAGATGTGGTATACAACATTGGCAGAGTGCATTTATGCATGGGGCAGAAAGGAGGAGCACTATGGGAGATGGTCGGGAGCGCGGCGGATGGATAGGGTTCTGTGTTGTAGTAGGAATGGGGTTGATGCTGGCGGGGTGTGACTACTGGCCGCCGGCGTTGCAAACTCAGATCGAGCAACTCCGGTCCGAGGTGCAAGCGGCGACAGCCGAACGGGCACAGTTGCAAAATCAACTGACAGCCCTCACGAAGGTCAAGGACGATCTACAGGCACAGGTCGATGACTTAAGTCGGGCGAATCGCGAGAAAACTTCCATGATCAATAGCCTGCAAAGTAGCCTCGCGGCGGCGCAGGAGCGGTTGGCCAAGCAGGCCAAGCCGGCACCGGCGAAAACATCGACCGCCAAAGCGCCGACCAAATCATCGTCAAAGGTTGCCGCCAAGGCTCCGGCGAGGAAGAAAACGACGACACACTAGCGACGAAGCCGGTCAGCTCCTATTTCGTGGTGGTTGAGGTCGGTGTCGAAGTTCCTGAGGACGTCGCGGGAGAACTCGAAGGACTGCCTGAAGATGAGGAAGGTGAGGGTGCCTCCGAGGACGACGATGAACTTGACGAACTGTCTTTCTTGTTGTCGGCGGCTCCCTTTTCGGCTGCCGCCGGTGTCGCAGGCTCACTGCCGGCGGGCGGCTTGAGCTTGTCCGAGTAGTCAGTTACATACCAGCCGCTGCCCTTGAACATGATCGCGGGCGAGGAGATCAATCGCGTAACGGATTTCCCGCACCGTTCGCAGGTCGTCACTGGGTCGTCTTTGATGCTTTGTTTCCGTTCGAACCGATACGCACAGCCGTCACACACATATTCATAGATCGGCACGGAACGCTCCTCCTTGCGAGTATAGTCTTGTTGCTCTCTTGCTCGCGCGATGACAGTCGCGCACGCCAGTATCTATTGATCTCACGTCAGTTTCGCAAATGCTGATTCCAAACGATCCATCCCCCGGCGAATAGCATTCATCCCGGTCGCATACGACATGCGAAGATGATGGGGACTCCCGAAGGGCTCCCCCGGTACCACAGCGACCTTGGCGTCATGAAGCAGGTAATTGGCCAACTCTGTCGGAGTCTTGATGGCGCCGCCGGGTCCCTGTCGACCGAGTAATCCCTGCACATTGGGAAACGCATAGAAGGCCCCGGTCGGCATCGAACACCGCACGCCGGGCATCGCATTGAGTCGTTCGACCATAACACGCCGACGTTGATCGAATTCCGCCACCATCTTCTCCGTGAACGATCCGCCGAGCCGAAGTGCAGCCACGGCAGCCTTCTGTGAAATCGAGCACGGATTGGAGGTGCTCTGGCTCTGAATGTTGGCCATGGCCGTGAGCAGTGGTTTTGGACCGGCAGCGTAACCGATGCGCCAGCCAGTCATCGCATAGGCTTTCGACACACCGTTGACGACCACGGTGCGCGCGGCAACCTCCGGCCCCAGCGAGGCAATACTAACGTGGCGCGTCCCCTCGTATACCACCTTCTCGTAGATCTCATCAGAGATAATGAGAATATCTCGTCGGATGGCAACGGACGCAATCCGCTCCAATGTCGCCCGATCGTAGGTCGCCCCCGTGGGGTTGCACGGACTATTGACGATGATCGCTTTGGTTCGCGGCGTGATGCAGCGCTCCAGCTCATCGGCATGGATCGTGTAGCCTTCTTCCTCCCGCGTCGGCAACAGGACCGGAGTGGCGTCGTTGAGGAGCGCCTGGTCGGAATAGGAGACCCAGTACGGAACAGGGATAATCAACTCATCGCCAGCCTCAAGCAACGCCTCAGCGAGGTTGTACAGTGAATGTTTCGCCCCGCACGACACCAGAATCTGTGCTTTTTCATAATGCAGACTCTGTTCGGCGAGCAGTTTTTCGGCAATCGCCGCACGCAGTTCGTCGGTCCCGGACGACGGAGTGTATTTCGTGAAGCCGGAGCGAATGGCCGCCTCCGCAGCCGCTTTGACCGGCTCTGGTGTGTCGAAATCCGGCTCGCCAGAAGAAAAATCGATCACGTCGATGCCTTGCGCGGCCATGGCTTTGGCTGTCGCCGCCATCGCAAGGGTGGGGGAGGGGGCGATACGTCCAGCCCGTGCTGCTAGCTTCATGGTTTGAGACTCCTGATCCGTTTTTGGAGTCGCCGGGCGACTTCGGGGTGAAGAAATTCGGTCAGAGAACCGCCGTGGTTCGCGACATCTTTAATAATGGTCGACGAGAGGTACGAATATTCCTCGCTCGGCATCAGGAATACTGTTTCGACCCGCTTGGCGAGCTTGCGGTTAATTAACGCCATTTGAAACTCATGTTCGAAATCAGAGATTGCACGTAGGCCACGAATGATGGCATGGGCGCCTGACTGTTCAACGTAATCCACCAGGAGTCCTTCGAACGCCGTCACTTCCACTTGGCCCAGGTCTTTCATCACCAGCTTCACCATCTCCAGTCGTTCATCCAAGTTGAAGAGAGGATGCTTCGACGGATTCGGCGCCACTGCGACCACCACTTTGTCAAACACGCGCAGACTGCGCGTAATGATATCGGTATGGCCGTGGGTGATCGGATCAAAGGTGCCGGGATAGATGCCGATCTTCATAAGGCGCTCACTGCTGAGTCACATTGTGATAGAGAGATAACGCGGTATCGCCATACTCGTAGCGGCGTGTCAGCATCGCTGGCCCTATTCTCTCAGGAGATTCGTCTAGAGAGGCCTGCTCGATGACGATTACTGCACCGTGGCTTAACAGCCCTGCCTGTCCGAGGCCTGCCAGCACATCGATTTCCGATCGAGCGGCATACGGAGGATCCGCAAACACCACACTATAGGGACCGTCCCACCACTCGTGGCGAGTGAGAAAGGTAGCCGTCCGTCCAACCCGCACCTGCGCCCGTTCAGCGAAATCGCATGCATCAAGATTTTCGCGAAGCAGCGCGACGATGCTGGGGTTTGTCTCAACAAACGTGACCCTCTCGGCACCCCGGCTTAGGGCTTCGATCCCGACCGCTCCGGTGCCAGCATAGAGGTCAAGGAACCGCCCCCCCGCAACACGTGCACCGAGAATTGAAAAAAGCGCCTCTCGGACCTTATCTGATGTGGGACGAAGAGAAGTCCCTCGCGGTCCACTCAAGCGCCGACCTCGGTGGGACCCAGCAATGACTCGCATCGTTTCGGATGAGGTATAACTCCAGAGCGATTGACTCTAACACAGCGTTTTTGAAGGGGTCAAGCGAAGGTCCCTCGCTGCCGACGGAGGAAGCCTGCGACCCTCTGTTCTATGGGCATGGAGAGAGGAGAATACCAGGAATGTGACTTCGGTGCTTTGACGATATCGAAGAAGGATGGCTATAATGCCGCGCCGGCTGGCTGTGTCCTCTGTTGCCGGCTGCGATCGTATGGAGACCAGCGACGATCCGGTAAGAATCTCAGACTGTCCTGTGGGATCGTCGCATGGCGTGTTACCGCGTGGCGACTGGTTGAGGGTCTCGCGCGGCGAGACTCTTCCGTCGATTGTTGGAAATTGTCCGGTCGATGATGGCGCCGCAGTTAATGCATTTCCAGGCGTAGAAGATGAGGAAGAAATCGGAGAACCGTTCTAGCATCATGAGGCCTTTGCACTTCGGGCATTCCATCGAATCCTCCCTGGTGGTTACGTGCACAGCTGTCGGCGAAACCAAGCAAGACCTGCACCAAATTGTCGCGATACGTAATTTCAACATGTTAGAGGCT
>Ga0335070_10001003_pt1 | contig 32433 bp, 29 predicted proteins | sample Lox_Sample_13_FD_206722 | JGI IMG/M metagenome (GOLD analysis project Ga0335070, IMG submission 206722) | Soil microbial communities from Loxahatchee National Wildlife Refuge, Florida, United States - Lox_Sample_1.3 | ecosystem: Environmental > Terrestrial > Soil > Wetlands | place: USA...
GAATGCTTCCGGGTTGTCCTTGTAATACTTCTGCAGGTCCGCGTCGGAAATCTTCGCGGCTTCCTCCTGGATGCTGCGCTGCAGAGCCTGGGTGAGGATCTGCATCTGGGCAAACTTCAGCGTTTCTTTGTACTGTTCGGTCTTGTCGAGGCCCTTTTTCCTGGCGGCGTCGGACATGGCGATGAAGCGAGGAAGAACGCTGGCGAGTTGCCGCTTTAACTGAGGCGTGACGTTGGGGGCAATGCCGTTGGCGAGCTTCTCGAATTCGGCTTTCGTGATGACGGTCTTGCAGTCGGCCGGATTGGCTTTCGCCGGCGTTGCGGCCTTCGCAGCGTCACCCGTCTTAGCGGCGGCTGTCTTCGCTGCCGCTGGTTTCGGCTGAGCGGGGCACACGCCATTTACGGTAATTACAGGGGCATTCGCCGGTACAGACGCTGATGTATCAGCCGGAGAGGTGGGCGGGGCGCCAGCGGGCCCTTGGGGCGGCATTGGTTTGGGTGCACCGGTGGGCGCGCCAGCGGGGCCGGCTTGCGCCGGGGGAGGTGTGCCCGGTGCGGCTTGTCCCCAAGCCATGGCCCCCAACAGAACACACACCAGCCAACTCTTACGCATAAAGTCGATCCTCCAGGATTGGTTGATTAGAAGTCGGAAACTACCAAGCAGGAAATCCTAGCACAAGCGGGGCATGACTTGTCCGCTCAGAAACGGTAGATATTACAGAGACGTGAATGGGATCACACGGGCGGTCAATGGCGGATTTTTGCCTCATTGGCGATAATGCCAGCATGTCGGGAACCCCGGCTCTCTCACCATCGGAATTGATGCGCGCCGAGAAGCGTTCGGCGGCGGGCGGGTCTGTGGTTGCCGCCGTGGTGATTACCGGGTTGAAGGTCGTGGTGGGCGTGACCACCGGCAGCTTGGGCATTTTGTCGGAAGCGGCGCACTCCGGGCTGGATTTGATTGCGGCGCTGCTGACGTTCTTCTCCGTGGGTGTTTCCGACAAGCCAGCCGATGCCGATCATCAATATGGTCACGGGAAAATCGAGAACTTCTCAGCGTTTGTGGAAACGGGCCTGCTGCTGCTGACCTGCGCCTGGATTATTTATGAAGCGGCGGTGCGGCTGTTCTTCCGGCGGATCGAGATTGAGCCTTCCATGGCAGCTTTCGCGGTCATGATCTTTTCCATGGGCGTGGATTGGTGGCGCTCGAGGGCCCTGGGGCGGATTGCAACAAAGTATGACAGCCAAGCTTTAGAGGCGGACGCGCTGCACTTTTCGACGGATATCTGGTCTGCAGGCGTGGTGGTGATTGGACTGCTGCTGGTGCTGATTGGCCGCACCTATCACGTGGACTGGTTGCGGGATTCCGATCCGTTGGCAGCGTTATTTGTGGCCGGTGTGGTGATTTCGGTCAGCTGGCGGTTGGCCCGTCGCACGGTTGATGCGCTGTTGGATGCTGCTCCTCCCGGAGTGCGCTCCCAGATTTACGACGCGGTGTCGCACGTCGATGGCGTTCTGGAAGTCGACCGGGTGCGCATTCGCAGGGCGGGCAACCGGTATTTTGCGGATCTGGCGGTGGGGCTCAATCGCACCGTTACCTTTCAGCGATCGGGGCAGCTTACGGAGGCGGTTACCGACGCGGTGCACGCGATTCTTCCGAATGCCGACGTGACGGTGGCGTCACTGCCCCGGGCGCAGCATTCCGAGAATATTTTCGACAGGATTCGGGCGGTGGCGACGCGGCGCAATTTGAACGTGCATGACATCAGCGTGCAGGATATCGAGGGGCAGTTGCACGTGGAACAGCATGTGGAATTGGACGAGCGCATGTCGCTGAAGCAGGCGCACGACCAGGTAACGGAACTGGAAGCGGACATGCGACGGGATTTGCCGGAGATCGCCGACATCTTGACGCATATTGAGAGCGAGCCGGCGACGATCGAGAGGCCCGAGGCGGTGGTGAGCAATACCGAGCTGGTGCATCGCTTGAAAGCAGTGGCGTCTCAGTTTCCCGAGGTGATGGATGTGCATGACTTCATCATCAAGCGGGTACGCGGGCGGCTTTATATTTCATGCCACTGTACCTTGTCGGATGAACTGTCGCTGGCGCGGGTGCATGAAATCCAGACTGAACTGGAGATCCGGTTTAAGCTGGATGCGCCGGAGTTGTTTCGAGTTTTAATTCATCCCGAACCGATCACGGACAATCGACGGTGATTTTGCGATACATGTCACTGACTTATTTTCAATTGGCGATTTCCAATTGCCGATTGGATGTGACATTGTTAGACGACAATTTATACGAGCATAAAAGTTCCGTTGTGCGGCGGGCCCGAGATCACGGTAAATGAGGTCTTAGCTTTTGCGCTCGCTTTGCTCGCGGGACGGACCAAAGGGTCCGTCCCCACACGGTCCGTTTCTGCGCGGCGGATCGAGAATTCATGTCGGATCGGAAATCTCGATGATTACGGCAAAGGCGATTTGGACGGACCATGAACGCTACATCGGGGAGGCGACTTCTCGTCACGCCCTGGTGATGGATACTGCCTCGGAGAAGACGGCGAGCACTCCGATGGAGCTGGTGCTGATCGCGTTGTGCGGCTGCACGGCGTCGGATGTCGTGGGCATTTTGAAGAAGAAGCGCGAGCCGTTTACGAGCCTGGAGGTTTCTGCTGCCGGTGAGCGCTCTTCGGGATATCCGGCTGTCTATAGGGAAATCAAGTTGGTGTATCGCGTGGGCGGCAAGGTGTCGCACAAGGCGATGGAAGATGCGGTGAAGCTGTCGAAAGAGAAATACTGCTCGGTTTCTGCAATGCTGGCCAAGACCGCCAAGATATCGTTCGAGATTCAATATGACGGCGAATAGCGAATCCCCGGATCGACGGGTCATCATGTTCACCCAGCCCGGATGTTTCTCGTGCGAGTTGATGCGAATGTACTTTGAGGCGAATGAGATCGTCGTGGAGGAACGGGACATCAGCAAAGATCTTGCGGCCCGGCGCGAGATGATCGACGATCACGGGAGCACCGAAACTCCGACCGTAGTTCTGATCACCGAGGATGTCTTGGAAGTGGTTGTCGGGTTTGATCCGCTGCGGCTTGACCAGTTGCTGCACGGGACTCCATCATCGGATTCGGTGACCGGAAACTGAGCGCGTCCAAACAAAATCAAGTCCCTCATCCTCTGCGAGGGTATTTCTTTATCGCGTCAGCGGCATTCTTGTGGGGAGTGTCTGCCGCCTTAGGCCGCGCTGTTTTCACCGGAAAGCTTGTTCTGAACGGGCAGGCGACGCATCCGATAGATCCGTTGATTCTCTCGCAAACCCGGACGTCGTTTTCTTTGCTCGTACTGCTGCCAGTTCTGGTAGGCAGGCAAGGATGGCAACGGGTCAGCCTGCCCCGGAAAGATCTGATCCAGTGCCTGGTGCTGGGCATGCTTGGGGTGGCGGCTTCGAATTATTTTTATTACGTGGCCATTCAGAAGACGAGCGTCGCGATCGCGATCATTCTGCAATACACGGCGCCGGTGTGGGTACTAATTTACGTGGTGGCGAGAAGACAGCAACGATTGTCGCTGCAGAAAGTTGCGGCTGTGCTGGTGGCTGTCGCGGGAATTGCACTAACGATTGGGATCGTAGGAAATGGAAGCTTGTCTGCGCTACGCATCGATACGTATGGGCTGATTGCCGCACTTTTGGCGTCGTTTTCGTTTGCTTTTTACAACGTGGGCGGGCATCAGATCCTGGCGCGTTACGACCGGTGGCGCGTGCTGGTGTGGACGCTTGGGTCGGCGGCGGTTTTCTGGTTGCTGGTGAATCCGCCATGGAAGGTGATGGCTCAGCATTACACGCCGGCGCAGTGGGGATTTCTTTTCGTATTCTCGATGATTTCGGTGTTGGGGTCGTTCTCGTTGTATTTTCTGGGATTGCAATATCTGGAGCCGACGCGCGCGATCATTGCCAGCTGTCTTGAGCCGGTGTTTTCAATTCTGCTAGCGGCGGTGCTGCTGGGAGAAGGTGTGCGTCCCGTGCAGACCGTGGGGATCGTGCTGGTGCTTTCGGCAATTGTGATTGTGCAGTTGCCCGGCGGGGGATCGACCGATCAAGTAAACGCACCTACTGGAGAGACCTTCCCTTAGTCTCGGGTAGTTGCGTGGTCATAGCAGCGGCCAGCAGATATCCCGCCGCGCAGAGGTAGAAAGCCCAGCCTAACCCCTTTGCCTGCCCAACCCGACCGATCACCAACGGAGCAAGCGAACTCATGGTACGGGCGCCGTTGTAGGTGAAGCCGAGAGCGCGAGCGCGCACTGCGGTCGGGAAAATCTCGCTGCCCATGATGCCGGAACCGGAGAAAATGCCGGTACCGAAAAACGCCACCAGCGTTCCGACCACGAGCAGTGTTGCTTGGGATCGCGCTGCGGCGTAAAGCGGGATGAGTGCGGCCGCGATCAATGTGTAGACGAGAAATGCTTTGCGGCGTCCGACATGGTCGGCAACCCATCCGAAGCTGGCGTAGCCGGGGAACATGCCGAATAGGTTGAGCACGACCATGAGGGTGGTCATACCGAGCACGCCGAAGCCTCGGCCACCTTGTTCGATCGGCAGCGAGAGATAGGGCGGAAGCCAGGTGAACAGGCCCCACCACGAGAACATGGCGAAGAAGTTGAAGAACAGTAGAGCGAAGGTATAGCGGGCGTAGGGTGGCTGAAGAATCAGTTTAATGGAACTGCCTGAATCAGCGGCGAGCCGCTGCACTTGCCCGGTTTGCGCCGGAATGGCGCGGCGTTTCTTCCACATTTCCGATTCCGGCACACTGTTCTGAATCCAAAGGGTGATGATGGCGGGAAGGATTCCGACGAAGAAAACGGCGCGCCAGCCCCAGTATCGGGCGACGGGACCTGCGATAAGCGCAGCTGCCGCAAATCCTAAGGCCCAGGAGCTCTGGACGATCGAGATCGCTTTGGCCCGGAATTCGGAAGGCCAGCTTTCGGCGACCAGAGTGGCTCCGGTGTTCCATTCGCCGCCCATGCCCAGGCCGAGTATGAATCGCGCGATGGCGAGCATGGTGATGGTGGTCGCGAGTCCAGAAGCGAAAGAACACAGGGAGTATGTCAGGATGCTTGCCATCAGGGCATGCTTGCGGCCGATGCGGTCGGCCAGGAATCCGAATAGAACGCCGCCGATTCCCGAAGCCAGAAGAGTGAGCGTGCCCAGCGATCCGGCGACGGTCTTACTCATCCCCAAGTCCCGCATGAGCATCGCCAGGACGAGGGAATAGAGCATGGCGTCGAAGGCGTCGAGGGCCCAGCCTAGAGAGGCAGCCAACAGGGTGCGGCGCTGGCCGGGTGTGGCCTGGCGGATCAACTGGATGGGGCCAATTGCCATGCGGGGATCGGGGTCTGGCGGATTGTAAAGCACCCGGGATCAAAAATGTAAAAGCTGCTGCGAACGGGCTGAAACCCGGCGTTTCTGCGCTATAATGCCCGCCATGCCTGCTGCACCCGGAGCTCCGAAAGCCGTTGGCCTGGTACCCGACGAACTGAAGTTCGAACCGAAGTCCAAGGGCCTTGCTACCCCACGCAAAAAGAAACCGAAAGAGCTGGCCGTGATCACCGAGTGCTGTACCGGATGTGCCGGTTCGCCCGCCTGCGTGGAGTATTGCCCGGTGGAAGACTGCATGTTCTGGGTGCCGGATGAAGATAATCCGCCGTTTGGGCGAATTCAGATCGATCCCGCGCTGTGCATCGGGTGTAAGAAGTGCCTGAGCAAGGGGCCGGATGGCTGCTTCCTTGATGGCTGCCCTTGGGACGCGATCGCGATGCTTGATACGGCTGAGGTGGAGAAGGAAGTTGGAGTGATGCCGATTTAGCTCCCTCGCTCTTGGCTGTTAGCTCTTGGCTTTTGGCTTTCAGCGCTTTGGTGTCAATTGCAGTAGATCCCATCGGTTGGCGTAGATATCTTCGAATACAGCTACGGTTCCGTATTTCTCTTCTTTCGGTTCTCGAACGAACTTTACTCCCTTTGCGTTGAATGCTTTGTAGTCTCTCCAGAAATCATCGGTGTGGAGAAAAAGAAAGACGCGGCCTCCGGTTTGATTTCCGACTCGTGCGAGTTCGTCAGCATTCGCCGCTTTGGCCAGTAGGAGTTTTGTTCCGGTTGATCCCGGCGGGGCGACAACCACCCAGCGCTTGTCACGCCCTTCGCGATCAGTGGATGGAGAATCTTCGATCAGTGTGAAGCCCAGGGTCTGCGTGTAGTAAGCGATTGCCTCGTCATAGTCTGCGACAACGAGAGCGACGAGGCCAATTTCCTGCCGCATTCGCTAGGACTTGCTCCGCTGCTCGATGGCTTTTTCGGTTTCCATGGCCTGCTGGCGGATGTGGTCCGGAATCTCAGGCAGTTCGCGTTCGTAGGGGCGAATGGCCTGGAGATCGTCGGTCTGGCCGATGAGATAGAGCGCGCGCAGGGCTTCCCAGACCTGTTCCGTCGCCGGATCGACTACGGCCACTTCTGATCCTGCTTGTACGTTGGCTCCCGACTGGGCGACAGAGCGGATGCGTCCGGGGATGGGGGAACGAATCTCTGATACTTGAGTCGATCCGGTAACGGCAATCTTGGCCAGCAATCCGCCCTGGTGAACCGCAGTGCCGGGGCGATCGGAGTCGATCACGCGCCCATCTGTGGATGCGGTGAGGCGTGCTGGTTGCAGGAGGGCGACGATCTCGGCGCGGCCCGATGCGTCTCCGAATCGAACCAAAGACAATGCCGCATTTCCCCGTACGATGGGAGATGGGTCCTGGAGCATCTTGAGCAAGGCCTCGTGAAATCCTGTGCCCGATGTGTCCTGGCCCATCACCCAAGCGTCGGTGTTGCGGACTTCTTCGATCGAATAGGTGGACAGGCGAATGAGGTCGGGGTACCACTGCTTCGCGGCTGCGTCATTCTTGGAGATTCGCTCGCTCAACTGCACCAGCGCCTGCTGAATATGTCGCGGCTTCTTGTCGTCGTGCAGGTATTGCGTGAGTTGTGCTTCGGAGAGGTGACGCCCGAACCAGGTGTTCCACCAGAACAGGAATGGCATCAGGACGATGAGCCAACCGGTAGCGAAGAAGAGAAATTTCTGCGTGCGCGACATGCCACGCTTGGGCCGGGGTTCGAGGACCGCGCAGCCCTCAGGTCCGGCGTCAGTAGTGGGAGGATGAGCTTGGGCCGACATGACTTCGGGGAGGAACTATATCAGATGTTTCATTCTACGTCCGCATCGAGAACGCGTTCTTGCTCGAGATAATGGGACATGGCGTACTGCGCCAGAAGCGGCGTCTGGAGCCGGATTTCGGCTCCAATCCATTCTCCCTTGGCGTGAGGAGCATCTGGGGCGTGGTTGCAACGGCCGCCGCTGCCGAACTGCGGTCCGAAGTCGGCGGACTGGATCTGGTCGAACTGGTTAATTTCGCGCCAGGCTTGATCGCCGATCGTTCCGGAGACGTCGATTTTGAGCTTCAGAACCGACATGAGCTCATTATTATTTTCGATTTCCAATTTTCAATTGCCGATTGAACACCCGGAATTCGCCTTACCGTTCGTCAATCGGCGATCAAAAAATCGGCAATCACGAATGCGGGAACCACTGATACAGCATGAAGTAGACCAGAACACCCGTTAGGGAAACATACATCCACAGGGGCCACGTCCAGCGGGCTATGGCGCGGTGTTTATCGTAGCGTTCGCGCAATCCGCGGGCCAGGGTGATGAACACCAGTGGGACGATTACGATCGCGAGAATCACATGAGGAATCAGCACGATCAGGTAAACAAGATGCCAGAAGCGGTCGCCGAGAAAGCGAATGTCGCCCACATGCGCATGGAAATATAAGTAGCACGCCAGAAACAGTCCCGAGGAGACGACGGCGGCGATCATGCAGGCGCGGTGGGCGGCGACCTTGCCGCGCATGATCAGGCTGCGGCCCACCAACAGAAGAACGGCGCTGGCTCCGTTGAGGCTGGCGATCAGAGCAGGGAAGTAAGCGTATTGGGCCGGGATCAAGCGGCAGGCCTCGTGGAGCGGCGGTTTGCCATCAGCAATGCGAGTCCGAACATGACTAACGAGAACAGCAGAAGAGTCGCCAGCGAATGCGGCAGCGGGAATGTGGTTTCGGAACCGGGATACAGAAGGCCACGTAATGCTTCCACGCCGTAGGTCAGCGGGTTTAGCCGCATGATGACGCGAATCCATCCGGAGGCACCGGAGATTGGAAACAGTGCGCCCGATACAAGCCACAATGGGATCAGGAAAAGATTCACGATGCCGTGGAAGGCCTGAGAAGAATCCATGGGCCAGGCAATGGCGAAGCCAAGTGCCGTCAAGGCGAAGGAGACGAGGAAGACCACGACCGCGACCAGCAGCACGTTCAGGGGATTGAGATGCACACCTGCGAACGGAGCGAAGATCAGAAAGATCATGCCTTGAATTGCGGAGAGAGTGGTGCCTCCCAGAACTTTGCCCAACACAATCGCGCTGCGCGGGACCGGTGCCACGAGTACTGAAAGCAGAAAGCCTTCTTTGCGGTCTTCGATCACGGACATCATCGTGAAGATCGAAGTGAAGAGCACGATCATGATCAGCGCGCCGGGGTAGAAGTAGTCGAGATAGTGCTGCTGCCCAGGGCCTCCACCGGAACGGAACGACGTGCCGAAACCGGAGCCGATCACCAGCCAGAAGACGAGCGGCGATGCCAGCACGCCCACGACGCGAGATTTCTGCCGGTAGAAACGCACGATCTCACGCCACCATAGGGTGAATGCGGGCAGAACCAGTCCCGCCGAAGAGGGCGTGGCCGGTCGCGCCAATGTTACTGCCTGGGTTGCCATTCCTTAACTCGCCTTTGCTGCCGGAGATTTCGCCGGCGCGGCTTGCTTCTTTCCGAGTAATCCTTTGTCGCGTGCTTCCCAGAACGCATTCAGCATGAAGCAGCCTGAGAGCGTGAGGAGAATCAAACTCATGAAGAGTCCGTCGACGGTGGCGGACGGCGGCGAGAGCGTGATCATGCCGCTGATAAAGATCCACGCCACTCCTACTAAGGGCAGTACACCTAGCAACAGAGAAAGCACCAGGATCATGGGACGCACGCTACCTCCTCTTTTTGTTTTTGGTGGTATCTTCTTCGACTACTTCACTCCAGAACTTGTGGCCAGTGCGGTGGATGAAAACGTCTTCCAGCGCGGGTTTGCTGACCGAAATAGCCTGAACCTCACCTGGGAACGCCTCGACCAGGTCGGGGACGAAGCGGTGTCCCTCCTCGCGCTCGATGCGGACCTGGTTGCCGAGAACGGTGGTCTCGACGTGGAATCGGGTGCGAATCTGCTGGGCCAGGGAAGTGGCGTCGTGAGCGGCATCGAGCATGATGACGTCGCCGCCGATTTCGCTCTTGAGTTCCTCGGGAGTGCCGAGGCCGACCAGATTCCCTTCATTCATGATGGCGAGGCGGTCGCAGCGCCCGGCTTCTTCCATGAGATGGGTGGTGACGAGAACGGAAACATGTTCCTGGTCGCGCAGAATTTGTAAGTACTGCCACAGGTCGATGCGTGCTCCGGGATCGAGGCCGGTAGTCGGCTCATCGAGTAAGAGAACGGCCGGATGATGGAGAAGTCCTTTGGCGAGTTCGATGCGCCGTTGCATGCCGCCAGAGAAAGTTTCGACCCGCTCTTTGGCGCGGTCTGCCAGGCCGACGCGCTCGAGGATTTCCATGGCGCGTTTTTTCAGGGCCGCACCACGCAAGCCATATAGATGCCCTTGATGCCAGAGGTTCTCGTAGGCAGTGAGTTTGGGATCTATACTCTGAGCTTGAAACACGACGCCGATCTGGCGACGCAGGCGGGCGGGTTCCTGGGCGGCGTCATAGCCCATTACCAGAGCTCTGCCCGCGGTTGGAATCATTAAGGTAGAGAGAATGCGGAAGAGAGTCGTCTTGCCGCTGCCGTTTGGCCCCAGCAACCCGAAAAGCTCAGCGGGCCGCACGTCAAAGGAGACGCCATTCAACGCGGTGCGATTCTCGTAGCGATGGACGAGTTGCTGAACGGAAATAACGGGCTCGACGGAAGCTCGTTCTACCTCCGGAGCGGCATCAGCGAGAGAAGCGACTTTCGAGACCAAAAAGATTCCCCAGGAACTAGGTACTAGCTTACGACATTTGCGGTGATTCGTACTGGATCTATGCCGTGGAGCGCTCCGCTTCCGGCAACCTCTCTTCAAATGCGACAGGGACATGGCGCCAGACTTGTATTGCCAGAATCACGGTTGTAGCCAGCAGGAGTGCGCCTACAGCGACGTGGGTTACGGTCGAAATCACCATGGGCAGCTCGGGTTGAACCGAGTCCTTGCCCCACTCCACCCGTGTGAGGAATGCGGTGAAACCGAGACAAAGCTGAGCGATCACGAGCGAGAGCATCAAGACGGCCGGCTTGCGAACGGCTTCGATTCTCGAATACATCGTGAGGGCCCGTACCGCAGTCCAGGCCAGCACAAATGAAACCACTACTGCATTCAGCACATGCGGCCACCAAGTCAGTCCGTGATGGCGGAACATGGCTCCCAGGAGCAACTGCACGTATAGCACGAAGATCGAAACGAGGGTGAGGGTAAATAAACTGGGACGGCGTTGGTCGTACTCCACCCGCGGTACTTCTTCGACCCATTTCTGCCCGGTGAACACGGCCATGGCGACGGCGATACAGAAAAACGTCTGGGCAAGCGCAGCGTGGGCCGACGAAACAGCAGGCGGCAGATAAAAGAGAACGGTGATGCCGCCCAAAATGCCCTGGAGAATCACCACGCCGATTGCCGAGAGGCCCAGAACGCGCATCCAGCGCCGCTTCTCAGCGCGCCAAGTCCAGATCGCGAGAATAATGGTCATGAGCCCTGCGACTTGGGCGATCATCCGGTGGGTGTGTTCAAATTTCACGCCGCCGACGAGTTTCGGAATCTTGTACCAGGAACCGAACGAGGTAGGCCAGTCCGGAACCGACAAGCCCGCGTCATTGCTGGTCACAAGCGCGCCAGCGATGATCAGGAAGAAGACCCAACTGGCGAGGACAACGGCCATTCGGTGAAGGCCGCGATTGTAAGGAGTAGTAATGGCTCTCAGAAAAGCCCCCTGGGGTCAGGAAGGAATCGGCGGCGGAGAGCGAACCCGTCCCGGCTGAAGGGAAGCAGGCCGCACAGTGAGCGCGGCCCGCCCCGTCCAACCCGGTATTCTACCAAAACAGAATCCACTTCAACCTGCTTCGCGGATTGATCGGGGGCGGCTAGCGCGGCCATCACTGGAGAGTCGTTTAGTTGTGTTTGCGATCAGGTAGGCCAAGAGCTCCGAGCAGACAACCTGCTACAAGCCAAATCAACAGCCATCCAATCATGTGCATCGAACTTCGGTACGATGACATCGAGCCAAGAAGTCTCCGCTCCAGGTAGGTCCGCGCCATAGAGAACAAGAACATTCCGACTCCCCACGAGAAAATCCCATATGCCCAGACGTACTGCCCTCGGCTGAGGTGCTGATTTCGGCGGTTAAGCTGCCACGGCCCGAGTGCAAGTGGGACACCAAAGCAGCGAAGAATGGCTGGAGCGATCAGACCGATCCATAAAAATGCACACGCAATTGACCCGATGAAGATCAGTAGATCTCTCATGGCGAATTAGTCTACTCCTAATGTGAGAGACCAATGCTGCTCGTTTAAGCGGGAATACACGGTCGGGAGAATCGACCTGTGGACATTAGGGCTTCCAATCCTCGCGAACTGGAGGCCCGTCCTGTCAAAAATCTAACTCCGGCAGACCCTTAGTCGGCTGCTGGTTTAAAGCTCTGGTCGACCGTTTTGGTTTCCTTGGCGGCGACCGTGACCTTCTGGTCCTGTTCGCCGAGTTTTTCTTGTACGAAGGCGAGAGTGTAGTCTCCCGGCGGCAAGCCCTTGATCTCGTACTTACCATCTTTGTCGGTGACGGCGAAGAAAGGATTCTTGACCACGTTGATATACATCTTCATCCAGGGATGCTGGTTGCACTTTACCGGCAGCATGATCTCTTCGCGAGCGAAATTCTTCTCGATCGCGGGAGATGACGGCGGCTGCGATTCGTTCCACTCGCGGTTGTCCTTCGGCGTCGGGTGGATGTTGTGCGTCGTGGGATCGTCGTTCTTGATCTGCACGGTTTGTCCCGCCATCACGCCGAGCACGTGAGGATGATACTGACATCCCTTCTGGTCGAGGACGATGGGATCTTTGGGGACATCGAAGGTGCGGTTGCCGAGGCCGTCTTTCACGTACACAAAAACGTTGGCGAGGTCGCCGCCGTTGACCACGACGTTCTCCGCTTCGTTTGTGCCTTTGCAGCCGGGATCCTGGCTCATGTCGATCTTGGAGGCCTTGGGCGCGGTGCCGTCAAACTTTACGGTCCCATTCACCGTTGCGACGGTTGCAGGGTCGATAGGAGTCGCCGCCGCAGTCGGCTGGGCCTGCTGCTCCGTGGCTGTGTTGTTCGATTGATCTTCCTTCTTACTGCAAGAGGCCAGTACCAGCAACCCGCAAAGGGCCAGCGTGGTCAGGGCAACGCATTTAGTTGTTCGATTCATGATTTCGCCTTTCTTCGAAGTTGCTGTGAACTCCATGTTGCTTCGTTTGTCTCGAGCCTGAGCGAAGACGGCGACCCGAGGAAAAATGTGTGTCAGCGAATTCTACCGCGATCCGCCGCTCGCCCCTGCATGCGAGCCTGTTGAGGCTTGCCTGCGATTCGACGGTACTTGCACTGCGACCTTGGCTCGCGGCATCGAAGCGGCCACGCGGCGCTGCTCTTCCGGCGTTAACTGGAAGATGTAGTCCGTAAGTAGCTTGCGATGATCACCAGTAAAGCCATTGAATGTTGGCGGTGTCGGCCCGGCGAACACCCACTGGTTGTCTTGCTGCCTGAAAAGCCCAGACGGCATTGATGTTCCCGGGCTAACGGCCTGTGGATCGGTGATCCAGCGCTCGACCCAGTCGGGCTTCAGCCGTTCTTTCGCCAGCAGGAAGTTTGGCGCGGTAGCGATCTTGTCGTGTGTGGGATCGCCCGTGGCGTGGCACTTCAGGCACGGCGCGGCTGTGCTCGAGAACAGACTGCGGGCCATGTCGGTCTCTTTCGCAGTGAGCACCGGCACCTGCTCCGGAATGTACGGTAGCGGCTGTTGCGATAGAGCCTGGAAGAATCGCACCAGCTTCCGCAGTTCGTTGTCGGAGAACGAGAAGGTCGGCATCCGTACTTTTAGATACGGGCGAACCCCATTTCGGTTGGTGTCAGATGTGCTCAGTGCCGGATTCGACAAAAAGCGGCGCAGCCACTCGGGATCGACGCGCGCGCCTTCGGTCAGCAGTTTGGGAGGCAATTGTTCCTGCGCATCCTGGTACTGCGGCAGACCCATCAAGATCGTGCGTTGTCCTGGAATGATCTGATGGCATCCCATGCAGTTGTATTTCTGAACGACCCACCAGCCTTCCTGAATGTCGTGGCGAGCGTCGCCCGGCTTGTATTGGTAACTGGTCGGCAGTGAAGTCTCCTGGCTGCCCATCAGGAACGTGGTGAGGTCGAGCACTTCATCTTTCGTGAGGTGCACGTTGGGCATGCGCAGAGCTTCGGTTTCGCTCTTCACCTTGCCCTGGTCGTAGACATTGGGCTCGGCCAGTTTGTGCTCGAAGAATCCCTTGTGGTCGTACCACGGCTTGTTCGCGGGGCCATCGGGCAGGCGCGCTAAGTCGTCTTTGTCTTTGATCGGTTCAGAATCTTTGCCGCCACGCTGCGCCGGTTCGGTGAAGAGAGCGAAGTCGAGACGCTCGATCGGCTTGCTGCCTTCAAAGGTTAGCTCGGTACCAATGCGGCCCTCATCTTCCATGCCGGCGATTTCGTGGCATCCGGCGCAACCATAGTGGCGCACCCACTTCTTGCCTTCTTCTTTCAGCGACGGATCGTCCATGAACGCAGCGTCAGCATAGGAGGAAGGATCCTGCTTCTTCTGAGTGATGAGATACGAAGCGATGTCTTCGGCATCCTCCGGACTCAGGCGCAAGCTGGGCATCACGGTCATGTTCTGCACTTGCAGTTCGTGGCCGTCGTTGGGGCATTTGCTGTGCTCCAGGTCCCACTGGAAGGGAAGGCCCTTCTTGACGTAGTCCTCGGGGCCGATGTCCTTTTTCTCGTACGGGCAATAGGGACGCGTGCGCTCGCGGGCGTTGTGAATCCAGCGCACGAGATAGTCGTAGTTTGCCTTTTCGCCGACCCGAGTCAAATTGGCGGCAAAGACTCCCCCTTTCATCTGATCGCCTTCGCCCATGGAATGACACGCCAGACAACCGCGGGTTTCAAACAGTTCCTTGCCGTGAGCGGCGTTGCCGGGCTTGTGTTTGGGAAGTGTATCCGTGAATGCCGACTGCCAGAGGAACGCGGAGATCGCCTGAATCTGATGATCAGTCAGGCGGAAGTTCGGCATCTTGGTGGTGGGACGGAAGTCGGTGGGCTTCTTGAGCCAGACGGGAATCCAGTTTTTGTTGAGCTTGAGCCGGATGTCCTTGAGGTTCGGCCCGATCTTCTTCATGTCTTGCATCAGGCTGTGGGATTGAAAATCGAGTTGCTGCAGGCGGGCGTCGAGCTTGCTGTTAGCTACTTTCAGATCGACAGCCTGGGTGTTCAGCTTATTGGCTTCGTCGTTGGACTCGGCGGCGTCGGCCTGTCTCATCAGATAGGCTGTTTGCTTGATGTTGTCTTTCTTCTGCGTTTCGATCTGCTTGATCTGCTGGCCAATGCTGTTGAGGTCTTCCGGTTCGCGATCGTAACCTTCGTAGCGGTGGCATCCATTGCAGCCGCGACGTCGGAAGAGTTCCTTTCCGGCGTTGATCGTCGAAAACTGCACGTCGCCACTGACGAGAACCATGTCGGCGGAGTGGCAGGTCTGGCATCCGGCCTGCGCGTTCTCCTTGGGATAGAGCGGCCACAGCCAGTGCTCGTAATTGCCGTGCGCTTTCTCAACGCTGGTGGTGGCGCGTCCGTTGCCCTGGTGGCAGGGGGAGCACCCAAATTTGTCGGGATCGTGAATCTGCAGCAATTCGGGGTCGGAGTGGCTCGCGAAAGCCTGAGCGTATTCGTCCGGTTTTTTCTCGCCCTTGGGAGTCATCGCGACTTCCGTGATCTTCAGCGGCTCGCGGGCATTCAGGTGGCATGACTCACACCGGTCAACGATGTTGGCCTCCGCCACATTGATCTGAACGATTTTGGGATCCCAGTCGGCGGTTTTCTTCTTTAGTCCGTCGATTTGAGCCGGAGTGAGATCGACCATGTGGTCGGAGACGTATTCGTCGAGTTCAGCGCGCGCGGCGGTGACGGGCTTGAGCACGTCGCCGAGTTCCAGACTCAACTTCGTACGCTCATCGCGGATTTCGTTGTAGGTTTCTTCCAGTTGCTTGAAGTTGAATTTCTTCTTGGTGCCATCCGGGAACTCAACCGTTGCCTGCTCCGCCTTGTAGGCGTCGATTTCCTTCTGCTTGCTGGCCTTTGCTGACGCGCTTTCGCTGGTCTCCCATTCGTAAGTCAGGGCATTGACGTAGGCGCGACGATCGGTGAAGACACTCTGGACGGCGAGCAGGCGGGCGCTGGCATCATCGAGCTTCTCGCGGGCAGCTTTGGCAGCGCCTGCCGAATCGTCAGAGGCTTTTTTTACATCCGCCGCAAGCTGTGCGTATTGCGGATCTTTTTCGACATCTTTTTCGGAGTCGACCGACTTGGAGCGCGCGCTGCTTAAGAAAAAGCTGTAGCGATCCTTCCAATGCTCCTGAAACGCCTTCCATGGCCGCTGTCCCCAGGCCTCGTCCCACAGAGCCCAAAACAACGTGATGACAAGGATGATGGTCGCGATCACGTAGTGCGCGGCATACGACTTACTCGTGATCGGGTCCTGCTCGGGGATGGGTTTCTCGGGCACCAGTTCCTCCGAATTAGTCCTGAGTCGTGAGCCCCGAGTCCTGAGTTATCAAGTCATGGACTTGCTCACGACTCGTGACTCGGAGCTCGCGACTATTCCTCAAATATTGAACCAAGGCGTAATCCACACGTACTTGATGTGCCACAACAGGCGCAGAGCCATCTTCAGGGGCAGTGCCAGCATGGTCAGCCACAAAAATGCCATGAGCGAAAACTGCAATAGGCTCATGCGTTGGAAATCCTTGGGCATCTTGCGGCGGAAGAGCGAGTACACCGCCCCGCCACCGAGTACATAGAATCCGCCCACAATGATGGCGCCGAAAATTGCTTTCCCAAGGTTCGACGTGATGCTGAAGATGTCGGGCAGATCGCGGTTCACTTCGTAAATCAAACGATTGTGGTCCCACGTCTGTCCGGGCCAGAACCATTGCCATCCGGGGCCGCGAATGAATGTGCCGATGATGATCATCGCAACCCACAGGATGATGAAGCCGAACAAAAACGTGGCGATCGAGAACTTGCGCTGCTTCCAGGTGTAGTAGCCGCTACCCAGCGGATTGGTGTCGATGTAAGGGATCACCATCAGACCGATGATGATCATCGTTGGCATGACCACGCCGGCGATCCACGGATCGAAATAAACGAGCATCTCCTGCAAGCCGAGGAAATACCACGGCGCCTTGGCAGGATTCATGGTGAGATTTGGATTGGCGGGCTCTTCGAGCGGCGCATTCAAGGTGATCGACCAGACCATCAGGATGATGGTGACGATGATCGCGCCGAGAAATTCCACGCGCAGCAGGAACGGCCAAACGTGCACTTCTTTTTGCCAGCCCGGCTTGAAGGGCCAGGTCTTGCGGTGATGCGTCTTGGCGAGAGCCGGATCGGCTTCGAGTTGACCGATGAGCGCATCATTGGCCCGCGCCTGCTTGACGGCCAGGTAAATATAGAAGGCCAGCAGCGGGATGAGGCCCACGATGGGCACGTTATCGGGCGCGGAACAAATTTCCCAGAGTTGTCGCCAATCCATAGTCTCTCCACGAATGCCGTGGCTAACTTGAACAAATGCAGAAGTCAGAAGTAAGAATGCAGAAGTTCTACGCGATTTGCTCCTGCTTCTAACTTCTTGTGCTTCGCTTTCTGTTTCAGACTTTCCCTTCTGCCTTCTGACTTCATCCTTCTGAATTCAACATCACTCGCCAGCGGCTTTCGGTCCCCGGCGGGGCTTATCCGCTTCTTCAGCGAGCATGACTGGCGCTGGACCCGAGATGCCGCCGTCTTTCCTGACACGCCAGAAATGCACGATCATCAGCACCGACGCGACAATGGGAATCCCAATGCAATGCCAGATGTAGGAACGCAACAGCGCATTGGCATCGACAATCGATCCGCCGAGTAAGCCGAAGCGGACGTCATTGTAAGGAGTCATGCCGAGCATCGATCCGAACGGTCCTTCATGCCCCAGCAGAGGAGTGGCGCGCGCCATGTTCGTTCCGACAGTAACTGCCCAGAATCCGAGTTGATCATCAGGCAACAGATATCCCGTAAACGAGAGCAATAGGGTGAAAACCAATAGCAACACGCCGATGTTCCAATTGAACTCGCGCGGCTTTTTGTAAGAGCCGGTGAGAAACACACGGAACATGTGCAGCCAGACGGCAATCACCATCAGGTGGGCGGCCCATCGATGCATGTTGCGTAGAATTTTTCCGAAGGGAACATCGTGCTCGAGGTAGAGCACGTCACGGAACGCCTGCACCTTCGTGGGGTGGTAATAAAACATCAGCAACACGCCGGTGTAGGTGAGGATGATGAACAGATAGAACGTGATGCCGCCCATGCCCCAGGTGTAGCTGTAACGAACGGCGTCGCGATTTATCTTCGCGGGGTGCAGGTGCAGGAACACGTTGGAAAGCACGCCTAGTGCGCGATTACGCGGAGTGTCGTCGTGTTTGTGGCGGAAGATTGAGGTATAGACCTGAGTCTTTGTGGGATCCTTCAGGCCTTCAATCTGTTCTTTCGCTTTGGTGGGAATATCCGTTTTCAGAGCCTGGATATCTTCTTTGACTCCGGTGGTGACCTTTTCGAGGAGTCCAGCCTTGTTCCCGTTTTTCCCGTTCTGATTGTTTTCGTCAGCCATAAAGTCTTTTTGAAAACCGCGCCACGTACGGCGATGTGGTTACACCCCGGTTAAGAATGCTCCCGGGTCGTTAAATTTGCTGGGTTGCCCCTTGGGCCACGAGTAGAGTTTCGAGGTGTCGACCAGCACTTGACCGTCGGGTGCCAGTTCGATGTGGGCGCGGTCCATGGGACGCGGCGCCGGTCCTTCGAAGTTGATCCCTTCACTGTCGTATCCGCTGCCATGGCATGGGCACTTGAATTTGTTTTCGCTGGGCTTCCAGTCGGGTGTACATCCAAGGTGCGTGCAGCGGGCGTAGATCACGAAGAGGCGATCAGGAGTGCGATCGACCCAGATGCGGTATTTCTGCTGGAACTTAGTGTCGACGCCGAGAGCGAATTCGGAGGGGTATCCAATTTTGAAGACGGAATTCGGTTCAAACAGAGTGCGCGGAAGAAAGAAGCGGAAGAAAGCGAGGAACCAGGCCATCAGAAATCCGGTGACCATCGTCCAGACAAAGCGGCGGCGATGACGGTCGATTTCCGTGGAGGGCGTCGTGCCGGAGATCCCTGCAGCAGGCGCCGCTTTCGAGGTTCCGACGGCGGGAGTGCCCACATATTTCGTGGCGTCGCCCGTGGGCTTAGGCGCGGATGGCGCCGCCGCGGACGCAGTCTTAGCGGTCTCCGGATTCGGAATGGACTTGCCGGTTTCCATCTCCGACATGAAATTCCCCTCCTGCTCGGACAATGTCTCTGTCTCTGATACGGCCCTTTAATCACCAGCAGCAGCCGCATATTGCGGCGCCGCCAACTGCCTCCCTGCAAGATCTGGAATATATGAAGGAACAGCGTTCCCCAGCGCTTGTTTCACCAACTGCGCCAGGGCGGATATAAATTTTGGCGAGTCATTGAGACCCGCACTCATTTCAAACTGCGTGAAGCCGAGTTCGTGGGCTTCGTGCCGGGCTTCGTGATCAATTTCGCCCAGTGTCTCCACGTGATCGGAGACAAAGGCCACCGGTACGACGCAAATCTCGCGCACCTGCTCAGATGCGAGCCTACGTAGGGTTTGATGCAGCGAAGGCTGCAACCAGCGGCTTGCCCCAACTTTGCTCTGGTAGCACAGACGATGCGGATTCCTCCAACCGCCACGCTGCATCAGCAATTCGACGGTCTCTTCGATGTGGCGCTGATACGGATCGCCTTTCTCGATGACCGACATGGGAATGCTGTGCGCGCTGAAGACGATGTCAGGCCGCGAGGAATCAGGAAATCGCGACAGGGCTTCATTGATTTTCTCGATGACGGAGTCGAGATAGTCCGGGTGCCGGTAGAAAGTCTCGATGCAGTGCACCGGCGTCTCGCCACGGAACAGCCTGCGCCATTCGTTCAGGCTGGAACCGGTCGTCGTCGAGGAATACTGCGGGTAGAGCGGCAACAGGACGATTTCGTCGCACCCGGCAGCCCGTAGTTGAGAGAGCGCTTCGTGGGTGAAGGGATGCCAGTAACGCATGGCGACGAAGCACTGGGCATCCAGACCCTGGTGGCGCAGTTCCGTTTCGAGCGCGCGCGCCTGACGCTCGGTGTGCTTGCGAATCGGTGAACCGCCGCCGATGGTGGCGTAGTGATGCTGCACTTTGCGAGCGCGAGTGGTGGAGATCAGCTTGGCAAGAGGCTTGCGTCCGATGCGGGCGAAAGGGAAGTCGATGATATCGGGGTCGCAGAAAAGATTGTAGAGGAATGGTTCAATCGCCTCCAGCGTGTCGGGCCCGCCGAGCTGAAAGAGAACTATCCCTACACGCCGTGCTGTGCGCGCCATTTTCCCCACAATCCCCAGACGGGAACGCACTTTACTCCGAATGAAAGGTGGGAGTCAATGGCGGAGTTGCAAAATTTTCAAGACATCTGCCGCGCGCACGGCAGGATTGCGAGTTCGCGTGCTCAAGTTGCATTCTGTATGCATGCCGGAACTGCCCGACATCTCAGCCTATCTCACCGCTCTCGAGTCCCGCGTCGTGGGACAACCACTCGATGGTGTGCGTGTTTCGAGTCCGTTTTTGTTGCGTACCGTACAGCCACCGCTGGCGAGCGTGGAAGGCAAGGTGGTGCGACGGTTGCAGAGAATTGGCAAGCGCATCGCCCTTGGTTTCGATGACGAGTTGTGGCTGGTGCTGCATCTGATGATTGCCGGGCGGCTGCATTGGCGCGATCGTGACGCGAAGCTCGGAGGACGGCAGAATCTGGCTGCCTTTGACTTTCCTAACGGAACATTGGTGCTGACTGAAGCAGGCGCAAAACGGCGTGCGTCGTTGCACGTGGTCCGCGGCGAAGAAGATCTGCAGGCTCTGGACGCGGGAGGCATCGATGTATTTGAAGCCGATCTGGATTCGTTTCGCGCGGTGCTTACGGCCGAGAACCATACGTTGAAACGGTCGCTTACTGATCCGCGGCTGCTGAGCGGAATTGGAAACGCGTATTCCGACGAGATTCTGCATGCGGCACAGCTTTCGCCCGTCACTCTGACCCAGAAACTGACGACGGAGGAGTGGCAACGTCTGTTCGAGGCGACGAGAAACACACTTCAGCTTTGGATCGATCGGCTTCGCGCTGAGGCCGGGCAAGGATTCCCGGAGAAGGTGACGGCTTTTCGGAAGGATATGGCGACGCACGGCCGCTATGGACTGCCATGTCCACGATGCGGCGACAAAATCCTGCGAATTCGCTATGCCGACAAAGAAACGAACTACTGCGCGCGCTGCCAGACCGGCGGCAAGGTGCTGGCTGATCGGAGCCTGTCGCGGCTGCTGGGGAAGGATTGGCCTCGCACGCTGGAAGAACTGGAAGCTCTCAAACGGAAGTAGCGTCGATAAGGCGGGCTAGGGATTTGCGCGCGAAACTGTGACCTGATCGCCTATTTCGATCGTCATCAAGTCCTCCCCAACTTCCAATCGGCCGGAATAGGTCTTGCGCGTGTGAGCGACGAGATCGGGTACGTCGGGCGGAACGATGTGTGAATAGACGGCCAGCTTCGGCGCGACTTTTGTGAACACCGTTCCGGCTTCTTCAGCGGTTGTGTGGTGGGCAATCACCTTGGCGCGTTCTTCCCCAGTCATCGAGTTTTTCAACGCCGCGTAAGCCTCTGTGTCGATGACTTCATGGATCAGCACGTCCGTTCCGCGAGCGGCGCGAATCAAGCTCTCGGAGTATCGCGTGTCGCCGGAAAGCACGACGGAATGCCCGTTGTAGTCGATGCGATAACCGAATGCGGGCTGGACCGGTCCGTGGTCCACGAGAAATGCGGTTACCTTTACTCCGGCGTGTTCGTAAACGACCCCGGGTTCAATATCAGCCGCCTGAACAGCAACGCCTTGGGCAGGAAGTTTCTCGTCGACATCGCGGCGCATGTGAATGTCGAACGAGTACGCTTTCTGTAGATCGTCCATCATCTGCTTGGTGCCCGCCGGTCCCCAGACTCGAAATGGTTCTTTGCGGCCCATGACCCAACCGGTCAGCCAAAGATCAGGAATTCCGACGGTGTGATCTGAATGCAGGTGGGTCAAGAACAGTCCGTCGACCTGATCGACCTTAAGTTGATACAAGCGAATGGACGCTCCACGGCCGCAGTCAAAGAGCAGGTTTTGCCCGCCGGCCCGAACCAGGATGCTGGGGCCAAAGCGCTTGGGCGTTGGGCGGGGATTGCCAGTGCCCAGAAGAGTGACGGTGAAACTCTGCGCAAAGGCGGAGGCTGCCAGGCCGAAGGTCAAGGCAAGCAACCATCCGACGGTCCGGGCTCTTCTGGAAAGCGTCACGGTGCGAATCATCGCGGCGATGTTGCAGACGTTGCGGATTGGGCCTTCTCCATCTCCTGGATGATGGCGTCCGCAAACTCGGAAGTGCTGGCTTTGCCGCCGATATCGCGCGTCAACTTGTCTTTCTCACGATAGACGCGCTCCAGCGCATTGCGAATCTGCAGGGACGCATCCTGCTCGCCCAGATGGCGCAGCATCAGCAAGGCGGAGCGGAGGAGTGCCGTGGGATTCGCCAAATTCTTGCCGGCAATGTCGGGGGCCGATCCGTGAACCGCCTCAAACATGGCGCAATCGTCGCCCAAGTTCGCGCTGGGCACAAAACCGAGTCCGCCAACAAAGGCCGCGCAAAGATCCGACAAAATGTCGCCGTACAAGTTCTCCATCACCAGCATGTCGTATTGATAGGGGTTCAGCACCAACTGCATGCAGGTGTTGTCGACAATGTGCTCCGCGTAGGTGATTTCGGGAAAATCCTTCGACACAGTTCGCGCACAACGCAGGAATAAACCATCCGACAGCTTCATGATGTTCGCTTTATGAATGGCGTGAATCTTCTTGCGCTTGTTTTTCCTGGCGTATTCGAAGGCAAACTTGGCAATCCGCGTCGATGCCTTTTCGGTGATGACCTTCAGGCTTTCGACCACGCCCGGAACCACTTCATGCTCGAGTCCGGAGTAAAGCCCCTCCGTATTTTCGCGGACGATGATCAGGTCCACATCCGGGTAGCGCGTGGGAATGTGCGGCAGATTGCGGATCGGGCGGAAGTTGGCGTACAAGTCGAACTTCTTCCGCAAAGCTACGTTGATGCTGGAAAACCCGCCACCAACAGGCGTAGTCACCGGGCCCTTCAGCGCGACGCGGGTGCGCTCGATCGACTCCAGCACGCCTTTCGGAATGTACTCGCCATACTTTTCGTAGGCGTCGGCGCCGACGGCGAATGTCTCCCACTCGAATTTCACGCCCGTGGCTTCCAGGATGCGAACGGTTGCATTGGTGACTTCGGGGCCAATTCCGTCGCCGGGGATCAACGTAATTTTATGACTCATGAAAGGCTTCGTCCTCTGTAAGAAATCCTGGGGATCCTGCGATTGGCGCTATACGCCCTTGGCTTTGACCAGATCTTTGAGTTCGTTCATGAACTCTTTTACATCTTTGAAGTCGAGATAGACGGAGGCGAATCGCACATAGGCGACTTTGTCGTACTTGCGCAGCCGGTTCATGATCAATTCGCCCAACTCGCTGGTCTTGCGTTCGCGTTCCGGGGAGTCGATGACAAACGACTCGGCCTCATTCACGATCTGTTCCAGCTTGCTGATCGGTACCGGCCTCTTTTCGCAGGCGCGCAGCAGGCCGTTCAAGACTTTCTGGCGATCGAATTTCTCGCGGCGACCGTCTTTCTTCACGACCATGTAGGGGATCTCGTCGATCCGCTCGTAGGTTGTGAAACGCTTGCCGCACTTCAGGCACTCGCGGCGGCGCCGAATCGAATCGGCCTCTTTGCTCTCGCGCGAGTCAACAACTTTATCGTTTTCAAAACCACAAAAGGGACATTTCATGGCGCTTCATCGTCGGTCAGGGATCGTCCGCGCAAAACTTGCTCAATCCGAAAGGGCCGGAATAAGGACTTCGCCAACACGACCGAAGTAGTGCAATTGTAACAGCTAGAACGACTTGCGAAGGGGGGCGGGGTGCATGGGGAAGCACATCTTTTGGCGGAAAACAAAACGGCGCTCGCACCCCCTGCGGTACAAGCGCCTGTTTTTCCCCAAAGCCCTCCCGGTGACGGAGGGCCTGAAGCCTGCGATCGGGAGCGACCAAGTTCGACAGCCGATCTGCCCATGACTTTGCCTGATCGTCAAAAGCGGATTGTCAAAAAAATGTATGTAATTTGTAAAAGCTAGCCGAGAGGATGACGGAGTGGAGGTTCGACACCAGACGAAACTCTGTCGGAAACGGGCAGATCCGCGTGGAAGTATTTGCGATACGCTGCAATCCAGTCTGTAGAGATGGCATGCTGTGCCGTCGTCAAATCCACCTCACCATGGCACACCATCTGGTGTAGGCGAGCTTCCAGTTGGTCCTTGACGTGAGCATTCCACACTGTGTCGTGATAGGGTTCCGGCCACAGATTGCGGATGTCGGTTGCGCCCCCGAGTTCCGGAGTGATCAGGTAGTCGACTTCGTAGGCTCCGGCTTGCGTCGATGCAACACCGTACATCTGCAGCACTCTGGCCCTGAGGGCAGCAGGGATGGTTGGCGCACCTTCGTGCGAGTCGCTGCACAGTTGCGTTGCGCTTGTGGCAAGGGCTGCGCCTGGCGTCAGCCGTGCGTTTGGCTCTGCGAAAGCGACACTGCCGGCGTTGCGGTCATTCCCCGCTCCGCTCCAATTCCATGTCGCGGCCAGCACAACCACGAGAGCAAGCGTGGCGAATACGAATCCATGACGCCACAGAGAACGCCGCCACGCTCCAAGGTCGCGAGCAGCGGTCTCGGCAAGTCTGGCATCGAGCCTGAGGCGCGCCCCAGGTCGCAGAGATGCCGTTCCGTTCAAGGTCTCCCGATGCGCTTCCGAGAAATCGGTGAGAGCGCCGCTCAACTCCGATAGGCGCATTGCGCACAGCGCACAGGATTCCAGGTGTTTCGCCACCGTCTGCGGGCCGGTTTCTTTAAGCTCGGCCGCGGTGTAGAGCAGCAATTGCTCGTCTGGGATGTGAGCCCCGGTCGTTTTCATCGGGCACCTCCATCGACACGCGTCAATTTGCCCAAGGAACGGGCTATCGATGCCGCAACCGAGCCCAGCGAAATGCCTAAGATGTTCGCAATCTCCCGGTAGCGAAATCCTTCAGCCCGCAGAAAGAGGCAGCTCTGATCGCGTTCCGGCAGGGCATTGACCACCGACCACAGATTTTTTTGCCGCTGACGCAAGCAGGCTTGCTGCTCCGGATCGGAACCGACCTGAGACTGGGACGTGGCCAAGGCGTCGTCCAATGGAATCATTTGCCTCTGGCGCTCGCGATTCTTTCTCAGATGTTTAAAGGCTAGATTGCGAGCGACTTTGAATACCCACCCACGCAGATTCTTCCGCGACTTGCCCTGCCGCAAATGCTGAAACAGGAGAAAAAACGCTTCTTGTACGATCTCCTCACCGTCGTGTGGCGACATGCCCAGGCACATCAGATAGCGAAGAAGCCGGTCTCCAAGTTCATCAAATAGACACACAACCTCGTCTTCAAGCCGCGTAACTTGCGGATCAACCACTCTCTCGGCCAGAGCCGGAATCGGCAGTCGAAGACTAAGATCGGATGGAAGTGACAAAAAAGACCCTCTCGAAAATTTGGCCGGGGAGAGCTGAAGTTTAGCACAGCCGTCAGCCCGCAGAGCAGGGGAAAAACAGTCAGTGTGGAGATAAAAAGGCTGAACAAAAGCACTGCTAGCGGATTATTCAATGGCTAGGACGTTCAACAGCATCTCCCATCCCCCCGCAGAGTACAAAAGTAACGTTCGCGGAATCTCACCATTCCGAGAGACTAAGAAAGGGGCGGTGTCGATTGTCGATTTCCAGGGTCCGAAAGCTCATTGTTTTTGGGGTATTCCTATTAGTGTTTCCGCTGGTAATGGCGGCGCAAAGCAACTCCGGAGAATTGCGGCTGAAAGTGCTCGACCCATCTGGATTGGCCGTGAAAACCACAGTTCAGGTCATCAGTGAGGCAAACCAATATCGCCGTGTACTCAGCACTGATGATCAGGGCGCTTTGATTCTGCAGCGCTTGCCCTATGGCGTGTATCAACTCCAGGTTACTCAGCCCGGATTTGCAGAGGTAATTCAGTCGGTCGACGTGCGTTCGTCCATTCCAGCCGAGCGTGTGATTCAGCTGAAGGTGAATGCCGCGAAGGAATCTGTGACTGTGAGTGCCGCGAACACGCTCATTGATCCAGATCAGGCAGGCTCGGTCAGCCGGATCGGGTCAGACTCCATACAGAACCGGGTGAGTTCTATCCCGGGACGCTCCATTCAGGATCTTGTGATCTCGCAACCGGGGTGGATTTACGAGGGGAACGCTGTCCTGCATCCACGGGACTCAGAATATCAGACTCAGTTTGTTGTCGATGGCATCCCTCTGACTGATAATCGGTCGCCAAGCTTCGGTCCCCAGATTGAAGCCGATGACGTGCAGTCGATCAGTGTCTACACCGCTGGCTTTCCCGCCGAGTATGGACGGAAGATGGGCGGAGTGGTCGAGGTCAATACTCAGCAAGACGCGCAACCCGGTTTCCACGGGCAGATGGTACTCTCGGGTGGAAGTTTTGATTCGGCAGGGGCTTTCGCTCAGGGGCAATACGCATGGGGTAAGAATGTGTTCGGGGCGAGCGCCAGCGGTGGCATGACGAGCCACTACCTCAATCCAGTGGTGATCCAGAACTATACCAACCGCGGTACGCTCGGCGACTTCTCAGTGAACTATCAGCGTGACCTGACGCCAAAAGACCGCCTGACGTTCAGCGTTCGTCATGATCTTTCCCGGTATGAGCTTCCCAATGAACAAGTTCAACAGGACGCGGGACAGCTACAGACCGCCGACAACATCGAGACGATGGGAATTGTTTCTTACCAGCACACCTTTTCGTCCAACGTGTTGGCAGATTTTCGAGGCATGGTGCGCGACAATGCCAACGACTTTTACTCCAACACCAACTCCACTCCGATCGAGATTTTGCAACATAATAGCCTTCGGGAAGGTTATTTCAAGGGCAACATCACCATCAGTCACGGTCATCATGAGATCAAGGCGGGAGTGGAGTCAGATAGCTTGTTCCTCCACGAGAATCTCAACTACAACATCACCGATCCAACTCAATACGATCCAGACACGCCCCTTACATTCAGTTTCACGGGGCAGCGTCCAGACTTGGAGCAAGCCGTCTACGTTCAGGATTTGATGCGGTTAGGCAATTGGACCATAAATGCCGGACTGCGTTGGGATCATTACCAGCTCATGGTGAACCGCCAGGCTTTGCAGCCGCGTGTGGCAATCTCACGCTATTTCCCCTCGGCGAATGTGATCGTCCATTTCTCCTATGACCGGGTATTCCAAACACCGTCGTTTGAAAACCTGCTGCTCTCGAGTTCGACGGCCGTTACCCAGCTCAATCCTTCTTCGCTGCAGTTACCCGTGGAGCCGTCGGAAGGAAACTATTACGAAGTAGGTCTGACCAAGGTTTTCTTCAACAAGGTCAAACTTGACAGCAACTATTTCCGGCGCGACGTAAACAACTTCGCTGACGATGATCAGATTGACAACACCACCATCAGCTTCCCGATTGCATTCCGCAAGGCCATTGTCTATGGAGCCGAAGCAAAACTCGATTTGCCGGAATGGAAAAGGTTTTCGGGATTTCTGAGTTATTCGTATGAGCTTGGCAATGCTTGGAACCCGGTCACCGGCGGGCTGTTTCTTGGTGACAATGCGGACATCCCGACCACTGGCTTTTTCCCGATTTCTCAGGATCAGCGCAACACGGTGCGCGGGCGTCTTCGGTATCAGATCGCGCCTCGCTTGTGGATTGCAGGCGGAGTCCAATTCGACAGCGGACTACCGTTTGAATTTCAGTGCGATCCCAGCCTTACTCTCGACCAGTGCGTGGCGGGAGAGGTTCAGACCTACGGGCAAGGGGTTGTGGACCGAGTGAACTTCGACAGCGGCCGCATCAAGCCGACTTTCCAACTGACAGCATCGGCGGGAGCGGACGTATATAAGTCGGAGCGGCTGAACGTGCGCTTCCAGGTGGACGGGACGAATCTCACCAACGTCGTGAATGTAATCGACTTTGGTGGGTTGTTCTCGGCAAATGCGATCGGTCCCTCGCGGAGTGTCGCCATGCGGCTGTCGACCACGTTCTAAGAACGACAATGGACCGGGGACGCCACCAACAAGCACGCTGGCGTACACGATCATCGATAGAAACCTGAAACGATCAGACCGCCATCGTCCGCATTATGGCCTAGCTGAAATCCCTAAATTCTTGCGTAGCTGCTCCAACTCAGCTTTATCGAGCGTGCCGTCATGATCAACGTCTGCTTTGTCGAATTGAGCTTCCATGTAAGATGTGAATTCCTGTTTGGAAACTGTCGAGTCGTGGTCGGTGTCCATCGCTGACAGCCATAACTTCCCTCCAGAGAGGCTGGGAGAGCTCTTCTGACCAGAGGCGGTGGTGATGGCAACAGCCATCGCGATCAACAGAACGGCAGCAATCGTCCAGACAGACTTCTGATCAGTTCTCATGGTGTTCCTCCAGGGAAAGTAGTTGATGCATTGCATCGTAAATTGGTCCGGAGCAAGATCGCCGTCAACGTGGTGGATAGTATTGATTCCTGCGATGCTCGGCTCTTTGTTCCACGACCTGGAGGAAGATTTATACGACGAAATACTTTGCTCCCGGGTGATGCACCACGATGGCCGAAGTTGACTGCTCCGGTTCGAGAAGGAATCCGGAGGTCAAGCGCACGCCAACGTTCTCTTCCGGTTTCAGTAGCGCGAATAATTTGGTCTGGTCTTCGAGATTCGGGCACGCAGGATATCCGAAGGAGTAGCGCGAGCCACGATACTTCTGGTGGAAGAGATCGCGAATTTCCGGCGCGTCCTCGCCGGCGATGCCTAACTCTTCCCGCATCTTCTTGTGATGAAACTCCGCCAGCGCCTCGGCGGTTTCAACGCTCAGCCCGTGCAGGTAGAGATATTTCGTGTATTCTCCGCCTTCGAATAGCCGTTGCGTTTCTACGGACGCCTTCGCTCCCATCGTGACCAGTGAAAGCCCGATGACGTCCATCTTGCCTGACGACTTCGGCGCGAAGAAGTCCGAGATCGCCAACCGCCGGCCCTCCCGCTGGCGAGGAAATGTGAAGCGCAGAAGCTCGCTGCGTTCACTCGCGACTCGCGACTCGGGGCTCGGGACTGAATACACGATTACGTCGTTGCCTTCGCTTTGAGCAGGGAAGTATCCGTAGACGACTTTGGGATCAAACAGTCCCGACTGCGCAACTTCGTCTTCCAGCTTCTTGAGGACGGGACGGAACTTCTCTTCCACCAATCGAACGTAGTCCGACTGAGACGCGGTCTTTAGTTGCCACTGATTCTTGAATAATGCCGTCTCGTTGATGTACTGGAAAAGTTCTCGCAGGTCGTAATCCTTGCGAACGCGCACGCCCCAGAACGGCGGCGTGGGGATATTCGGCGCATCGGTGACGACTGGACTACGCTCGGCGAAGACGGGCCCGGTTTCTTCGTCCACGGCGGCTGCCTTGGCGTATTCCTTGACCGTGCGGCCTTCGCTCAAACGCTTGTCCCGCGCGCCATCCGGGCTGGAGAGATCCTCCATGATGTGGAGTCCGGAGAAAGCGTCATCGGCATAGAAAACGCCATTGCCGTACTCTCGGCGAAGATCGTCTTCCACGTATTTGCGCGTTAACGCTGCGCCTCCGCAGATGACGGGGAATGACAGTTTCTGACGTTCCAGATCCTGGATAACGTACTTCATTTCGAGTGTTGACTTCACCAGCAGACCACTCAATCCGATGGCATCGGCCTGATGTTCCTGTGCGGCGCGAATGATCGAATCCCCCGGCTGCTTGATGCCAAGATTGATGACACTGAAGCCGTTGTTCGACAAAATGATGTCGACCAGATTCTTGCCGATGTCGTGCACGTCGCCTTTGACAGTGGCGAGAACAATCGTGCCTTTCTTGCCTCCCGCCTTCTTTTCCATCTTCGGCTCGAGATAGGCGACAGCCTGTTTCATCACTCCGGCGGAATCGAGAACCGACGGCAATTGCATCTTTCGTGCGCCGAACAGATCGCCCACGGTCTTCATGCCGTCGAGCAGCACGGTGTTGATCAGTTCGAGCGGGGAGTAAGTGGACAACGCGTCTTCAAGTAGCTCTTCAAGAGATTTTTTGTGCGCCCCTTCGCCCACTGACTTTTCGCCGTTGATGATGGCGAACTTCAGCTTGTCTTCGATCGAAAGGGAATCGACGTGCGCCGTTGTGGAAGCGGCAGGCTTGCCCTTCATCCCGGCGAAGTGCGCCATGTAGTTTTGCAGCGGATCGCCCGCCGCATTGTCGCGGAAGATCAGCTTGCGGGCGAGTTCCACTTCTTCTTGCGGAATCTTGTATAAGGGATAGATCTTGCTGTAGTTAACGATGGCCATATCGAGGCCGCGATCGACCGCTTCATGCATGAAAACCGAATTCAAAACGCGGCGCGGATAAGCATCGAGTCCGAAGGAAATATTGCTCACGCCGAGAATGGTTTTAACCGACGGCAGCTCTTTCTTGATTCTCGCAACCGCGTTCAGGGTTTCGATTCCGGCAGTGCGGTACTCTTCCTGTCCGGTCGAGATGGGAAGCGTGAGCGCATCGAAAATCAGGTCGGAGCCATCCAGTCCGTACTTTTTCGTCGCCAAGTCGTAAATGCGATGCGCAATTGCAGTTTTCTTCTCGGCGGTCAGTGCCATTCCATCTTCGTCGATGGTCAGCGCGATCACGCCCGCACCATAGCGCCTGGCCATCGGCAGGACCTGCGAGGTGCGCTTCTCGCCGTCTTCCAGGTTGATCGAATTGATGATGGCGCGTCCTGGGATTCTCTTTAGAGCTTCTTCCACGACATCGGCTTCCGTGGAGTCGACCAAGATGGGTGCGGGCACTCGCGTGGCGATCTTTTCGAGAATCGAACCGATATAGCCTTTTTCGTCTTCGCCGACGATGGCGCAGCACAGGTCGAGCATGTGCGAGCCTTCGTTGGAAAGCTTTTTCGCGAGAGCGAGAATTTCGTCGTACTTTTTCCCGCGGACCATGTTGCGGAAATGCTCGACGCGCGTGGTCGTGTTCATTTCCTCGGCGACAATCAGCGGCTTAGGGTCGAGATCGAGCGGAACGGTTGTGTAGGCGCTGGACGCAGCAGCGCTGCGCTTCACGTCACGCTTCGCCGGTTCAACCCCCGAAACCGCGTCCACCACGGCTTTTAGGTGTTCCGGAGAGGTACCGCAGCATCCGCCCACGATGCGGACACCGTAGTCCACGACGAAGTGCTTGTGATACTCGGCCAACTCCGCTGGAGTGAGCTTGAACACAGCATGCCCGCCCTCGTTCACCGGCAGGCCGGCATTCGGCAGCACAGAAACTTGCCTCGTCGAGTTCAGCGCCAGATACCGGACTGCGTCGTTCATCTCCTTCGGTCCAGTGGCGCAGTTCAGTCCGATGGCGTCGACATCAAGCGGCTCGAGTGCAGTGAGCGCGGCGCCGATCTCGGTACCCAGCAACATCGTTCCGGATTCCTGCAGCGTAACTTGCACCGTGACCGGGAGGCGCTTACCTGCCTTTTTCAGGGCGTCCAGAACGCCAATCACGCCAATCTTCGCCTGCAGCAGATCCTGGCAGGTCTCTACGAGCAGCACATCGACGCCGCCCTCAATCAATGCGGCAGCCTGCTCTTCATAGGACTTGACCATATCGTCGAAGCTGATGTGACCCAGAGACGGGAGCTTGGTCGAGGGACCCATCGATCCCGCCACGAAGCGCGGCTTGTCCGGAGTCGAGAACTGATCTGCGACTTCGCGCGCGAGCTGTGCGGCCTTCAGGTTGATCTCGTAAACGCGATCGCCCAACTCAAATTCGGTCAGCACAATCCGCGTTCCGCCGAACGTGTTGGTCTCGATGACGTCGCAGCCAACGCGCAAAAAGTCCGCGTGGATGTCGCGAATAATGTCGGGGCGGCTCAAGACCAACACCTCGCTGCAATTTTCCTTGCCCCAATAATCGTCAAGGGTAGGGTTGCGCTTGTGGATGTTGGTGCCCATCGCGCCGTCGTAAATGACGACGCGTTCGTTTACCGTCTTTAAGAAATCAGCCATATAAATTTGTCGTTAGTCGCTAGTCGTTGACTTTCTCTCGGTACTCGGTACTCAGGACTCGCAACTCGCATATGCACGAACGCCGGTCTCATTGGACCGGCGTGTCGTCGAAATCTAAATCTTGCTGAAGTCAGCTCCCCGGTACCATCTGAGTGGGAGCGCCTCCGTCCACGTCGGCCTGATTGAATACGATGTTCGCTCCCATGTGTGCTGGCCGGGGGGCCAGCATTTGCTCCTTGCGGTAGACGAGATTACTCGCGTTAAACGTCGCCAACTCAAATCCGTGACCGTGCGTGATGGCGTCGGTCGGGCACGCTTCCACGCAATATCCGCAGAAAATGCAGCGGTTGTAATCGATGTTGTAGACCTTGGCGTAGCGCTCGGCGCCGCTCACACGATTCGTCGCGGTATTTTCAGCGGCTTCGATATAGATGCAGTTCGATGGGCAGGCCGCTGCGCACAGGAAGCATGCCACACACTTTTCCAGGCCATTCTCGTCGCGCTGCAGCACGTGCGCTCCGCGGAAACGGGCTTCGATGCGTGCGCCGCGCAACGGTCCCTTGCCATCGGGATAATTCTCCACAATCGTTGGCTGAAACATCTCCATGAAGGTGATG
>Ga0335070_10001004_pt1 | contig 32425 bp, 26 predicted proteins | sample Lox_Sample_13_FD_206722 | JGI IMG/M metagenome (GOLD analysis project Ga0335070, IMG submission 206722) | Soil microbial communities from Loxahatchee National Wildlife Refuge, Florida, United States - Lox_Sample_1.3 | ecosystem: Environmental > Terrestrial > Soil > Wetlands | place: USA...
TGCGATTCAAAATAGAGAAGTACGTTGCGGCAAAAGATGACGTCCATTTCGCCGAACACGCCGTAATCGTCGAGCAGGTTGAAGGTACGGAATTTCACCATGCGGCGCAGGCTTTCCGAAACGCGCCAGTTTTCGCCTTCCTGCGTGAAATAGGTGACGAGGCGTTTGACGCCGAGGCCGCGCTGGATTTCGAAGGATGTGTAGAGACCTTCCTTCGCGCGCGCGATGCACTCGCTGTTGATGTCGCTGGCCACCAGTTCGACGGCCCAGCCCTCCAGATCCGCTTCGCCAAGGATCATCGCTAGCGTATAGGCCTCCTGCCCCGCCGAGGTGGCGGCGGACCAGATGCGTAATTTCTTCGAGCGCACGCGGCGCGACATGAGATCGGGCAGCACGATCTCGCGGAACTGCTCGAACGGCGCGCGGTCGCGGAAGAACCAGGTATCGTTGGTGGTCATCGCTTCGATGACGGTGCGCACCAGCGACTCCCGCGCATTTGGAAGATCGCGCATCAGTTCGTCGGTGTTCTTGAAGCCGAAACGGCGCGCGACGGGGGCCAGACGCGAAGCGATCTGGCCGGTCTTCGACGGATTGATGGCGATGCCCGTGCGCCGCTTCAGGAGCTGCGCCAGATAGGCTGCGTCAGACGCGAGCATGCTCCGCTTGCCCGCCGCTTAAGAGGCCGACTTCGGCGAATTTGTTTTCCAGGCTTTCGCGGTCGAACGGCTTCAGGAGAAAATCGTTGGAGCCAGCCGAAACGATAAGCGCGATCTCGTCGCTGTCGTTCTCGGTGGTGCAGAAGATCACGACGGGGCCCGCGCCTTTGGCCTCGCGGCGCAGATTGCGGACGAAATCGCCGGTCGGCATGTCGGTCAGATGGGCGTCGACGAGGATGGCATCGGGCATCTTGTGGCGGCAGGCTTCAAGCGCGCTCGCTCCGTTTTCGGCTTCCATCGTCTCGAATTTCAGGTCTTCGAGAATGCGCGCTGCGACCCGGCGGATCACGCGGCTGCCGTCCACGATCAAACACTGCTTCATAAATACCTCCACGGTCCCGCGAAATGCATGCGGGCCCCCGACCAATGAGACCTTAACGGGCGAAGGTAAACGCGGGCTTAGCCTGCCTGCAGGATGACGCCGTTTTCCACGCTCGTCAGCGTCAGACCGGCGTTCACGACCTTGGCCAGGCGGTGGGTGAGATAGGGCTGGATTCCCCTGGCGTCGTGGGGCGTGGCGGCGGCGTCGCCGCGAACGGCTTTCTCCACCTCTTCGAGCACGCGGGCATGCGGGCCGTTGGCACGCACGGTGAAGGCGGGAGCGGCAGGATCTTCGCTTGTTTCGACCGTCACCTTGCCGCCGCGCGGCAGGCAATCGGCACCCAAAAAGGTCGCGTTCATCAGGAGTTTCGCCCAGTCCTTCGGCCAATGGACGATGGCTGCGTTCCATTCCACTTCGACCTTGCTGCCCGATACCAGGCCAAGGACGAGGCGGCCCACTTCGCCCAGATCGAGTTCGGCGCCAGCCGAACCCGCCGCGCCGAAGGCGATACGCAGGAACTGAAGGCGCGCCAAAGCCTGTTCGGCGCTGGAGGTGACGATTTTCAGCGCATCGGCCCGCATGGCTGCATCGCGCTCGTCCTCCAGCACTTCCAGCCCGTTGACCACCGCGCCCAGCGGCCCCACCAGATCGTGGCAGACGCGGCTGACCAGAAAGGCGGCAAATTCTATGTCGGACATACCAGCGGCTCCGGCGGAAACAGGGTTCATGATTGGTAACTGTCTCCTCAGCGGCTTAAGAAAGACTTAAGAACCTCGCGGGGCTTGTGCTATCGCCCTATCCCTGCCGGATGCAAGGTCCCCGCGCGAAAGAGAGTGCATGACACAATTGTCCCAATCGACCCGCGAGCTGGCGGAAATCGCCTTCGACGCCGGCAAGATCATCCTGAAACATTATGCCGACAAAACGCTTGCAGCGCGGACCAAGGACGATCATTCCCCTGTGACGGCGGCTGACGAGGAGGCCGAAGCGTTCATTCTGTCGCGGCTCGCCGTGGTGGCGCCCGAAGTGCCGATCATCGCCGAGGAAGAAGCCGCGAGCGGGCGCATCGCAAAGATCGGATCGCGCTTTTTCCTGGTCGACCCGCTGGATGGGACGAAGGAATTTCTGAATCGCAACGGCGAATTCACGGTGAATATCGCCGAGATCATCAACGGCGCACCGGTGCGCGGGGTCGTTTACATTCCGGCGAAGGAGAGATTGTTCGTCGGCGAAGTGGCGCATGGCGCATTCGACGTGGGCGTGGCGAACGGTGCGCTCGACTGGGCGAACGCGCGAAGGATTTCGGCTTGCAAGCCGGCGGAAGACGGACTGGTGGTCGTCGCCAGCCGGTCGCACCGCGACTACAAGACGGAGGAATTCCTTGCCGATTACAAGGTGAAGGATTTCAAGGCGGCAGGTTCGTCGTTGAAATTCTGTCTGGTGGCGGCGGGCGAAGCCGATCTCTATCCGCGGCTGGGGCGCACGATGGAATGGGATACGGCGGCAGGTCACGCGGTGTTGGCGGCGGCCGGCGGCAGCGTGACGACCATAGACGGGCGGCCGTTTATCTATGGCAAGACGGAAGAAAAGTTCGCCAATCCGTTCTTCCTTGCACGTGGCGCAAAGTAGCCCTGCGCTTGTTCGCGCGACCGCTTCTACCTACGCTCCGGTTGGCGATGTGGGAGGGGCGGATGAAATGGATTTCATGTCTGTGCGCGGGCTTGCTTGTGCTTGCGGCGACGGCAGCATCGGCGAAAGAGCGCACGGTAGTCGTGGTGCTGTTCGATGGGTTCTCGCCTGCTTCGCTTGACGCCACGGCAACGCCCAATTTTGACGTCATCAAGAAATCGGGCGTGTGGTCCCGGCATCTGGTACCTGCTTTCCCCACTATCTCGCTGATCAATCACACCACGTTTGAAACGGGGTGCTGGCCTGCGCATCACGGAATCGTTTCCAACTTCTTCTACGATCCGAAGAAAGGCGTGTTCGATCAAAGCGACGATGCGGATTGGCGCACCGGATGCGAATCGATGTGGGAGGCGGCCGAGCGGCAAGGTGCCAAGTCCGCCGTCTTCAATTTCATCGGGCGCTGGTCGAGCACGAAGGGAAAGCGCGCGACATACATCAACCCGGACGTTCCCTGGAAAGACCATGAGTCCGATGAGAAGGTGTTGGAACGCGGACTTGCGGCGCTGCGCGACAACGGGCCGAACCATGCGCGACTGATCGCGCTTTATTTTCCCATTCCCGACGAAGTGGCGCACTGGAACGGCACCACAGCACCAAAAACCGAAGAGGCCGTGCGCAAAGCCGACGCGATTGTCGGCGAACTGATGGCCGCGATCAAAGCACTGCCGCCGTCGCGCGAGGCGACTCTGGTGGTGGGCACAGATCACGGCATGATGGATGTGGGGCCGGTGGTGAATATCGGGCGCATTCTGGGACGCGAGGACATTCATGCGCGGCAGGAATCCGATGGAGCGACGATCTTTCTCTATCTGAGCAAGGGCGAGACAAAAGAACACGTGCTGAAAGCGCTTGCCAAATACAGCTACGCGTTCGACGCCTATCCCAAGGGACATTATCCGGCTTACGCGCATCTGGGCGATGGACCGCGTTCGGGCGACATCCTGCTGGTATGCAAGCCGCCTTACTGGGTGGCGGGACCGGAGGCGTTTCCGAAATATGCGCGTTTGATGGGGCTTACACATATCTGGCCCACCTCGTTCACACCGCCGTTCGGCGGGATAAAGGCGACGCATGGCTACGATCCGCATATCGTTCAGATGCACGGAATCTTTTTTGCGTGGGGTGCGGGCATCGCGCATGGCAAGCAGATAACCCGCCTCGACATGATCGACGTGCATCCGACGGTGATGGCGTTGCTGGGTTTGCAACCGGGACGGCCGTTGGACGGACACGCGATTGCACTATCGCCCTGATGCGCATCGCGACGGACCGCCTGACATTGCGCAACTGGCGCGAAGATGACCGCGAAGCATTTACCGCGATGCATGCCGATCCGGAAGTGATGTGGGATATGGGCGGGCCGTTTTCGCGGGCGAAAAGCGACGCAAAGTTCGACCGATATCGAGACGCCTTTACGACTTGCGGCTACTGCCGCTGGGCGGCTGAAGATTCAACGGGACGCTTCGTTGGCTACACCGGCCTGATGCCCTCGCGGGAAGGTCATCCGCTTGGGGTTCATTCGGATATTGGCTGGCGCCTTATGCGTACCGCATGGGGAAAAGGATATGCGACCGAGGCTGCACGCGCGGCATTGAAGGATGCATTTGTCCGCATCGGCCTGAAGGAAGTGCTGGCCTATACTTCCGCGGACAATCTTCGCTCGCAAGCCGTGATGACGCGGTTGGGATTGGTGCGCGCGGAAGCGTTGGACTATTCGGAAGGCGCAGGTGACGCGGTGTGGCGCGGGCTCGTCTGGGTTGCCCGGCCGGATGTTACGGCACCAGGTGGGACACTTCGTCGGTGATGTAGCCGAAGCGGCGCATCTGCACGTGATGGGCCTGCACGATGCGGCGGACCTGGCGGCGGTTCAGCTTGTCGCGCCATTCGCCGGTCTTGCCTGAGCGGAAGAATTTCTCCGCTTTTTCCGGCTTTTCGCGGAAACCGCCTTTGGATTCCTGGTCCTGCAAATTCTTGAACGAAGCGCGTTCGATGGCCTTGCCCAATTGTTCGGCCGTCGGACGCAGCAACAGATGACGCGCCAGACCGCCGAAGGCGCGGAACGGATTGGCGATCATGTCTTCGTAACGCATCACGTAGACCGTGCGATGCGGTTTGTGCGTCCAGCTTTCGACGTGCTGGCTCCAGGAGCCGTAGATTTCGTACACGCTCTTGTCGGTGACGGCGGTTTCAAGACCGGTCATCGCCATTTCGTCGATCGCGTGATCGATGGTCGAACTCATGTGATGCGAGAACGAAATCGCGACGTCGAGCGGATTGCGCAGGATGTAGACCGCGCCGGAGGTCACGGCGAAATTGATGGTGGGCACGCCGCGATCCATGACGAGCGCATGGTGCGTCTTGATGAGTGCCAGGCCATCGGTGCGTTCGGCGATCTCTTCCTGCACCTTGGGACGGATCTTGGCGATGTCCTCCCGGTCGCAATCCTTGGGCGGCTTGCCGAGATGTTTTTCGTAAGCACGCGCGGAAATTTCCCACGTCGTGAATTCGTTCATCTCGTTGATGTCTTGCGCGTCCTCTTCGCCTTCCAGAATCTTCAGGAGATTGTGCAGGAAGGTACGCGTCCAGGTGTTGCCGGACTTGGGATATGAGGCGAGCCAGAGAATGCCTTTGGGCGCCGGTCGGCCTTGCGGCTCCGCCGGCTGTTCGGCTGCAGGGGCTTCCGCAACGGCGGCTTCCGCTTCAGACGTCATGCTCCAGACCTCCCCCAAAAGAGTACGGGGAGGATACAGCCAAAGCGCTGATTACAACAGTGACAGTAAGGCGCGCTCGATTGTCAGGCGGCCTGGACTGCCTGAAGGCCAAGGGCTTGTTCCGTCTCGGCGATCAGGCCGCGGTCGTCCTCATACCAAGGGTGGAACCCTGGACGGTAATACTGGAAATAGGCCGGGATCACGCGGCCGATCATGCCGGGCTTGAACAGCATGAAACGGAACATCTTGAGCCAGCTCGATGGCGTGTTGATACCATCCTGTTGGAACAGGTAGGCGATGCCCCGGAACAGGAATTCAAAGAACATGAAGGTCGAAACGATCATCGTGCGGACGCGGATGAAATAGCGCTGCCAGCCGGGCAGGTTTTTCGTGGCGGCGAGGAACGTGTCGTAGGCAACCGATTTGTGCTCGATTTCTTCAATGGCGTGCCATTTCCACATGCGCTGCGCCTCCGGCGTGGCATCGGCGAAATGGGCCGGATTCTTCAGCGCTTCGTGAGCCAAAATCGCGGTGAAATGTTCGAGCGCGATGGTGGCGCCCAACTGTTCGATCTTCGGACGCGTGCGGCCGAAATCGAGCCGCTTCTTGATGATCTTGTCGAGTTTCGAAAGATCGTAACCCGCGCCCGCGATCTGCTGATTGAAGAAGACGTGTTCGCGGGTGTGGAGCGCTTCCTGCGTGGTGAAGGCCACGATCTGCTGCTGCAGCTTGGGATCGGCTTTGCTTTTGAAATTCCGCACGCTGTCCATGAAGAACCGCTCGCCCTGGGGAAAGGATGCGGAGAGCGCATTGTAAAACGCCGTGGCAATCGGATCGCCGCCCAGCCAGTGGCGGGGACTTTCGACCTTCCGGCCAAAGGCCAGATCGCGGGAAGTGATTGACAGGTCCTCAGGCGTGCTAGAGTGCGCGTTCATGACACTGATCTCAGCTATTTGCTGCGATGCACATATTCGAGACTGACACAAATGTCAACAAGTAAAAAGCGCTTAACCCTAGGGAAAAATGAACGTCCGGTGCGGCGGAGACGATCCGCCGCGGAGGCCAAATCCGAAACTATTGCTGCGGCGCGGAAAATCCTTCTTTCCCAAGGCCCTGACGCCGTGACCCTGAAAAACGTGGCAGCGGAGCTCGGCACCACCCACACCAACCTGCTGCACCATTTCGGCACGGCGGGCGACCTGCAGACCGCCTTGATGACCACGATGGTTCAGGACCTCTCGGACGCGCTGGCCGAAGCCATCAAGCGGGTGCGGGAAGATGAGGACTCGCAGCGTGGCCTCATCGAGACGGTGTTCGATGCGTTCGACAAGGGCGGTGCGGGCCGGCTTGCCGCGTGGATCGCACTTTCCAACAAGCTCGCGCATCTGGGGCAAATGCAGAAGGTGATCCTGGATCTCGTCAAAGCAATCGAAGAGATCACTCCCAAAGACTCTGTTGAAAATCATCAACGTGTGACATCGGCGGTAATCTTCGTCGCCCTGCTCTCCTTCGGCGACGCGATTATCGGTGCACCGCTGGAGACGATGCTGGGGCGCGAACGCCAGGCCGCGCGCAAGATCGCCGCCCAACTCCTGCCGCAATTTTTCTGAAAACTTACAGCCTTGTCAGTCCAACTTTGGGGATGGAAATGGCTTCAGGAAAAATCGCATTGGCGACGGCATTCGCCGCAATGCTCGCTGCGTGTTCGTCGACACCAAATCCCGGCCAGCCCGTGGACAAGAATTCGCCGATGTACGATCAGGGATTTCGCGACGGCTGTGCTGCGGTGAACGCGCGCTTCCGTTCGCAGGCCGACCAGGAAGGTCCGGCGCAGGACGAAAAGCTTTACGCAACCGACAACAATTACCACAGCGGCTGGGACTACGGTTACCGTAAGTGCGAAGACAAGGTCGACCAGGGCGGCCTGCCGATTCCGGGTAACTCCGTCATCATGTGAGTCGATGCATGCAAAAACGCGCCGGGAATTTTCCCGGCGCGTTTCGTTTTGGCGTGTAACTTTACTTCGACGCCTTGTGAAAAGAGTCGGAAGCGCGGTTCACCGCATCGCGTGCGGCATCCGCGACTTTGCCGGCGGTTTGCTTCACTTCGCCCTTTGCCTTGTCGGCCGCACCTTCGGCGCGCAGGCGGTCGTTGCCGACAGCCTTGCCTACGGTTTCCTTTACGGCACCTTTTGCCTTGTCGGCGGCGCCAGACACTGTGTTCTTGTCCATGGAACTCTCCTGTATTGGGGGGAATACAGGTAGGAAACGTCAATCCGCGGATGCGGGTTCCCGAAGTGCGATCAATTCCGTTTTCACCGGATCGCTATGTTCGTCGGGATTTGCAGCTTTCCTTGCAAGCGCGACAATGCAGTCGACGGCTTCGCGCAAGGTTGTCACCACGAGATCGCAACCCGTGGCTTCGACGGAATCGAGATAATGGGAATCGGATTCGAAGGCGCCCCAAAATCCGGCAATGGGAACCGCCTCGGGGATGCGCTTGTGCAGGCGGCGCACGAGATAGCGCGCGTTCTTGTAGTTGCCGGGATCGAGATAGGACACGAGAACGGCCTGCACGCCATCGGGATCGAGCGCCTGCACATTGTTGGGCGAGGCATCTTCCGAAGACACGACGCCCGCGCGAATGCCGCGGCGCTTCAACAAATGTACGAGGAGGGCCGCAGCAGCCTCATCGAGCGGGCCGCGGCCGGCGACGCATAAAACGGGCGTTTTGCGCCAGGACGGCGCCAGATCGTCGGTCTTGAAGACGATGCGGCCGCGCGGTTCGGCTTCCATGCTGGAGGCGTTGTTTTCCTCGCGGTCGGAGAGATTGACGATCAAGCCTTCTATGGTGCGCTTGATGCGCTCGCCAAGCTCGGAGGACAGCGCGCCGCGGCTGGCATCCTTCTGTGCCAGCATCAGAGCGCGCATTGCCACTTCGTCGTAATAGACCGACAGTGGATTGTCGCGCACATAGGTTTCGGCCTGGTGCGCGGTTTCGTCGGGGTCTGAGGCCAGGAGGCGCAGATAGAAACTCTCTTCGGCGGCGAGCGGCGGGCGATCGCCGAGCAGCACATCGAGGAAGCGCAACTGTTCGACATGGCGACCGAGCACCACCACGCACATGGTGAGCGGCGTCGAGAGCAGCAATCCGACCGGACCCCACACCCATGTCCAGAACGCAGCGGCAACGACCACCGCAATCGCTGACAAGCCCATATTGTGGCCGTAGACATAGGGCTCGATGAACTGGCCAACCATCGCCTCGACGCCGAAATAGAGGCCGAGCGTCCAGAACACGAGCGGCCAATGCGGATCGACTGCGATGGCAAGTGCGGCCGGTACGATGGCAGCAATCGGCACGCCGACATAAGGCACGAAACGCATCATCGCGGCGAGCAGGCCCCAGAGTCCGGAATTCGGAATGCCGATCAGCCAGAGACCGACGGAAATCACCACGCCGAAAGTGGCATTGATGATCGTCTGTAGCAGCAAGTATCGGGAAAGCTTCGTCGCCGCCTCATCGAGGGCGACGGTCGTTCGCTGCATGTCGCGCGTGCCGGCGAGACTTATCATGCGGTCGCGCAGATCCTCCTTCTGCAGGAGGATGAAGATCACGAACACGATGACGATAGCTGCCATCGCCAGAGGCTGTAGAAGCGGACCCACCAGCTTCTCGATGACTTCGAGCGGTGTCGCGTTCTGCGGAACAAGCCGGACGGGGATCGGGCGATCTTCCGTCGCCTGTTGCGACGTCGAAGCCTGCTCCGGGGCGACGCCGCCAATAACTTCGTCGCTCAACGCCTTGAACAGGGAAACGCCGCGCTGGAGAACGCTGCTCGAATCCGCCGAGCCTTTGAGCGAGTGGATCTTGTGAACCAGATTGGTCTGATAATGCGGTAGTTCGGCAGCCAGTCGGCCAAGCTGCGTGCCGATGTAGCTGCCGAGCATGCCGATCACGAAGAAGGCGAAGAGCACGCTGACGAGCACAGACGGGATGCGGCCGAAACGGATGCGGCGCAAAAACTCCACCAGCGGCGACAACGCGAAAGAAAGAAGGATCGCCAGCGCCAACGGAACAAATATCGGCTGGCCGAAATAGAGTGCCGCCACCACGATGGCGGCCATCACGGTCGCCATATACTTCTCGTGCAAGCTCGACGGCTGCGGCGGCGCGGGCGGAACGGGCGTGGGGTCGATCACGGTCATGGCGCGGAATCTAGCATGGCCGCCCACCCCTTCCGCTATCGCCCATGGAACACAGGGGCGCGCTTTTCGAGAAAACTGCGGACGCCTTCGCGATGATCTTCGGTTCCAAAAAGGCGGTAGATGGTTTCGATGGCCCAGGCGCCGATCTCGTGCGGATCGCCATACGCCATCTTGCCGAGCCCTTCTTTCAGGGCGGCGACCGCGAGCGGCGGATTGGCGGCGATGCGGGCAGCCAGCGCATCGGCACGAGGCAACAGCTCGGCGTGGGGAACCACTTCGGAAACAAGGCCGATGCGCATGGCTTCTCCTGCGTCGATAACGTCGCCGGTGAAAAGCAGTTCGGCCGCCTTGGCCGGGCCCACCAATGCAGGCAGGCGATAGAAGCCGCCGACATCGCAGACGAGGCCGCGCTTGACGAACAGCTCGGCGAATTGGGCGCGTTCGGAGGCGATGCGGATGTCGGCATAGAGCGCCAGTTCCATACCCCAGCCAACCGCCGAACCGTTGACGGCGGCGATCACCGGTTTGGTGCATTCGAGCGCTGCCATGGCGGCCGGTGTGGGCCGAGGTTTGATGGGCTCTTTCGGCTCGGAACGGGCCTCGCCCGTCATCATCTCCTTCACATCCTCACCGGCGCAGAAGGCGGGATCGGCGCCGGTCACCACCACGACACGGGCATCCGGGTCCGCACTGGCCGTGCGGAAGGCGGTTTCGATTTCTCCATAGGCCAGACGGTTCAGGGCATTGCGGCGTTCGGGCCGGTTCAGGGTGATCCGCAGCACGTGGCCGGAGCGTTCGTAGAGCAGCGTCTGAAAGGTCGGGAGCGCCATGGGGCAAGTCCTTGAAATTGCGGGTTTCCCATCCTGCCACAAGGGCGCCCGGACACGCGACGGGGCTTCGCTTGTCCCAAGGGGGGTGAACGGCTATGTCTCGCCCCCGCCGCCGCTTTTGGGACCCTCATGCCGCTCCTCCGCTTCATTCCCGAAGCCACCCATATCGACTTCGTGAAAGCGCGGTTCGTGGCGTTCGCCATTGACGGACTTCTGCTGATCGCCTCCATCGCCTCGATCCTCTATCACGGGTTCAATCTGGGCATCGATTTCACCGGCGGTGTGCTTTTGGAAGTGAAGTCGGCGCAGGTGATCGACATCGGCACGATGCGCGGCGAGGTGAACAGCCTCGGCTTCAAGGATTCCCAGATCCAGTATTTCGGCGGCGGCGAATGCGACAAGCCGGCCGATTCCTGTGTGCTCATCCGCGTGCAGCCGAAGGCCGACCAGGACTCACAGGCCGCCGTCAGCGCGCTGAAAGCCAAGCTCGGCAAAGGATACGACTATCGCCGCTCGGACATTGTAGGACCGAAGGTCAGCGAGGAACTGTTCCACGACGGCGTGGTGGCGATGCTGCTCGCCGTGGCGATGATCGCGATCTACGTTTCGGTGCGGTTCGAATGGCAATACGGCATCGGTGCCGCCTTCGCGACGGGCCACGACGTGCTGGTGACCGCGGGGCTCTTCTCGCTGCTGCATCTCGATTTCACGCTGGAATCGGTGGCGGCGTTGCTGACGCTGGCGGGTTATTCGATCAACGATACGGTGGTTGTGTTCGACCGCATCCGCGAGAACCGGCGCAAGTTCAAACGCATGTCGCTGCGCGATCTGATCAACCTTTCAACCAACCAGACGCTGACCCGCACCGTGCTGACGAGTGTGGCGACGGCGGTTTCGATCATTCCGCTGCTCTTGTTCGGCGGACCCAACCTGTTCGACTTCAGCGCCGCAATCCTCTTTGGCATCGTGGTGGGCACGTTCTCGTCGATCTATGTGGCGAGCGCACTTCTGCTCTACCTGCCCGCCCCTGCCGGAGCGATCGAGGAAAAGCCTGCCGCGGTTACGCCATAAGCAATCAGAACGGATTGAGCGTGTGCTCGCGGGTGTAGGTGAGATAGCCCGCATTCACGCCCGCGCGCAGACCGACGCCGGTGCGCATTGGCGCCAGCGTGATGTCATCGGCGTGCTGATAATTTATGCCAATGCCGGCAATGAAATAGTAGCTGCCTTCGACGCCAGGGAACTTCTGGAACAGGCGGTCGGCGCGGCGCAGATTGTAGATCAGCGTGAAATTCTTCGACGCGTTGCCGCCAACATCGAAGCCGACGGACGGACCCTGCCAATAGACTTTGAGCGGCTTGTGCCGCTTGCGGATAAGCCAGCCAGAACCATAACGCAGGCCGACGACAAAGGCGCCTGATCCTTCTTCGCCCTTGATATAGGCATCGGGCAAACCGCGTTCGGAGAAGACTTTCTGCACGGCCTTGGCGACGGCTTCCGTCGTCATGCCGAAGAAGCCGGAGGCCGCCTGCACGACTTCGTTCTGGGTGAACTGATCGGCTGGATCTTCCTGCGTCTCGGCACTGGCAAGCGGCGTGATGGCGAACATCACGAGCGCGGCGGCTGCGGCCGGCAGGAATCTGGACAGGATCATGGGGCTCTCCTGGCTTGTTGGGCGAATCATCGGTAGCACAATGCCAGATTGTGCCCGATTCGTGGCGTAAATCCCTCTCCACCTTCGCTCGCGTGGGATATTCGGGCGGTTTTTCAAGATCTTTGCGACCCCTTTTGCAGACCTATCTTTTTGGTTGCAGGGTTCGCCCTTCGGCGCATGGGGAGGATGGAATTATGGACAGTCAAACGGTCTTCGTTCTGGCGGTGGCGTTTCTGGCACTTGTCATTGTGTTCGCAGGCGTCAAGGCGGTGCCGCAAGGCCGAGAGTGGACGGTGGAACGCTTCGGCCGCTTCACCCGCGTGCTGGAGCCGGGACTCAATCTGATCGTGCCGTTTGTGGATCGCGTCGGACGCAAGCTCTCGATGATGGAGGAAGTTCTCGACATTCCGAGCCAGGATGTCATCACCCGCGACAACGCCACCGTAACGGCCGACGCGATCGCATTTTACCAAGTCGTCGATGCCGCCAAAGCCGCTTATGAGGTTGGCAATCTGCAGGCCGGTATCACCAACCTTTCGCTCACCAACGTGCGCACGGTGATCGGTTCGATGGATCTGGACGAGGTGCTTTCCAAGCGCGACGACATCAATCAGCGATTGCTGCGCGTGGTGGATGCCGCGACCAGTCCATGGGGCGTGAAGGTGACGCGCATCGAGATCAAAGACCTTTCGCCGCCGGCGGATATCACCAATGCCATGGCGCGCCAGATGAAAGCCGAACGCGACCGGCGCGCGGAAGTGACAACTGCCGACGGCGAGAAACAGGCGGCGATCCTGCGTGCGGAAGGCAGCAAGCAGGCCGCCATCCTGCAGGCCGAGGGTCGGCGCGAGGCGGCGTTCCGCGATGCCGAAGCACGCGAACGCTCAGCCGAGGCGGAAGCAAAGGCGACCACCGCCGTTTCCGAAGCAATTGCAAAGGGCGACGTCAACGCGATCAACTACTTCCTTGGGCAGAAATATATCGAGGCGATGGGCGCGCTGTTTTCGGGCGACAACCAGAACCAGAAATTCGTCGTGGTGCCGATGGAGATGTCGTCCGTCGCCGGGACCATTGCCGGCATCGCCGAACTGACGCGCGAGGCGGCCGCGCGTAGCCAGGCGGCATCGGCCCGTCCGCGTTCGCCGACCGTGCCGCCTGCCGGCAACGTTACATGAGGAGCGCGCCATGCGCGAATTTGCCGATTTCGTGAACGGTATCGAAGCGTGGCACTGGTGGACGCTGGGCGCGATCCTGATCGCCATCGAGATCGCAAGCACGACGTTCTATCTGCTGTGGCCGGGGATCGCGGCGATTGTCGTGGGCCTGATCAAGTTTTTTGTGCCGGGTCTCGACGGGCGGGTGGAGATTTTCCTGTTCGCGATTCTGGCAATCGTTGCCACGATTGCCTGGAAGCGTTCGCCCTGGGGCCGTGTGATGCACAGGCCCGGCAGCAAGGAAGTGAATGCATCGCGCGGGCTCAGCTATCGCGGGCGGATGGTGACGGCGTGCGAGGATTTCAGCGGCGGGCGCGGCGCGGTGCTGGTGGACGATACGCGGTGGAGTGCTGTGACCACCGATGGTTCCGCACCCAGCGCCGGCTCCGCGCTGGAGGTGGTGGACGCCGACGGTACGACGCTTAAGGTACGGATCGCGATTTAGAGCGTTATCGCTTTCATGGAAGAACAACCGCCCAGACAGCCCATCGGCGTTGCCGGATGGATTGCGATTGTGGTGCTGGTGGGCCTTCTGATCGCCGCCATCGGCTATGCAGTTCATGCGTGGTCGCAGATGGAAGGGGCCACGATTTCGTGGTTCGGGTGGGCGATGATGGGGCTTAGCGTGTTCTTCACGCTGGGCTGCGGCGTGGGGTTGATGGGGTTGGTGTTCTATTCGAGCCGCAAGAATTTCGATCGGTAGATCAGGCGGACGCGTCTTCCGGCGTGGGATCGAGGGTGCGGATCTTGCTTTTGCGGAAGATGAGCCGGAAAGCACCGTTCTGTGCCTCATCGAAACTGTAGCTGCCGCGTAGCTGGGTCGATAGCGTACGCACCAGGCGGCCGCCGAGCACGGTGCCGTCTTTCAACTCGTGGCCCTTGCCATTGCTGGAGATCGTCAGTTCGACGTCTCCATCGGCCTCGTGCAAGCCGATGGAGATCAGCCCGCCCTTGTCCGGCGGAAAGGCCTGCTTGTAGGCATTGATCAGCACTTCGGAAGTGACAAGGCCGAGCGGTGTTGCCTGTTCCGGCATCAGTTCTATCGGATCGACGCGCAGCTCGGTGCGGATGCCGCGGTTGATGGCTTCGTTGGCACGCGCGATCTCGGCCGACAGGCGCGTGAGGTAGCCGTTCATATCGATCGAGACCTTGGTGTCGTCGTGATAGAGCACGTCATGGATCATGCCGATGGCATAAAGACGCTGCTGGGTTTCCTTGAAGGCATCGCGCACGCTGGGATTTTCGAATTCGCGCGACTGGATCTGGATCAGGCTTGAGGTGAGTTGCAGGTTGTTCTTCACCCGGTGGTGGATTTCCTTCAGCAGATGATCGCGCTGGGAAACGGCGGCGGAAAGGGCGGACACCGTGTCTTCGATGGCGCGGCGCGCGCGCAGATCGGTTTCGGCAAGATCGGCCGCGAGCTTGGCGAGCAGGCCGCCGACAAGGATGGCCAGCGCGAACAGCACGAAGCCCACTTTCACATCGTCATCCCAGCGGGCGAGGATTTCCGAACGGTGCAAGGTGACGGTGGCAATGAGATCGCGGCCCGCATCTTCGCGATAGCCGATGAGAAGATCGGGATTGGAGGATTTGAGGAAGCCCGAGGGTTGCGGCAGCACGCCGTTGAACGGTGCGGTTTGAGGAATCGGATTGCCGGTGGGGCCGAAGGCCATGAAGTTACTGAGGATCAGGCGGCCGCCTTTGCTCCACACCTGTTTCAGCGGCTGGCCGGGCGGGCGTTCGGCAGGATCGCGCACATGCGGGGCGCTGATGCCGACATCGACCACGCCCGCAAAACCGTCCGCGCCGTAGATCGTTTTGGAGAAGGTGTAGAGCACGTTGCGGCCCAACCGGCTTTTGATGGCGGGGCCGACATAGCTATCGATGTCCTGCGCTGCATGGGCCTTGAACCAGTCGCGATCGGAAAGGCTGATGCGCGGCACGTTGGTGCGTTCGGACATCACGACGGGCATGCCGGTCTTGTCTACGACCATCAGGTAATCGGGAACCGAGGTGACCTTGGTGCGCCGGGCGAGATAGGCGTGCAGATCGTCGGGCGGGATCGCGCCGAGGCCGCCTTTGGAGGCGATGTAATTGCGCGTGTCTTCGGCCAGGAGGTCGGCGGTGTCGAGCGAGCGGTCGGTGCCTTCCACCGCGTCGCGGGCCATGTCGAGGGCTGCGGATTTGGCGCCGTCGATGATGTCGCGCCGTTCCATGTAGAGCGTGTTGGCCCGCCAGATGGCGAGCGCCAGGCCTGCGAAGATCGCCAGCGTGTAGATGACGTTGCGGCTGCGGCGCAGGCTGAACAGGCCCGCAATGCCCTGTCCTTTTGGCCCCGCAGCGGAGCCCGCCCCGCCCTCTTTCGCTTCGGCGGCCATTGGAAAATCGTTCCCCTCGAGAACCCTAGAAGACACCGGGCTTGCCGGGGCGTCAAACAAAGGAACGGCTGGGGAAGGCACGAGTTCCGCCCCGCGCCTCCGGGCTTCAGGTGGCAAAAAGGCGGACATTGCTGCCCGCCCCTTTGCGTCAAAGCCACGGCTGGCGGGACATATCCGGGACCAACCGGATCATCGCCGCACCTACACTTATCCCGATAGGATTTGCCGGGCGGCTTGCCAGTTCCGCCCCGCACGGATGCGCACGAGGGTGTTCGCATCCTCTCCCTGTCTGTTCTCGTGTCGGTCTCGCAGCCTCGCGCGGGCGGCGAATGGTCGGTGATTGAAGTCCTCAGAAGCGTCTAAGAGAGAATATAGGATATTATAAAGAAGGCTTCAAGGCCTATTGTGGAATTTTTTCTTCTTTCTGGTTCAATGGCTTATAGGACCATGCGGAAGCGCGGAGCGATCCGCTCTGCTTACCTCGCTCTTGTGGGGAGGTCGGAAAATTCCGAGCGCAGCGAGAAATTTTACGGGTGGGGGGCGGTGCCCGCCATGATCTTCGGCCCCCCGCCCGAAAAATGCGTTCCCGCATTTTTCGACCTCCCCACAAGGGGGAGGTCAGATCGAGGGCATTCATGGGGCGACCGCCAGCGTCGATTTATCCGCCGAGACCCAGGCTGACGTTCAGATACGGGCCGTAGAAACCGCGGTTGTAGCTCTGGTGGGTTTCTTCGCCGCCATCCATCGCGTTGAAGAATGTGTCGGCGCGATAGCCGAGACTGACTTTGCCGTTGCGGTACCGCATGGAGGCGCCGATATATCCTCCAATATTGGGGACGGTCACGCTGCGCGATCGATATACGTTGTCTGGCGGCTCCGGGATACGGCCGTCGATATCCCCTCCTATCGTCTGGCCTTCACAGACAGCAAGGGTCCCAAATCCTTGAACGTCACAATGATTTACGTCGTGACGCAAACGCACTTTTTGCCGGCCGAATAGCACCGCAACATTCACGCCCATATCGAGCGTAATTTGACCATCGGCTTCATTACCCCAGAGAGGTGTGTTGCCTTCCCACGTCAATTCCGGACCGACGCCATGGAACGAACGTGTTTCTTGAGAATCGAACTCCCACACTTCGTGATACTTCTGCGAGATATCGACACTTAAATTGTAGTGAGGGTCTGCGCCCAAGGTTTGGCTCATCTGCGAATTGAATTGGGCGAACCGGACACCGGCAGCGACCGTACTTTTGCCACCATCGCCGAATGCGCCGATCCCGATGTCCTTGCCTAGGGTGAAATCGAGCATCATATGCTCTTCGGACGATCCATCCTGGGAATCGACAAATTCTTTGGCCTGGCCATGGTAGCAAGCCGACGCCAAAGCGCCGCCGTAGGCTGCTAGGTAGCTGCAGGGCCGATAGTAGCCAAAAAAGCTGATGCCTTCTTTGGTCCCCGCAATCATGCTCTTATGATAGTGCTTGTTACGTGAAGCTCGGCCGTACCGCACGCCTGCCTTTAGTACCCAATCCGTATCTTCAGGCACGAAAGTGAGCGATCCTTCCCAATCGAAGCCTCTGTCGGGCGTGTGCTGTAACTGCGCAGGCGTGGGCAATTCAACCGGCCAATCCGGCGTCGCAGTACCACCGTTGGGGAACACCGCACTTCCGGTTGGATCGTAAGGGGCGGTCGAATCTGCAAGCGTCGCATCGAAGTTGCCCCCTAGTTGGATCCATAACTGCGGCGTTCCGCCAGAACCTGGCAGGAATCCCCCGCTGTCATTCAAACCGCCCCCGTCGAAATGCTTGGTCACACGCACGCCGAACAGGCGCGGATCGGTAAGAAAAATATTTGTGGTCAGTCCCGAATCGTCGCTGTTGAGGAAGTCGCCCGTGATGGCGGTGGTGTCGAACACATTCTTGACATAGCCCATGAGCTGCCAGCCAGACGTGTCAGTCAGGATCAAAGCCAAATTCACGTTGGTGTAGCCGCGGATTCGATCGTACGGGTCGTCATTGAAGACACGGGCCCAGGATTTATCTTGCCAGTAAAAATCGCCATGCAAGGTGGCAGCCCAATCAGGCGTAACGGGAATTGTGTAATCGGCCCCCACCGAAACGGTAAAATGCGGTGCGTTGGGCAACTCGTTGCCGCTAAGATTTTTGGCAAAGCCTTCGCCGTTGTTCGGCGGCAGGCCAAGCCCGTTATTGACGTTAGCGGGCGCGTTAGGATCGACACTGAGCGGATCATAACCTGGATACGCAAACATGGCGCCACCAGGTCCGGAGACCGTCGTCGTGCTTGGCGTATAATAATTGGTGGTGACGGGATCGAGGCCGGCCGCATAAGCTGTGCCGCAAGCCGTGACATTGGAATCGCCCTCTCCACCATAATCGGTTTGCACAAGCGCTGCTGCGACATATTCCGGAACGATGCAATTCGATGATTGCCCTACCGAGGGCTTCATCACCACCCATCCGGCGTGACCCGCAGTGCGGTCGATCAGATCGATAGCCTGTTGGCCGCTCTTGATGCGTGTAGCTTCGTAGCCGCCAGCGAAGGAGAACTTGAGGCCGGGTGTCGGCTCCCACGTTGCTTCGAGTTCGGCGCCTTTGACAGTGGCATCGAAGTTTAGATTGATCGCCGTGCGGTCGACGATCTGTGAGATCTGGTAACCCTTGTAGTCGTAGAAGAAGACGTCGCCGTTGAAAGTAAGCGCGCCGTCCAAGGCGGTGTTTTTTGTGCCGACTTCGAAGGCATCAATGTATTCGGGTTTGAAGGTGAGCGGATGGACCGGGAAAGCGATGTTATTCGCTACGCCCGCCGCTGTGAAACCAGTATCGGCATTGAGCAGAACCGGGCCAGGCGGATTTGCGCCGCCCGCCTTATAACCATGAGCATAAGACGCGTAGAAAAGACTTTGGTCGGTGAAGGAAAGTTTCGGCGTCCAGTTGGCGACGGCGCGGCCAGTGAACTTGCTCCACGACTGATCGACGTAACCTAGTATGGGATAGCCATAACCGATCACGAGCAATTCGCTCGGAATGTCAGTGAAATGCTTCTGGTCGTCGGTCCAACGCAATCCGCCGGTAAGCTTCAGGTCGGGAGTCACATTGTAATAGACTTCGCCGAATAAGGCGTAGGAATTCAGATTGTAAGGGTTCTGACTTAGGAAGTAGTTGTGGCCCTCGTTGTCCAACGAAGTGATGGGATTGGGATCGAGATACTGGGGAGCTTCGGTCGGGATGCTGTCGATGTTCGGGAAGCCGGGTTGATACGATCTGCCGTTGTTCAGGCAGTAAAGATCGTTCGTGACTCCAGGTATATAAGTCGCGCCACAGTTCACATTGTTCAGTGATATCATCGTGAACGTATTGGAAAATACGTAGTAATTTTCCTCAGTTTCATAATGCAAGTAATTGCCGCCGGCACTGAAATTAACGGGCCCCGAGAAACTCGAAGAGAGACGGAATTCTTGGCTTAGTTGCCAAGAATGCTCGGTGGCAAGATCTTGAACCACTAGGCGGTTGCTACAGCCCAATTGGGGATCGCAAAATACGCCGTTTTCGTCGACATACGGATTGCCAGAGAATCCGCCGCCCAAGAAAACGCCCGGAGTGGTGTTGAAACGATTGTAGTCTTCGCTCGACCACAACCAATCCCGATTGTAACCAGTATCAGAATAAAAGGTCAGGCTGGGGACTACGTTCCAGCTCGCATTTAGTTCCAGTGTGTCGTTCTTCGCCTTGTATTTTGGTTCGAAGGCAGACTGGATATTTCTGAGATTTGTTGACTGCGTGGTACTCGCGTAAGGATCGATATTTGAATTGATCAAACTTTCGAACGACGCGCCGTTGACGAATGGCAGGGAGAAGCCGTTTGGCACTTGAAAGGCATCATTCGAATAAAGTGAACTCGGCAGGCACCCTTGGCTGAAATACGCCGCATTTATGCTGAAGACGTTGCCGCGAGCTGACGGGACCTGAACGACCGTACCGTCGGCCGCAGTGAGAGTGGTCGGCCCTGGATCATTTTTGCATAATTGTTTGCCGCTGCGCAGTCGATCGTCATCTTCAGCGAAGTGTTCCCATATGAAGTCGGCTTGTATGTCCGCGGTTGGTTTCCAACGCAGAGTTGCACGAGCGGACCACAAATCTCTGCCATCGATCTGCTGACCGGTCGTCTCATTGAAGCTATACCCGTCTCTCTTGGTCCATTCGCCCGCGATGCGCAGATCGAGCTTGTCGCTGACGAAGGGGATGTTGATCATGCCTTCGAAGCGGCGGTTCTTGTAATTGCCGATGTCGGCGGAGGCCATGGCTTCGAATTGGTCGGTGGGTTTGGCGGATGTGATGTTCACAACGCCCGCGGTCGCGTTGCGGCCGTACAATGTCCCTTGTGGGCCGCGCAGCACTTCGACCTGCGACAGGTCGTAGAATTCCTGTTCGAAGAAGTGATTGCGGATGAACGGCGTGTCGTTGAATGCCACGGCAACGGCGGGATCGGTGGCGACCGAAATGGCTTGCGTGCCGATGCCGCGCACCTGGATCGAATAGCCGGTGAAATTGGTTTTGGTGAAGGTGAGGTTCGGGACCTGCTTCACCAGATCGGGGCCGCCTGCGGTTTGCGTGGAGGTGAGCTGTTCCTGGCTCAGCGCCGTGATGGCAATCGGGATGCTTTGAACGTCTGCGCCGCCGAGCTTCGAAGACGTGACCGTGACGGTTTCGACATTGGCGCGCGGAGCGGGGCCTGCTTGGGCCAATTGCATCGGCGCGATTTCGACGGCTTCGCTCGACTTCATCGCGTCTTTCACGATGCCGACGGCGCCGTCATGAATGCGCGTGGAGAAACCGGTGCCGCGCAGGATCTTGCTGAGGGCAGCTTGCGGCGTGAGATCGCCGTTGACGCCGGAGGAGCGCACACCTTTGATCGCTTCTTCGCTGTAGGCGAGACTGACGCCGGCCTGACGCGCATAGGCATCGAGCGCGGATTTGAGATCGCCCGCGGAGACGTTGAAGCTCTCCGCATGGACCGGCATCGCGGTCCAGGTGAGAGCGGCAACGGCTGCGCCGAGCTTCAGATTTTTGCGGTACATATTCCCCCCTTAGGCGTTCAGCGCGAGATGACGATGTCTGTGCCGCGGTCTTCGATGGTGAGGCCGAAGATGTCGCGGGCGAGTTGTGTGAGTTGTTGGGTGTTGGTGGTTTGGAACGTGCCGCCGATGGTGAGCTTTGCCACTTTCGGATCGGTGACGACGAGTTTCTTGCGGTTGTAGCGGTTGAATTCGGCAGCGGCGTCCGCAAGCGTGGTGTGATCGAAGATCACGACGCCGTGGCGCCAGCCGAGTTCGGCGATGAGTTTCTGCGCGGGCTTGCGCACGATGCGCATGGATTGCGCGGTGGCCACCGCGACGTCGCCCGGAACGAGGATCGCGTTCTGGCGGGTGGCCGATGGGCCGTCGGATTCGAATTGCGCGGAGCCTTCGAACAGGGTCACCTGCACCTTGTTGGTGTCGGTGCGGATTTCGAATTTGGTGCCGATGTCGGTGACCTTGTGGCCGTTGGTCAGCACGGTGAAGGGATGCACCGGATCGTGCTTGATGTCGAAATAGGCCTGGCCGCTTTCGAGCTTGGCAATGCGCTTGCCGCCAACGCTTGCCAGCCGCAGCACGGTTTGGGTGTTGAGTTCGATGCGCGAACCATCGGCCAGCGAAATGATCTCGCGTTCGCCGATGCCGGTGGCGTAACGCACATCGTTGGTGCGGGAGAGCCAGGCATAACCGCCCGCACCCACCGCGGCGGCGAGTGCGAAGAGGGCGGCTACCTTCGCCGCGGTCTTGAACGTGTCGCCGCGAAAGGAAAAGAAACGGCCGCGGCGTTGCGCGCTCAGGGCTTTGAGGCGACCCGCGCGATTCCAGACATCGGTGAGGCGCAAGTAAGCAATGCGGTTGCCGGGCGTGGCAAGCCACCGATCGAATTCGGATTGGGTTTCGGCTGACCATTCGCCTTTTTCGCGGCGGACGATCCATTGGGCGGCGATCGCGTCGAGGTCGTCGGCTTTCACGACTTGTCTCCCTGATCGGTGGGATCGTCGTGGAAGATGTTGGCAAGTGCGGCAATGCCCGAGGTCAGATGCTGCGAGACTGTGCGTTCGGCGATGCCGAGACGGGTGACGATTTCGGGAAGCGAGAGGCCCTGAACTTTCCGCATCACCACGACCTCCCGCCAGCGCTGCGGCAGTCGTTCGAGTGCGGCCTGCAGCTTGCGCAAATCCTGCCGCGCGATGGCCGTGCGTTCGGGGCCGGGCTCGTCGACGGTGACGCCCAGCGCTTCGAGATCGGCAACGGCTTCGATGGGGACGATCTGCGCGCGGCGAACGCGATCTGCCACCACGTTGCGCGCGACGGTGAAGACGAACGCCCTTGCGGACGTTGGTATTTCCCTTGCTGCGGCTTCGTAAACGGCGACATAGACGTCCTGACACAGATCGCGGATGTCGGCTTCGTTGCGCCAGCCCCGGCGCAGGAATTTCCGAAGGGACGTTTCGAGGGGCAGAACCTCGGCGACGAACCAGTCGTCTAGCCGCGAGGCCACGGAAATCTCCAGGGCTTCTGCGCGGTCAAAATGGTTGTCCGGTGTTTCCGCCATCCCCCGGCCTTCACGACAGGGCTCGAACACGTCCTTGCATCATAAGTCGGGCGGGCGGGGAAAAACCGCGTAGCGAAAGTTGAAAAATTTTCGCGGCAACTATGTTGCGCGGGGGAGCACGTCGAAGGCGATGGTGGTGCGGGTGGAGGCGGCGTGGAAGGGGATCGTGCCGTGCCACATATAAGAAGGAAACAGAACCAGGCGCCCCGGCACCGGCTGGACCGCGCGGCGGACGGGATCGGCAAAACCGGCGTCGAAATTGGGTTCGCCGAATTTGATCCAGCCTTGGCGCTGCTCGCGGTCGGCGGCCACATCGGGCACGTCCACATAATACGCCGAACTGATCCAGCCTTTGGGATGGACGTGGTTGGTGTGGAAGCCGCAATCGGCCAGACGCACCGACCATGACCCGGCATAGGCGAACGCGCCCGCGCGGCGGCGCAGCAGCGGGTGCTGCGCGCTTTCCTTCATCTGCGCGAGATAGTCGGCGATGGCTTTGTCGATCCGGGCCTGCAGGAGATCGACCAGACGGTTGCCGGTGCCGAAGAGATTGCCGAGCGTCTTGGTGCCGAGGCGCAAGGTCTGGTTGATGTGTTCGCGGCGGTCGGTGTGCAGCGGGTCGAGAGAGGCATTGAGCGCGGCGTTGAAAGACGCCATGTCCGCAAACCCTTCCGGCGGATCGAGATCGTAGACGCGCAGGTGGGTTTGATAGTCGTTCAGTTCCGCTTCGCGCGCGTCTTCGAGCCGGCGCAATGCCGTGCCCCACAGCGCGATGGCGAGTTGATCGTCTGGCGCGCGCGATATGGCCTGTTCGGAAAGAGCGAGACCTTTTTCGGGATCGCCCGCGCGCAAGAGATTTTCGGCATAGGCCGAACAGGTGTCGGCGGTTGCCCCGCCCGATTGCAGCACGCGGTCGAATTGTGCGGAGGCGTCGGTGAAGGCACCCTGCCGCGTGAACACCTGTGCCAGGCCTTCGCGCCACGCGGCGTTGTTGGGATCGCCATTCAGCGCGCGGTCGTAAGAGGCTTTGGCATCGTCGAAACGGCCGGCGAGGAAAAGGAATTTCGCTTTTTCGGCGAAGAGCGCATGGGCGCGAGGGTTCGCGCGGGCTGCTTCGTCATAAGAACGCAGGAAATTCGGGCTTGCCATGCGATAGAGCAACTGGTTCAGGCCGGTGTGCGCGCGCAGGTCCAGCGGGTTGGCGCGCAAGGCCATGTGATAGGCGCGTTCGGCCTCTTCCATGCGGCCCAGCATCTGCAACGTGTTGGCGCGATTGTAATCGGCTTGCGGCAAGCCGGGCGAAAGACGCTGTGCCTCGTCGAGAAGCGCCAGGCTTTCGGCGGCGCGTTGTTGCTGCACGCGGGCGATGGAGAGATTGAGTTTCAGGCCGGCGCGTTCGCGGGGGGCAAGCGTTTGGTGTTTGAGCGCGTCGTCCACGACCGTTTCGACATCGTCGGCGCGTTCCTGTGCGATCAGGGCAGCGGTGAGCGCTTGAGCTGCGGGCGCGAAATCGGGTTTGAGGGCGAGCGCCTTGCGATAATTCGTTTCGGCAGCAACGAATTCGGATTTCGCGGCGTGGGCGAGACCGAGTTCGAGATGGGTGCGCGGATCGTTGGGGGCCGCGCGCAACGCGTCTTCCAGTGCGGGAACCGCTTCATCGGCGCGACCGAGCGCGCGCAAGGTTTGCGCGAGGTGATGATAGGCTTCGGGCTTTCCGGGTTCGATGCGGATCGCCTGGCGGTAGAAATCGACCGCTTCCGCGCCGCGGTTTTGCGCGCGGCGGATATGGCCGAGGAAAAAGAGGATCGCCGGATTGTCCGGTTGTTGCGCGCGGGCCTGCTGAAGCAGCGCCTCGCCACGCGCAAAATCGCCGCGCGCGAGAAGGGCGCCGGCTTGTTGCAGGAGGGGGGTGAGGTCGGCCGCCATCTTACCGCCCCCCATGCGGGGCGGTCGGCGTCTTTTCGCGCAAGCGGAAAGACGACGGGTGGGGGGATCGTGCAACGCGTGCAGTGTGTTTGACGCTTGGGCTTGTTCGGTGACGCCGAAGATGCGGCGCGGCCCCCCGCCCGCCATCGCTGACGCGATGTCGACCGCCCCGCGTAGGGGGCGGTAAGGGGATGGGTTGCTGCGTCGAGATCAATGCCGACGTCTCCGTTGCGACGGCAAATCTTATCTGGCGTCAATGTTTCCCGGAAGCGGACGGATCAGCGCGATCCCAGCGCAGGATACGTATTGTTCCCGCGATCCACATCCGGCAGCGTGTTGTCCGGGTCGATCGCGACCTTGGCGACGGGTGACGTGCTGTCGAAGCTGATATGGAAACTCCTTTGGCGGAGCCAGGTTTCGACCGGCAGGCGGAAGGCGCGCGTGCTGCCATCCTTGAAATCCACGGTGACGATAGCGGGCAGAACGAGCTTACCGCGGTTTTCGATTGCGACGATGCTGCCTTTCTTTGGGTCCTTGTCGACATAGCTCACGCCCGCCACGGCGAGATCGAACGTCCAGTTGTCGAGATACCAGCCGCGCCAGAACCAGGAGAGATCTTCGCCGGAAGCGGAATTCATGGCGCGGAAGAAATCCGACGGAGAGGGATGTTTGTAGGCCCAGTCGCGGATGAATTTGCGCAACGCCCAATCGAAACGTTCCGGACCCAATATCTGTTCGCGCAACAGCACGAGGCCGTACGCCGATTTGAAATAGGAAACGGCATGGCGATATTTCTCGATCACCTGATCGCCCGCCGTTGTGACGATGGGGGCATCGGGGTCTTTCAGGATCGGCAAAATGGTCTCGGCGGGATTGAGGCCGCCTTCGGAATATTCCGCATCGCTTTTGGGCGCATAGACGCCGTTTTCGAAATCGACGTGTTCGTAGACATCGAGAAACGTGTTGAAGCCTTCGTCCATCCACGGATTGCGGCGTTCGTCGGTGCCGACGATCATGGGAAACCAGCTATGCCCGATTTCATGCGCGATGATGTAGAACAGATCCTTGTTCTTCACCGTGGGGCTGTTGAAGGTGAGCGCGGGGTATTCCATCGCCGTGACGGGACCGGCGACGTTCACCGCGACGGGCCACGGATAAGTGAACCAGCGTTTGGAGAAATTCTCCACGCTGTCTTTCAGATATTCGGTGGAGCGGCCCCAACCATCGCTGCCGGCACTTTCCGCGGGATAGAACGACATGGCGAGCGCGGTTTTGCCGCCGGGCAGATTGATGCGCGCGGCATCCCACGCAAACGCTTTTGATGCGCTGAACGCGACATCGCGCGTGTTTTCCATATGGAAGCGCCAGGTGAGTGTGGGTGTTTTGTTGGGCCGCGTGGCGGGATCGGCGATTTCGCCGATGTCGCGGATCATCACCGTTTTGTCGCTGGATTGCGCCTGCTTGAGACGGGCGCGTTCGGTTTCGGTCAGCACATCGTCCGGGTTGACGAGTTCGCCGGAAGCCGCGACCAGCATGTCGGACGGGACGGTGACGTCGTAATCGAAATCGCCATAGTCGAGATAGAATTCCGCGCCGACATAGGGAAGCGTGTTCCAGCCGCGCAGATCGTCATACACCGCCGTGCGCGGATACCATTGGGCGATGTCGTAAATCTCGCCGCCGGGGGAGGCATCGTGGGCGGTGCGGCCGCCGAATTTTCCGGGGATGTCGTAGCTATATATAAAGTGGATCTTCAGCTTGCCGCCGTGGGCAGGAAGCGGTTTTGGCAGGCGGATTTGCATGCGGGTGTCGGTGACCAGCGTCACGGCATCCGACCTTGCGCCATCCATTTCGATTTCGACTTTGGCGAAGACGAAGCCTTCGGTGAATTTCACCGGGTCGCGGCCGCTGGCGAAACGCGCGCGGGAATCCTTGCGATAGATGTTCTGCTCAAGCTGGAGCCACACGCTGTCGAGATCGGTGGGGCTGTTGTTGGTGTAGGTAATGGTTTCGTCGGCTGTCAGTTTGTTGGCCGCGGTGTCGAGCGTGGCGTGGATCTGGTAATCGGCGCGGTTCTGCCAATAGGAGGGGCTGGGCGTGCCGTCCGCCGAACGATAGGCGTTGACGGGATCGGGCAGCGAAAGCGGGGCGAAGGTTTCCAGCGGATTGAAAACGCTTTGCGGCGGCGGAGCCTTTTTGGCAGCACCGGTGAATGCGGCCAGCGCCAACGCCGCGATCAAGATACGCCCGAACCTGTTCATCGCCGCATGCACCCGCTCAATTCAGGCGATTGAGCCTTGGCGGCAAGTTTGCGTCAAGAACCATCCTTCGCGGGCCGCCGACGCGGCCACCTCAGGATGACGTTTGGGGTCGTCATCCCGAGGTGTGCGCGAAGCCCCGAAGGCCTACCAGTTCTTGGTGATGCGGATGCCGAAGAGGCGCGGATCGGTGACGAAGACGTTGGTTGTCAAACCGCTGTCGTCGGAATTGAGGAACGCGCCGGTGATGGCCGTCGTGTCGAGTACATTCTTGACATAAGCCATTGCCTGCCAGCCGTCCTGGTTGGTGAAGATCAAGGCGAAATTCAAATTGGTGTAGCCTTCGAGCTGATCGTAGGGACGATCGTTGAAGACGCGGGCGAAGCTATCGCTCTGCCAATAGAAGTCGCCGCGCAAGGTGCCGGCCCATACATCCGACAGCGGCATGGAATACTGCGCGCCCAGCGAGATCGTGAAATGCGGCGTGTTGGGAAGCTGGTTGCCGCTGATGTCTTTTTCGAAACCTTCGCCATTGTTGGGCGCAGTTGTGGGATCGAAACCGACATAGCCGGGATAACCGGCCGGGTTGGCCACATAGGTGGACCACGTTACCGGGTCGACCAACTGACCGGGAACGGAGAAGCCCGGCGTATAGGCCGCCACACAGCCAAAACCGATAAGTTGCTGATCGAGCAATTCGTTGACCACATATTTGGGAAGGATGCAGTTGGACGTTTCGGTGACATACGGCTTGACGACCAGCCAATCGGTGTTGCCCGCGGTGCGATCCATCAGGTCGATGGCTTTGGAGCCGCTGTCGAGCGTGGCGTTTTCGTAGCCGCCGGACAGATTGAAGCGCAGGCCGGGGATCGGCTCCCAGGTGGATTCGATTTCGGCGCCTTTGACCGTTGCATCGAAATTGAGGTTCACCGAGGTGCGATCGACGATCTGCGAGATCTGGTAGTTGCGGTATTTGTAGAGGAAAACGTCGCCATTGACCGTCATCGTGCCGTCGAGGAGCGTGTTCTTGCTACCGAGTTCGAAGGCGTCGTTGTATTCCGGTTTGAAGGTTAGCGGGTGGGTCTGGTTGCCCGGCGAGGTGACGAAGATACCGCCATCCAATTCCACCGGAATCACGCCGGGTGGATTGGCGCCGCCGCCTTTGTAACCATGCGCATAGGACGCGTAGAAAAGCGATTGGTCGGTGAAATCGAGTTTGGGCGTCCAGGTGGCATTGAGACGGCCGGTGACCTCTTTCCATTCCTGATCGATCGTGCCGGTGCTCGGATAGCCCTGGCCGACAATCAACGTCCAGCTCGGATATTCGTCGAAACTCTTGCTATCGTCGGTGAAGCGCAAGCCGCCCGTCAGTTTCACATCAGGTGTGACCTGGTAGTAGACCTCGCCGAAGCCGGCCCACGACGTCAGCCGATAGGGATTCTGGCTGCGGAAATAGTTGTGGCCGTTGCCATTGATCTGGCCGAGCGGATTGGGATCGATATAGGAGCAGCCCAATCCGATGAAGACGGCGTCGGCAAGTGCCTGAGGACCGGCGGGCTCCGGGCCGCACGAATTGGCGAAGGTCGGATCGAATGGAATGTGATCGGCGTTGTCAGGAGGCGGAGTGCCGCCGCCGAAGGAACTGTTGAAGTCTTCCGTTGTCAGCGTGATGACGTTGGCGAAGACGAAGTAATCTTCGAGCGTGGAATATTTCAGGTAGTTGCCGCCGGCGACGAAATTCAGGGGGCCTTCGAAGTTCGAAGATAGCCGCACTTCCTGATAGAATTGATGGGCGTGCTCGCGCGAAACGTCCTGCCCCACCAAGCGTGTCGAACATCCCAATTGGGGATCGCAGAATTCTCCATCCTTGCCGATGAGCGTTTGGCCCGTGCCGGTTCCGGCGACATCGGTAAAGAAGCCGGGAGCGGTGTTGAAGCGGTTGTAGTCTTCGGTCGAATAGAGATGGTCCTGATTGTAAGCGGTTTGCGAGGTGAGCGTGAGTTCGGGTGTGACGTTGTAATCGACGTTGAATTCATAAGTGTCGTTCTTGGCGGTGTAGATCGGATCGATGGCCGAGTCCGTGACGCGCAGATCGGGATTCTGGTTCACGCCGCCATAGGGATCGGAGTTGGCGGGGATATAGCCGGTGAAGGTGTAGAGCGCCGCGATGAACGGAGTTGCGGCAGCGTTGGGCGTTTGGAAAGCGGTCGGCGAATAGAGCGAAGTGGGCTTGCAACCCTGCGAAAGGAAGATGGCGCCGTAATTGTTCTCATAGTCTGGAACGATGTCGCCCGCGGGGCCATCGACGACCGAGGGGCCGGGGTCTTTCTGGCAGAGTTGTTTGGTGGAACGTTCGCGATCGTCATCTTCCTGGAAATGTTCCCAGACGAAGGTCGCGGTCAGGTTCTGGATGGGGTGAACGAGCAACGACACACGGCCCGACCATAGATCGCGGCCATCGATGGATTTGTCGGTTTGTTCGTTGAACGAATAGCCATCGCGCTTGGTCCACTCGCCGGCGATGCGCAGGTCGATCTTATCGTCGAGCACCGGAATGTTGAGCATGCCTTCCAAACGGCGATTGTTGTAGTTGCCGACGTCAACGCTTGCCATGGCTTCCCAATGATCGGTGGGCTTGGCGGAGATGAGATTGACCACGCCGGACGTGGCGTTGCGTCCGTAAAGCGTGCCTTGCGGGCCGCGCAACACCTCGACCTGCGAAACATCGAAAAATTCCTGTTCGAAGAAATGATTGCGCAGGAACGGCACGTCATCGAACGAAATGGCGACGGCGGGATCGGTTGTCACCGAAATCGCCTGGGTACCGATGCCGCGGATCTGGATGTTGTAGCCGGTGAAATTGGTTTTCGAGAACGTCAGGTTGGGGACGTTTTTCACCAAATCCGGTCCACCGGCAGTTTGTGTGGCGGTGAGTTGCTCCTGGCTCATGGCGGTGATGGCGATGGGGACGCTTTGGACGTCGGCACCGCCGAGTTTGGACGACGTGACCGTCACGGTTTCCACCGACGATCTTGGTGCGGAGACAGCCTGCGCCAGTTCGATGGAGGGGAGCGCGCTTTCGTTGAGCGATTGCGTGTCGCGGCTGATGCCGATGGCGCCGCCGGGGTGGTGGCGGGCGATGAAGCCGGTGCCGGAAAGAAGCCGCGTCAACGCTGTGTCGTCGGCCAGATCGCCGTTGACGCCGTTGGTGCGCACGCCTTTCAACTGGCTGGTCGGCACGACGAGATCGACGCCGGTTTGCGCGGTGTAGGCATCGAGCGCCTGCTCTAGGCTGCCGCCCGGAATATCGAAGCTGCGGGCCTGCGCGAAGCCTGCAACGAGAAGCAAAGAGCAACTGCAGAGCAGTGTTTTCTTTAACGAGATCATCAATCCCCCCATGCGCGGCGGACGGGCCGCCAAAAGTTGAAACCTCTATCGTCCGATCACGATGCGGTCGTCGCGTTTGTCGGCTTTCAGGCCGAGCACATCTGCGGTGACATCTGCGAACATCGCCACATCGTTGGTGCGGAACTTGCCGTTGATTTCCAGCCGCGCGACCAACGGATTGGCGATGGCGATCTTGCGGGTGGTGTAACGGTTGAATTCGGCCACCGCTTCGGACAGCGGCGTGTGATGGAAGATCAGGATGCCCTGTCGCCAGCTAAGCTCGGTGGTGATGGCTGCGTGTTCGGTTCTCGTCACCGAGGTCGTGCGTTCGGTGGCAAGCGCCACTTCGCCGGGCGCCATGATGGTGGCGGGCGTGTTGCCGCCCTTCGGCGCTTCGAGCTTGAGCTTGCCTTCGAGCAGCGACACTTCCAGCGCATCGGGCCGTTCGCGCACGAGGAATTTGGTGCCGAGATCGACCAGCGTGCGGCCATGCGCCACCACCACAAAGGGACGTCGCGCATCGTGGCGCACGTCGAAATAGACATCGCCCTTGTCCACGATCACGCGGCGCGCATTCTGCGCCGACGCGATGCGGACCTTGGAATTGGTGTTGAGTTCGATCTGCGAACCGTCGGACAGCGTGAGAATCTGCCGGCCGCCGACGGGCGTTTCGTAAGGCGTGTAGTTCGGTTGCGAAAAATAGCTGAACGCGCCCGCGCCCAGCAGGAGTGCGGCAGCAATCGCCGCCACGAATTTCGCGCCGGGCAATTGATTGCTGTGCGGTTGCGGCGCGGGTTCGCGCATCGGGCGCTTGAGGGCTGCTGCGCGCGAGGTGCGGGCCCAGGCCTGTTCGGCGCGCAGGAATGAGATGCGATTGGCGACGCTTGCGTTCAGCCAGGTGTCGAATTCGGCTTGATCGTCGGCCGTCCAATGTTCGCCATCCTGCCGCGAGACCACCCAGCGGGAGGCGGCGAGTTGGACGGCGGCGGACTCCGTGGCCGGCACGAGGGCTGCGAGTTCGTCCGTCATTGCGCCCTCCCGTTGCCGGAAGCGCCGAAGAAAATGTCGGAGAGCGCGAAGAGGCCGACGGCGAGATAATCCTTCACCGTGGCTTCGCCGATGCCCATGCGCAGGGCGATTTCCTTGCGCGACAATCCCTCAAGCTGGCGCAGCAAAATGGCTTCGCGGCAGCGCGGCGCCAATTGATCGAGCGCGGTTTGCAGACGGCGCAATTCATCGCGGCCGATGACGGCGCGATCCGGGCCCGGTTGATCGGAAGCGGCGGCCAGTCCTTCCACATCGCCCACCATTTCGAGCGGCACGACCTGCGCATCGCGCGATTTGTTGAGCAGCAGGTTGCGCGCGGTGGTGAAGACGAAGGCACGCGTCTTTTGCGGCAGTTCCGGCGTTGCGGCCGCATGCGCATAGACGCGGACATAAACCTCTTGCACCAGATCGCGCACGTCGCTCTCGTTTCGCCAGTTGCGCCGGAAATAGCCGGAAAGCTCGCCTTCGAGCGGGAGCACCTCCCGCAGGAACCACGCATCGACCGCGGACGACTCCACGCTCACGTCTCCGATGGAGACGCTGTGGTGTCCAAAGCCGTGTTCCGATCTATCCGCCACCCCGCCAGCCTCTGTTTCGTGGGCCCTGATCGAGCCTACTCCTGAGACACGGCCGGTTCGCGGATGGCGGGGACGGGAGGGGAGATTTTTTTGCGGAGCGGGTGGCAAGAAAGTTGCGGGGCGCGTGCAAAGAAAAAGGCGGCGGATTTCTCCGCCGCCTGCAGCCGTTTATGCGGCTTACCCCCTACCAGTTCTTCGTGATGCGAATCCCGAACAGACGTGGGTCAGTGGTGAAGACGTTGGTGGTCAACCCCGTATCGTCGGAATTCAGAAATGCGCCGGTGATGGCAGTCGTGTCGAATACGTTCTTGACGTAGGCCATCGTCTGCCAGCCATCCTGGTTGGTGAAAATTAGTGCCAAGTTGACGTTGGTGGACCCCTCCAATTTGTCATAGTCGCTGTCGTTGAAGATGCGCCAGTACGATCCCGACTGCCAATAGAAGTCTCCATGTAATGTTCCTACCCAATCGCTTGAGATCGGCATGGAGTAATCTGCTGAAACGCTTGTGGTGAAATGCGGCGAGTTGGGCAACTGATTGCCGCCGAGATTCTTCGCGAAGCCTTCGCCATTGTTCGGGGCCGGCCCATAATCGACGCCATTATATGTGTTCTGCCCGGTGTAGGGATCGTCCGCGCTGTTGCCCGCAAGCGGATCGAAGCCGGGAAGGCCTCCAGGGAGGGGGGGCGCGTAGGGTGCGTAGGTGGTTGGATCGTAGCCCTGCGAATACGCAGTGATGCAAGCTATAGTAGGTGAGCTTCCGACACCAGACAAACTCAGATTGATCACGTAGTCCGGGAGAATGCAATTCGATGTTTGTGTTGAGAATGGCCTGACAACCAGCCAACCGGAATGGCCC
>Ga0335070_10001005_pt1 | contig 32370 bp, 24 predicted proteins | sample Lox_Sample_13_FD_206722 | JGI IMG/M metagenome (GOLD analysis project Ga0335070, IMG submission 206722) | Soil microbial communities from Loxahatchee National Wildlife Refuge, Florida, United States - Lox_Sample_1.3 | ecosystem: Environmental > Terrestrial > Soil > Wetlands | place: USA...
AGGCCGATCAGCGCGTTCGGAATCTTGAAGGTGGAGGCGGGGATGAAGCCCTGCTTGGCGCGCGATTCGTTCACCACGAGGTAGCGGTCGTTGGCGGGCTCCAGCAGCACGAAGGTGCCGCGGGCGCCGCGCTCCTCGAAGTGCTTCTCCCACTGCGGCCGTGCGACGATGTCCGCGGCGGCCGAGGAGAAGCTGGTGAGCAACGCGACAAGGGGGGAAACGAATCGGTCCATGGCTCGCACCCTCAAGGGTTGGGATGGTCCGATCGTGGCCGGCGATTCTGGCAGAATCCGGGCGATCTCCCGTTCAATTCAGGCATGAAGCTCGTCACCTGGAACATCCAATGGGGCCGGGGCCTCGACGGCCGCGTCGACCTCGCGCGCATCGTGCGCGAGGCGCGCGCCATGTCCGACTTCGACGTGCTGTGCGTCCAGGAAGTCGCGGACAACTTTCCCGGCCTCGAGGGCAACGACGAGCGCGACCAGTTCGCGGAGCTCGCGCGCCTGCTGCCGGGATACCGGGCCATCGAGGGCATCGGCGTCGATGTGGCGGCAACGGACGGCCGAAGGCGCCGCTTCGGCAACGCGATCTTCACGCGCTACACGGTGCATTCGGTGCGCCGCCACGCGCTGCCCTGGCCCGCCGACCGCGGCGTGAGCACGATGCCGCGCGTGGCGATCGAGGCCACGCTGCAGGCCCCCATGGGCGCCATACGCGTCACCACGACGCACCTCGAGTACTACTCGGACGTCCAGCGCCGCGCGCAGGCGCTGCGCCTGCGGGACCTGCACGGCGAGGCGTGCCGCCGCGCCTGCGAGCCGGGCGATCCCACCTCAGAGGGCGGGCCGTTCGACGCGACGCCCCAGACCGAACTTGCGATCCTCGTGGGCGACTTCAATTTCCCGCCGGAGCATCCCGCGTACGGCGACATCCAATCCACGAGCCCGGAGGGCGGTGCGCCCTATCGCGACGCGTGGGCGCTCGTGCACGGCCGCCACCCGCACGTGCCCACCTTCTGCGTCCACGACCACACCTATTCGAAGACGCCCTATTGCTGCGACTTCGTGTTCGTGAGCGAGGGCCTTGCCGCGCGAGTGCGTTCCATCGCCGTGAACTCCGAAACCCTCGCATCCGACCACCAACCCGTCCTCGCCGAGATCGACGACCGCTAGGAACACATGACCTCCCGCACGCTCAACCTCGACGACCGCCTCTACCAGTACCTTCTCGACCATTCCGCGCGCGAGCACCCCGTGCTCGCGCAGCTGCGCGCCGCCACGTCCGGCATGAAGCACGCCGGCATGCAGATCGGCTCCGACCAGGGCCAGTTCATGCAGCTGCTGGTGCGCCTGCTCAACGCGAAACGCACGATCGAGGTGGGCGTGTTCACGGGCTACAGCTCGCTCGCGGTGGCGCTCGCGCTGCCTTCCGACGGGCGGATCATCGCGTGCGACGTGAGCGAGGAATGGACCTCCATGGCGCGCAAGTTCTGGGCGAAGGCGGGCGTGTCCTCGAAGATCGACTTGCGGCTTGCGCCCGCGCAGCAGACGCTCGACGCGCTCGTCGCCGAAGGCCGCGCCGGCTCGTTCGACTTCGCCTTCATCGACGCGGACAAGCCCGCGTACCCGGGCTACTACGAGCGCTGCCTCACGCTGCTGCGCAAGGGCGGGCTGGTCGCGGTGGACAACACGCTCTGGTCCGGCGACGTGGCCGATCCTTCCAAGACGGACGAGAACACCGTCGCCATCCGCGCGTTCAACGACCTGCTGTGCAAGGACCCGCGCGTGGCGCTGTCCGTGCTGCCGCTGGGCGACGGCGTGACCCTGGCGCTGAAGCTCTGAGATTCCCGCCTACGCGGGAATGACCAGGAAGGCCGCGACCATCAGCACCGCGAGCAATATCGCGATCGCGCGCAGCACGTTGGCCTGGCGCCGCTGCTCCTCGGCGATGCGCTGCAACGCCTGCTCGATGCGCTCCGTGGGTTGCTCCTCGAGCGCGCGATGCACGAGCCTCGGCAGCTGCGGGATGATGGCCGACCAGCGGGGCGCCTCTTCGCGCATGCGGCGCAGGAACCCGCGCACGCCCACCTGGCGGCTCATGAAGCGCTCGAGCACCGGCTGGGCGGCCGAGCGCAGGTCGAGGTCGGGATCGAGCTGGCGCCCCAGGCCCTCCACCTGCAGGATCGTCTTGTAGAGGAGTACCAGCTGCGGCTGCACCTGCATGCCGAAGCGCCGGCCCACCTCGAAGAGGCGCACCAGCACCTTGCCGAAATAGATCTCCTTCAGCGGCTTGTCGAAGATCGGCTCGCACAGGGCGCGCAGCGCCGATTCGAATTCGTCCACGCGCGTGCCCTTCGGCACCCAGCCCGCGTCCACGTGCGCCTGCGCGGCCTTGCGGTAGTCGCGCTCGAAGAACGCGCGCATGTTGGTGGCGAGGTAGTCGCGGTCGCGGTCGTCGAGCGTGCCCATGATGCCGAAGTCCACGCCGCAATAGCGGCCGTCGCGCGCCACGAGGATGTTGCCCGGATGCATGTCCGCGTGGAAGAAGCCGTCGCGGAACACCTGCGTGTAGAAGATCTCGACGCCCTCGCGCGCGAGCTTCGGGATGTCGATGCCCGCGCGCCGCAGCTCCGCCACGTCGTTCACGGGGATGCCGTCCACGCGCTGCATCACCATCACCTCGCGCCGGCACCAGTCCCAGTACACCTCGGGCACGACGAGCAGCCGGCCGTCGGCGAAGTTGCGGCGCAGCTGGCTCGCGTTGGCCGCCTCGCGCACCAGGTCCAGCTCGTTGGCGATCGTATGCTCGAATTCCGATACCACCTCGCGCAGCCGCAGGCGGGATGCGTCGGGGAGCACGCGGTCGGCGAGCGATGCGAAGGCGTAGAGCAGGCGCACGTCCTTGCCGATCACCGAGCCGATGCCCGGGCGCAGGATCTTCACGGCGCAATCGCGCCCGTCCTTCAGCCTCGCGAAATGCACCTGCGCCACCGAGGCGCTCGCGACGGGGCCTGCGTCGAAGCTCGCGAACACCTCGCCCACGGGGCAGCCGTACGCGCGCTCGAGCGCGGCCCGCGCGGCCTCGGGCGCGAAAGGCGGCACGGAGTCCTGCAGCTTGGCGAGCTCCTCGGCCAGGTCTTCCGGGATGAGGTCGGGCCGCACGGACAGGAGCTGGCCGAACTTCACGAACACCGGCCCCAGGGATTCGAGCGCGAGGCGCAGCCTCTCGCCGCGGGGGCGCGAGGTATCGGCACCGAAAGAAGCGCACCACAGGGCGGCGCGGGCGAGCCGCGCGCGGGGCGGCAGGAACTCGCCGAGGCCGAAGCGCCCGAGGACGTGGACGATGCGAAGGAAGCGGGCGGCCTGCATGGAAGCGCGATTCTAAAGGGTTACGCCTGTAGCCTCCCGCGGCGGGCCCCCGCTACCGGTGTAGCGCCCAGGCCCTACAATATTCGCCCGCGCTGATCTATTCTCGGGTCGCCCGCGGGGCACTGCCCCCGCGGCGAGCCCTTGCCAGAGGAGTCGATGACGTACCACGCGGACCGGCCCTTCACGATCTACTTCGTGCGCCACGGCATCACGGAGCCGAATTTCCGCGGCTTTCGCTGCGGCGGCGACCTCGACCTGCCGATGATGGACATCGGCTGCGACCAGGCCTACCTGCTCGCCAAGCAGATCGAGAAGATGAACCTGCGCATCGGCGTGATCGTCGCGGGCTCGCTCATCCGCACGCGGCAGACGGCGTCGATCATCAGCGGCGTCCTCGGCACCGTGCCCGTGGAGGTCGAGCCGCTGCTGAACGAGCGGCGCCTGGGCCAGTGGAACAACAAGCCGATCTCGGAGACCGAGGAGATGCTCTCGCGCGGCGTGACGCCGCCGGGCGGCGAATCCGAGGAGCAGTTCGAGGCGCGCATCGCGCTCGGCCTCGACAACATGCGCCAGCACTTCGACCGCCGGCCGCTCATCGTGAGCAGCAAGGGCGTGGGGCGCGTCCTGAACAGCCTGCTGGGCGGCACCGAGCGCATGACCGTCGGCAACGGCGAGATCGTCGAGTTCTCGGTTTCGCAGGGCGTCGGCGAGCCCGCCCTGCGCGTCAGGCGGCCGCACCAGGCCTGATGCGCGAGGGCCGCAAGCCGCCCGAGGGGCGGCGCCCCCGCCACGATCCCGACTGGGAGCCGCCGATCGCAGGGCGCCGGCGCGTCCTCGAGTCCTGGGACGAGTACATGGCGATGGCCAAGCGCATCATCGAGCGCTTCGACCACCAGTTCGACCTGCGCCACTTCGACTACCAGCATCCGGCGCGCCTGCAGCGCTGCGCGCTGCGCTTCCGCAAGCCCTACCCGGTGAAGGTCGCCTACACCGATTGGGGCGATCCGCATGCGCCCATCGTCGTGTGCGTGGGCGGCGTGGCCAACACGGCGATGCGCTTCAACTACCTCGCCGCCGACCTCGAGAGCCACTTCCGCGTGGTGTGCATGGACTGGGTGGGCCGCGGCCGTTCGGGCTGGATGTGCGACCAGCGCGACTACTCCCTCGCCACTTACACCGAGCAGCTGCGCCAGCTCATCGACCACCTGGGCGGCGGCCCGGTGATCCTGCTGGGCTCCTCCATGGGCGGGAGCGCGGCCATCGCGCTCGCCGCGCAGCATCCGAAGATGGTGCAGAAGCTGATCCTGAACGACATCGGGCCGTACATTCCCAAGGCGCGGCGCAAGCGCCGCGCGGCCACGCTCGCGCGCCACTACGTGTTCCGCGATCCCTCGGACCTGCTGCGCAAGATCGGCGCCTCGCAGAAGAACGACGGGCCGGTGAGCGACGACATCCGCTTCAACGTGACCTTCCACCAGACGCGGTGGTCGGACGAGGAGGGCGGGCGCGTGTACCGCCATGACGTGCGCGCGCTGCAGGCCTTCGGCGCCGATGCGCAGGAAAGCCTCGACCAGTGGCGCCTGTGGGCGCGCGTGCGCTGCCCGGTGCTCCTCATCCACGGGATGATGTCCGACGCGCTGCTGCGCCCGACCATCAAGCGCATGCAGGAGAACCCGCGCGTCACCGTGATGCACGTTCCGCAGACCGGGCATACGCCGGTGCTCTCGGACCGCAACCAGAACTGGTTCATCCACGAGTGGCTGATGGGCCGCACCGACGCGCCCGAGTGGACCGTGCTGCACGCGCGCGCGCGCGAGGACGAGCATGCCCGCACCGCGGGCCCGATGCGCCTCGTCTCCTCGAAACCCTAGTCGGTCTTCGCGTCGTCTTCCGGCGGGCGGTCGAACCCGATCGAGGCGCCATGCCCCGAGCGCTCGCGCTCGCGCTGGCGCAGCACGTCGATCATCACGTTGAAGGTGCGTGCGAGCTGGCCGATCTCGTCGGCGGAGCGCACCTCCACGTTGGCGTTCTCGTAGTCGCCGCTCTTCAGCGCGTGCGCCGCGGCGGTGAGCTTCTCGATGGGCTTGACGATCGAGCGCGCGAAGATGATCGCCAGCGCGACGAAGATGCCGCCGGCGAGCAGCACGCTCACCACCACCTTCCAGAACAGCCGGTCGAGCGGCGCGGCGAAGTAATCGCGCGACTCGGAGACGCCCACCACCCAGTCGTTGCCGGGCACCGGCGCGTAGCCGGTGATCTCCTCGCGCCCGGTGACCGTGGAACGGTAGCTCACGCTGCCGCGGTCCTTCGCCTGGATCATCACCGCGGCGAGCTCCGGCTGGTCGATCGACGAGATGTCCCGGCGCCGGAAGCGCTGGTCCGCGACGATCTCGTCGAGCGCCTCCTTCTTCAGGGGCGCGAGGCTCTTGAAGAGCAGGCGGTCGTCGGGATGCCACACGATCACTCCGTCGCCGTCCACGAGGAAGGGCAGCCGGTTGTCCCCCGCGCGGGCCGCGGCGAGCATCCTGCCGATGGGCTCGGCCTTCACGCGCATCACGACGGCGCCCATCGGGGTGCGGCCGTCGGGCGCCAGCACGGGGCGCGAGAAGAACACCCCCGAGGCGCCCGCCACGGTTCCCACGATGATGCCGGTCATGTAGGCATTGCCCTGCATCGCCTGCTTGAAGTACTCGCGGAAGCGGAAGTTCTTGCCCATCACCTCGGGATCGGAGGCCACGAGCGCGTTGCCGTCGCGGTCCATCACCATCACGAACTGGATGTCGTTGCTCGCACCCACCAGCGAATCGAGCTTGGCGAGCGTGGCGCGCGTGCCCTCCGGCGTGGGGTGCCTGAGGTAAGCGACGAAGTCGTCGTCCGTGCCCACGTAGTCGGCCAGGCCCCGCATCGAGCCCACCATCTGCGAGATGCGCCCCGCGGTCGTCTGGGCGAGCTGCTCGAGGTTGCGCTGCTCGACCGCGGCGAGGTAGGCCTGCGTCGACGAGAGGTTGAAGTACGCGGTGATGATCATCGGCGCGAGCGCCGTGGCCACCATCGCGAGCGCCATCTTGACCGCGATGGGCCACGAGCCGGGGCGGCGGAACGCGCGGGCGAAGGTGCGCAGCCGCCCGCCCACGAACCGTGTCGCCCGGCGCGCGTGGCGGCTTTCGTCGGCGCCGGCGAAACCGTGCTCCTCGTCGGTCTTGGCGAGCGCCTCCTGCAGCCCGAGCGCGCCCGCGTGGGAGGCGAAGAGCCGCGGCCGCAGCTGCGCCACGCTCTGCGGCCGGTCCTCGGGATGCAGCTCCAGGCACCAGTCGATCGCGCGCAGGAACTCGGGGCTGTACCTGCCCTTGCCGAGCGACTCGGCGCTCGGCATGGCGTGCGGCTCCGACATGCGCGCCGGCGCATCGAGTGGCTTCTGCCCGGTGATGAGCCAGAAGAGCGTGGCGCCCAGCGAGTAGAGGTCGGTCCAGGGGCCCTGGCGCCCGCCGCCCGCGTACTGCTCGAGCGGGCCGTAGCCGGGCGTGACCACGACGCCGATCTCGCTCTTCTCCACCGCGGTCTGGCGCGCGGCGCCGAAGTCGAGCAGCACGAGGCTGCCGTCCTCGTCGCGCACGTAGATGTTGTCGGGCTTGATGTCGCGGTGCAGGTAGCCGGTGGCGTGCACGACCGCGAGGCCGTCGAGGAGCGGCGCGAGGAGCGAGGCGAGCGTGGCTTCCGGCAGCGTCTCGTGCTTGCGGCGGAACGACTTGAGCGACTGGCCGCGCTCGTACTCGAGCACCATGTAGGCCGTGTTGTTCGCCTCGAAGAAGCGCGCCACGCGAACGATGTTGCGGTGGCGGAACGTGGCGAGCGTGCGCGCCTCCACGAGGAAGCTGTCCAGCCCGTTCTGGTAGAACTCCTGGTCGATGTCGTCGCGCGCCTGCACCGTGTTGTCGATGGTCCGGTAGGCGAATTCCTCGGGCAGGTACTCCTTGATGACGACCCGGGCCGCGAGGTTCACGTCGGTGGCGGCATAGGCGATGCCGAACCCGCCCTGGCCGAGGATGCCGCCGATCTTGTACTCGAACAGGCGAAAGCCCGGGGGAAGGGCGAGGCTGGGCGCCGGCGGCCGCGCCTCGAGCACCCGGCGCGGGTCGTTGGGCGCGCGGCGGGCCTCCCCGGGGCGAGCCAGGGTCGGCGGGTCGAAAAGGGTCTTTTCGGTCCCGTCGCCGCTCGTCGCCTGCGGGTTTTCCGCCATCGCCTCCCCTCGCACCGGCCCCCGGCCGGACGGGCGAAATCTACCACAGTCCCCCCCATCCCCGGGGGACAGGAAAACCACTAAAAGCAAATACTTACGGGAAATACTTTAGGCTTTTGCGCAAGGGCCGTGGTACCATGCGCGAAAAGTCGCGTGCTTCGGGGGGCAGGGTCCACGAATGGGGACGATTCGCGTCCGTTTCATCATTGTCGCGCTGGTGGTGAGCTTCTTCGCCGTCGGCATGGCCGCGTTCCTGAACTACTTCAAGTACAAGAGCACGATCTCGGGGATCGTGAAGTCGCGCGTGCTGGTGATCGGGCGCAACATCGAGAACAGCGTGCAAGCCTCCCTGCAGGTGGGCCTGCAATTCATGGAGCTGGGCACGATGAACCAGCTCCTCGCGCGGGAGAAGGCGAGCGACAGGCTCATTCGCGGCATCGACGTGTTCGACCACACCGGCCAGGTGATCTACAGCACGGACCGCTCGCGCGTCGGCGAGAAAGTGCCCAATGCGTGGACGGAGGCGGCCGCGCGCGCGAAGAGCACCGAGTGGAGCACCGAGACGCCCGACGAGCACATCGCGGGGATCTCGCTGAAGAACAACTTCGACCTCACCGTGGGCTACCTCGCGATGCGCTATTCCGCCGACGAGGTGGACCGCGCCGCGAAGATCGCGGGCCGCGAGATCCTGCTCGCCTCCATCATCTCGTTCCTCGGCATCGCGCTCGTGGCCCCGCTCGCGCTCATCGTCGTGATCCGGCGGTTCGAGCGTGACTTGCGCGCGCTGGAGGCCGCGGCGAGCCACCTCGAGGACCGCGCCGACCAGCCGATGCCCGCCGCCGGCAGCGCCTTCGACGCCGCGATCGGCAACCTGCGCTCGTCGCTGCGCGAAGCCAACGTCGCGCTCGACGACCTGCGCGCGCGCCTGGACGCGGCGGGCTAGCCATGCTCGAGAAGAACTACCTCTGGCGCATCTACTGGCGGCTCGCGGGCGTGATCATGGTCTGCGTGGTGATCGCGCTGGCGGCGGTGTCCTACTTCTCGCACCGCGTGTTCGACCGCGAGCTGGTGCCCGAGACCGAGCAGAAGGCCGCCACCGTGGGCGCCTCGGTGCGCGCCCTCACGCTGAAGGCCACGAGCTACGGCATCGACTTCTCGCAGCTCTACGGCGTGGAGCAGACCTTCGCCGAGGTGTTCGAGGAGAACCCCGAGTTCGCCTACATGGCGATCACCAACACCGACGGCAACGTGCTCTACGCGCGCGGCAGCGAGCCCGTGGGCGCCCGCTCCCATTTCCGCAACCCCGTGGTGCTGCAGATCGCGCACGAGCCGGGCGAGGTCTCCAAGGCGGCGCGCGTGGGCCAGCAGTACATCGTCTCGGTCCCGATCAACGACGGCGGCACCCCGCTGGGCGTCCTGCACGTGGGCATCGACGCCGCGTTCGTGGACCACGTGCTCCTCGAGGTGCTGCTCGACGTGGTCGTGGTGCTCGTCGTGTCGCTCTTCTTCACGCTCGAGCTGCTCAACTTCATGGCGGGGGCGCGGCTCGCCTCGGGCCTGGGCGAGTTCGCGCGCCAGGTGGACCGCATGCGCTCGGGCGACTTCACCGCCACGGCGCGCATCCGCGCCAACGACGAGATCGGCCGGCTGCTGCGCCGCATCGACTCGGCCATCGACCACCTCAACGTGCGCTACGAGTTCCTGGTGGGCGAGCTGCAGGACAAGCTGCGCAGCGCGACCGGCGAGCGGCGCGAGTCGCTCAAGCCCGCGCAGCAGGCGCTCGAGCAGATCGGCAAGCGCTTCCGCTTCGGCTCGGCGCCCGAGGGCTCGGACAGCGACGAGATGAACCTGAACCGCATCCGCGCGCCGCTCTTCGCGTTCATCCTCGCCGAGGAGCTCACGCGCTCCTACCTGCCGAGCTACGTGAACCAGCTGCTGGTGGCCATCCCGGGCGTCTCCCCGCAGGTGGTGATCGGCCTGCCGATCATGCTCTTCATGCTGATCGTGGCGCTCGGCCAGCCCTACCTGGGCAGCTGGAGCGAGCGCGTGGGCCGGCGCAAGGCCATGCTGGTGGGCGCCATCATGGCGACCGTGGGCTTCACCGGCACGGCGCTCGCCTACAACCTCTACGACCTGATCCTCTGGCGGTCGCTCTGCGCGCTGGGCTACGCGATGGTGTTCGTGGCCGCGCAGGGCTACGTGCTCGACCGCACCGGGCAGCAGAACCGCGCGCAGGGCTTCGCGCTCTTCATCGGCGCCATCATGGTGGCGACGGTGTGCGGGCCGTCCATCGGCGGCATCCTCGCCGACAACATCGGCTACCGCGCCTCCTTCGGCGTCTCCGCGCTCATGGCGCTCGTCTCGATCCTCGCCATCAACCGCCTGCCCACGAACGAGGTCAAGACCGCGGCGCAGCGCCCGACGCGCGGCCCGCGCATGCGCGAGATCATGGCGCTCATCGTGAACCGGCGCTTCATGACGCTCACCGGGCTTGCCGCGATGCCCGCGAAGATCATCCTCACGGGCGTGTGCTTCTACCTCGTGCCGCTCTACATCGTCTCCATCGGCAACACCTCCGCCATGGCCGGCCGGATGCTGATGGTGTACGCGGTGATGATGGTGCTCATCGTGCCGCTGTCGGCGAGCCTTTCGGACGCCACCATGCGCCGCGACCGCTACGTGTCCATCGGCCTCATCATCTCCGGGCTCTCGGGCCTGCTGCTGCTGCTGTCCGACAGCTTCCTCGTGCTCTTCGGGGTCGTGTTCCTGCTGGGCCTGGGCCAGGCGCTCTCGATCGCCGCGCAAAGCGCGCTGGTGGCCGAGCACTGCCAGGAAGAGATCCGCATCTACGGCAATGACGCGGTGTACGGCGTCTACCGCCTGCTCGAGCGCCTGGGCAACGCGCTGGGCCCGCTCATCGCGAGCCTGCTGGTGATCCTGTGGGGATACCAGGGCTCGTTCGTGGCCCTGTCGGCCCTCGTGCTCTTCTGCGGGATCGCCTTCACGATCGCCACGCACGGCACCGAATGGCAAGGGGAGCCGGCGCACCCATGATGCGATCGATCGTGGCCATGCTGCTGGTGGCGGTGGTGCTCGCGGCCGATCGCGACGCCCAGGCGCAGCTCACCACGCGCCCCTACCGGATCTACGCGATCACGTTCCGCGGCATGACGGAAGTCGAACGCGGCTTCCAGGATTACTTCGCGGCACGCCACATCCCCGTGCAGATCACGTTCCGCGACCTCAACCGCGACAACTCGCGCCTGGCGGGCTTCATCGACGAGATCCGGCGCACCAAGCCCGACCTCGTCTATACGTGGGGAACCTCGGTCACGCTGGGAATCGCCGGCACCTACGACCAGGTGGACCCGCAGAACTACATCACCGACATTCCCGTGGTGTTCACGCTGGTGGCGGCCCCCGTGCTCGCGAAGATCGTGCGCGACCTCAAGAACCCGGGCCGCAACGTGACCGGCGTCTATCACGTGGCGCCCACCGAGACGCAGATCCGGGCCATGGCCTCGTACCGCCCGTTCAAGTCCATCGGCATCCTCTACAACCCCACCGAGCAGAACTCCGTGGTGGTGGTCGAGGAGGTGCGCGAAGTCTCCAAGCGGCTCGGCTTCTCGGTGGTCGCGAAGCCGCTGCGCCTGGACGCGAACAAGAAGGTCACTTCCGAGGGCGCGGCCGACATGGTCCGCGAGATGAAGCTGCAGAACAACGTCGAGTGGCTCTACCTGCCGCCCGATTCGTACCTCGGCATCATCGCGCAGAAGATCGTCATCCCGGCGGCGATGTCCGTGGGGCTGCCGGCCTTCGCCTCCACCGAGCAGCTCATGGAAACCGGCGCCCTCACGGGCCTGGTGAGCCGCTACCACTCGATCGGGCAGTTCACGGCGTACAAGGCCGAGCAGATCCTGGTGAACAAGGTGCCGCCCTCGAAGATCCCGGTGGAGACCCTCACGCGCTTCGCGCTGCAGGTGCGCATGGACGTGGCCGAGGCGCTCAACCTCCCGCCGCCGCTGCCGATGTTCAACTACGCCGAGCTGATCGTCCCGAAGCCCGAGGACCGGATCCAGGCGCAAACGGCCGCCGCCGCCGCTCCGCAGAAGTAATCCGTCATTCCCGCGAAGGCGGGGACGGCATTCACTTCATCAAGGCGGCGAGCAGCTCCCCCACGATCTCCACGGTCTCCTCCGACTTCGAGCGGAAGCGAAGGATCGTGTTGCCCACCGTGCGCTCGAGGCGAATGCCGTCGGAGTAGAGCGCGATCTGGGCCTGCGGCCCGTAGCGGACCTGCGCGATCTTCCCGTTCTCGGTCTTCAGCACCAGGCGCCGGTTGGTGATGACGAGGCTCGCGTCGCCCTGGGGCTTGGCGCCATCCTCGGGCAGGACGTGGGCCTTGGCCGAGCCCGAGTCGTAGGGCCGGTTCCATTCCGCCCGCACGCCGTCGTTCTGGCGGGTCGAGGGCAGGTCGAACACCTCCACGGTCATGCTGTAGTGGGCGCTCTCGCCCGGCTCGAGCTGCACGCCGCGCAGCGCCGCGTTGTTGGGCGGCACCGTGGGCAGCGTCCCGTGGCGGATCTCGGTGAGCGTGCGCAGCCGCGCGAGGTCCCACTTGGTCTTCTCGACCTGGTCGTCGCGCAGCGCGAGGAATTTCTGGATCTTGGCGAGCTCGTGCGCGTCGGTGCCGGAAATCTCGCCGTCCTTCTTCACGGCGGCCACCGCCTCGTTGTAGACCTCGCGCCGCAGCACCGTCCTGTCGTCGCCGGCGCCGGCGATCCCGAGCTCCTGGCGGGCCTTCTCAAGCTCCTTGAGGTCCTTGGAGTCCAGCCGCCCGTCGGCCACCGCCTCCTTGATCTTCTCGCGGAACGCCGCCTTCTTCTTGTCGCCGCCGAACCAGTCCTTGATGCCCATGGCCGCCCCCCGAACGCGTGAGACGTCATTTATGCCACAGCGTGCAATCCCGCGCTATTTCTTGAGGCGGCTCAAGTACTGCTTGCGGAACTTGGCTACCTTCGGGTCGATCACGAAGGTGCAATAGGGATTGCTTCCACCCACGCGAGCGTAATAGTCCTGATGGTATTTCTCGGCCGCGTAGAACTCGGTTGCCGGCACGATCTCGGTCACGATCGGCTTCGAGAAGAGCTTGTCGCGCTCCAGTTTCGCCACCACGTCCCGCGCCACGCGCTCCTGTTCCGGCGTGTGGAAGAAGATCGCGGAACGATACTGGGTGCCCACGTCGTTGCCCTGGCGGTTGAGCGTGGTGGGATCGTGGGTGGAGAAGAAGACGCCGAGGATCTCCTCGTAGGAGATCGTGCCGGGGTCGAAAGCGACGCGAACGACCTCGGCGTGGCCCGTGCGCCCGCCGCAGACCGCTTCGTACGTGGGATTGGGCGCCTTGCCGCCCATGTAGCCCGACTCGACGGACTCGACTCCGTCGAGCAAATCATAAACTGCTTCAAGGCACCAGAAGCAGCCGCCTGCCAGCGTGGCGACTTCACTCGTCATTTGGCTCTCCGAGGATCACAATATTAATCATGGCATACACCGCCAAACCCGCCGGCCCGGCGCCGGCCCTCAAGGCCCTCCCGGAACAGGGTATTTCCCGGGAAGTCCTGCTCGAGAAATACGCCCGGGACGGCGAAACGGATGCGGGGCAGGTCCGGGCGCGGGTCGCGCGCTCGCTCGCCCAGGCCGAGCCCGAGGCGAAGCGCGCCCATTGGGAAGCCCGCTTCGCCGAGGCGATGGAGCGCGGCTTCATCCCCGCGGGCCGCATCAACTCGGCCGCGGGCACCTCGCTCACCGCGACGCTCATCAACTGCTTCGTCCAGCCGGTGGGCGATTCCATCACCGAGGTGGTGGACGGCAAGCCCGGCATCTACACCGCGCTCGCCGAGTCCGCCGAGACGATGCGCCGGGGCGGCGGCGTGGGCTACGACTTCTCGTCGATCCGGCCCGAGGGCGCCTTCGTGAAGGGCACCGGGTCGCGGGCGAGCGGGCCCGTGTCCTACATGCGCGTCTTCGACCAGTCGTGCGAGACGGTGGAGTCCGCGGGCGCCCGGCGCGGCGCGCAGATGGGCGTGCTGCGCTGCGACCATCCGGACATCGAGCGGTTCATCCACGCCAAGGACTCCGGCGACCTCACCAACTTCAACATCTCGGTGGGCGTGACCGACGCGTTCATGGCCGCCGTCGAGCGCGACGAGGATTTCGAGCTCGTGCACAAGGCCGAGCCTTCGGCGCAGGTGAAGGAGGCGGGCGCGTACCAGCGCGGCGACGGTGCGTGGGTGTATCGCAAGCTGCGCGCGCGGGACTTGTGGGAGCAGGTGATGCGGTCGACGTACGACCACGCGGAGCCGGGGATCCTCTTCCTGGACCGCATGAACCGGGACAACAACCTGCACTACTGCGAGACGATCGAATCGACAAATCCATGCGTGACTGCAGACACATGGGTAATGACCAGCGATGGGCCCCGCCAGGTGGCCGATTTGATAGGAAGCCCGTTCGAGGCAGTTGTAGATGGCCGTCCGTACGAAGTGCAGTCGCAGGGATTCTTCAAGTCGGGCACGAAACCTGTGTATCGACTCTCCACGAAAGAAGGCCACGCGCTCCGGCTCACTGGGGACCACAAGGTCCTTCGCGTCTGGCACAACACGCGGTTTCGCCTGGAGACCGAGTGGGTGGAGGCGCAGAACCTGAGGCCGGGCGATACGCTCGCCATTCACAACCACCGGCTGACTGTCCGGTGGGAAGGCCCTCACTCGTTCGACGAGGGACTCCTGCTCGGAATGTTGATCGGCGATGGCCACATCAAGGAGGACGTTGCAGTCCTCGGGGCGTGGGATCGGGGCGCCGTGCGCGAAGCCAACGGCCGCGTCGTCCTTTCTCGAGGCGTTGCTTCCATGATGGACGCCGCGAGATGCGCGGCTATGAAGCTAGCGCACAGAGCGGACTTCAGCGGGTGGCTCGAGATCAAGGGGCAACCAGGCCACTACCGGCTGGTCCTCGTCGCCTTGCGCAAACTCGCCAATTCCCTCGGCATGCGCCATGGGCACAAGGTCGTCACGCCCGAGATCGAGAAATGCTCTTCCGACTTCTATCGCGGCTTCCTGCGCGGATATTTCGACACGGATGGGTCGGTGCAGGGCTCGCAGCAAAAGGGGGTGTCGGTCCGCCTTGCCCAGGTGGACCTCGCATCTCTCGAGGCGGTGCAGCGGATGCTTGGACGTCTGGGCATCGATTCGACCTTGTACAAGAATCGGCGCGTCGCTGGATTCCAGCGTCTTCCCGATGGAAGAGGCGGTTTGCGTGATTACCCGACCCAGGCCTCTCACGAGCTCGTAGTCAGCGGCGACAACCTGCGGCGATTCCAGGACCTGGTCGGATTCAGCGACGTCGAGAAGTCGACCCGGCTGGAAGCCGCGTTGGCGAGCTACATCCGGAAACTCAACGCAAGCCGTTTCCTTGCGACCTTCGAATCTCTCGAACCGGCGGGCCTCGAGGATGTGTACGACGTGAATGTTCCCGACGTACACGCGTTCGACGCGAACGGTCTCTACGTGCACAACTGCGGTGAGCAGCCGCTTCCCGCCTATGGTTGCTGCGACCTCGGTTCCATCAACGTGGCGAATTTCGTGCGCGAGCCGTTCTCATCTCACGCCTCGTTCGATTTCGAATCGTTCGCACGCGTCGTGGAGGACTCCGTGCGGATGCTCGATGACGTGCTCGAAATCACGCCATGGCCGCTGGAGCACCAGCGCGCGGAGGCGATGTCGAAACGCCGCGTAGGCCTGGGTTTCACCGGCCTGGGCGATGCGCTCATCATGCTGCGCCTTCGCTACGACACGAACGAGGCGCGCGTGATGGCGGCGAAGATCGCCGAGTTCATGAGGGATCGCGCCTATCTGGCCTCGATCGAGCTCGCGAAGGAGCGCGGCGCCTTCCCGCTCTTCAACAAGGACCTCTACCTCTCCGGCGGAAACTTCGCGTCGCGGCTCCCGCAGCCGATTCGCGACGCGATCCGCAAGCACGGCATCCGCAATTCCCACCTTCTATCGATCGCCCCCACCGGCACCATCAGCCTCGCCTTCGCCGACAACGCCTCCAACGGGATCGAGCCGCCGTTCTCGTGGACATACGCGCGCAAGAAGCGCATGGCCGACGGCACGCACAAGGAGTTTCGCGTCGAGGACCACGCGTGGCGCCTCTACCGGCACTTGCACGGCGCCAACGCCGCGTTGCCGGACTATTTCGTGACGGCCCTCGAGATTTCCGCGCAGGCGCACGAAGCGATGGTCGCGGCGGTCGCCCCCTACATCGACTCGAGCGTGTCCAAGACGGTGAACGTCGCCGAGGACTATCCGTACGCCGAGTTCGAGAACCTCTACCTCGAGGCGTGGAAGTCGGGGTTGAAGGGCCTCGCGACCTACCGCCCCAACAAGGTCCTGGGCGCCGTGCTCACGCCGGACACGCCGAACAATGCGAAGGAATCGCTGGCGGTCTCCGTGGACGGCGCCAATCGCCGCCTCGAGATCAAGTCGCTCCCGGTGCTGCGCAGCCTTCGCTGGCCGGGACGGCCCGAGCTGCCCGAGGGCAACCTCGCGTGGACGTACATGATCGAGTCGCCCTGGGGGCGCTTCGCGCTCTTCGTGGGGCAGGTCGAGGAAGCCGGGCGCGCATTCCCGTTCGAAGTGTGGGTGAACGGTGCCGAGCAGCCGCGTGGCCTGGGCGCGGTGGCCAAGACGCTCTCCATGGACATGCGCGCCGACGATCGCGCGTGGCTCAAGATGAAGCTCGACGTGCTCGCCGAGACCGTGGGCGACGATTCGTTCGACATGCGCTTCCCGCCGCACGGCGAGATGCGCAAGGTGCCGGGCGTGGTGTCGGCCATGGCGCAGGCCGTGCGCTTCCGCTGCGAGCAGCTGCACGCCCTCGACGCCGCGGGCCCGACCCCGGTGCTCGACCACATGTTCAGCATCGACGAGCCGCGCACGGGCACCGACGGCACGCTCTCGTGGACGGTGGACGTGGAGAACCCTGCCTCGGGCGACGAGTTCGTGCTGGGCTTGAAGGAGATTCGCCTTCCCGACGGCACGACGCGCCCGTACTCGATCTGGCTCTCCGGCCACTATCCGCGCGCGCTGGACGGCCTCACGCGCATCCTCTCGCTCGACATGCGCGTGGTCGATCCCGCGTGGATCGGCATGAAGCTTCGCAAGCTCCTCGATTACTCCGAGCCGCTGGGCGATTTCATGGCCTTCGTCCCGGGCGAGCGCCGCCAGCAGAACTGGCCCTCGACGATCGCCTACCTCGCGCGCCTCGTGATCCACCGCTACGCGATGCTGGGCGTGCTCGACGAGCGCGGCTATCCCACGCGGGAGATGGGGATCCTGGAGGCGCCGCGCGAGAGCGGCGAGCCCGCGCTCATGAAGGGCGCGCGCTGCCGCGAATGCGGCAACTACACGGTGATCCGCAAGGACGGCTGCGACTTCTGCAGCGCGTGCGGCTGGACGGGGACCTGCGGGTAGCGGCCTAGCGCCCGCGCACTCAGCGCGTGTTCAGGACGTCGCGGTGCACCGCCTGCGTCTGGGCCGAAGGGGCTACGCCGAGCTCGGCCGAGATGAGCTCACGGCAGCGCTCGTACACGAGCAGCGCCTCGGCGCGGTTGCCTGCCGCGGCATGGGCGCGCATGAGCAGCTGGTAGCCGGTTTCCCGGTAGGGTTGGATTTCCACCAGCTCGCGGGCCACGTCCATCGCCACCTGCGGCTCGGCGTTCCAGAGGTAAGCCTCCGCAAGGCACTCGCAAGCGCGCGCGTGGATGGCGGCGAGGCGCTCGCGCTGCGCCTCGACCCATGGCAGCCTTTCCCCGCCGAGGAAGGGGCGCCGCGCCACGTGGTAGGCGACCTGCGCCGCAGACCAGCAGCCGCGCATGTCGCTCGCGCGAAGGCAGCCCTCGGCCTCGTGGATCGCTTCCCCGGCCGCCTCCGCATCGACCCACGCGTCGCCCGGCAGCGTGAGCTGGTAGCAGCCGAGGGCGCTGGCAAGAGCCGACTTGTCCACGCCCGCCGATTCCAGCGCGCCGCGCAGCTTGCTCGCGAGCGCCTGCAGCGCGCTTTCCCACGCGCGAGGCAGGTCCTCGGGCCAGAGGGTCCGGGCGAGCGCTTCGCGGCTCGAGGCCTGGCGGCGTTCGAGCACGAGGCGCGCGAAGAGCACCACGCCCTGGCGCCCGGGAAATGCGTCCTCCCCGAGCACCCCTCCCGGCCCTTCCACGGCCACGCGCCCAGTCAGGTAGATTCGCAGCGTCATGTCGATCCCGTGGCGCGATTGTGCGCCAAGCTTTGTCCAAGCCCCGCCCAAGACAATCGGGCCATCCTGCCAACGCGTAAAGGAGGTGCTCCATGGTTGCGAAATTCGTGCAGTGCGATTGCGGCTTCACCGTCCGCTCCGGCAACGACGATGCGCTCGTCGCCGAACTGCAGAAGCACGCCAGCGAGCACCACAAGATGAACCTCTCGCGGGAACAGGTGCTCGCCATGGCGCGCCCCGACCCCGCGCCCTCCCAGGGCGAAAGGAAGACATGACGACGACGATCCAGGAAGCGCCGCGCTTCGATGCCGCGGCCTACAAGCAAGCGACGCGCGAGCAGTGGCAAGCCGCGGCGCGAGCGTGGAGCGGGTGGGGCACGTTCCTCAACGAGTGGCTGGGACCCTCGACGCAGCTCATGCTAGACCTCGCGCGGGTGGAATCCGGCTCGCGCGTGCTGGACGTCGCCGCCGGCGCCGGTGAGCAAACGATCCACGCCGCACGTCGCGCGGGCCCCTCGGGGCACGTGCTCGCCACGGACATCTCGCCGGCGATCCTCGACGAAGCGATGCAAAATGCCCGGCGCGCGGGGCTCGCGAACGTCTCGACGCGCACGGCCGACGCCGAAGACCTGGGCGTCGAGCCTGGCGCGTACGACGCGGCGATCTCGCGGCTCGGCCTCATCTACTTTCCCGCCCTGGCGCAGGCGCTCGCGAACGTGCGCGGCGCGCTGCGCGAAGGAGGCCGCCTCGCGGCGATCGTCTATTCGACGCCCGATCGCAACGAGTTCTTCTCCATCCCCGTCTCCGTGATCCGCCGCCGCGCCGGATTGCCGCCGCCCGCGCCCGGACAACCGGGACCTTTCAGCCTCGGCGGCGAGGGTGTGCTCGAAAAGCAGCTGCGCGACGCCGGCTTCCGGGAGATCGAGGTGCGTCGCGTGAACGCGCCGCTCAGAATGCCAAGCGCACAGGAGTGCGTTCGGTTCGAGAAGGAGTCGTTCGGAGCGCTGCACCAGATGGCGGCGAAGCTCGACGCCGCAGGCAAGGCGGCCGCCTGGGAGGAGATACTGCAGTCGCTCAGGCGCTTCGAAGGGGCCGGTGGCTTCGAAGGCCCGTGCGAATTGCTCGTGGCGGCCGGTACGCGCTGACGCGCCAGCCCGGAGCGGGCCCCGGTCGCACGGCGGCGTCACGATCGTGCGGCCGGGGGCCTCGCGCGCAGTTCAATCCGCATCACTTCAGCGTCCACCGCCACACGGCATCCAGGCCCGGCAGGTATCCCGCGCGCACCAGCACCTGGAACTGCCGCGACACGATGTACGTGAGCTTGAGGGTGGCTTCGGCATCGGCGAGGCCCTGCTCGTAGGCGAGGTGGAAGTTGCGGTTGAGACTCTTGCCCACGGTGACGACGTCGGCCGCGGCGGGCGAGCCGGTCTTGCCGGCCACGGTGCTCTCGGGCAGCACGCCCAGCACGCTGCCCGCATCCGACCGGCCGATGCGCACCTCGTCGATGCCGAACTTCTTCGCGTAGCTCTCGCCGCTGCCGCCCAGCAGCGCGCTCGCCGCCGCCGCGAGCACCGACATGTCGCCCGGGGCGGCATCGCTCGCGCCGCGCCCCAGCACGAGCCAGGAAAGCTTCTCGGACTCGGGCACCTCCGGGGTGGATACGAGTCGCACGCGCGGGCGGGCGACGCTGCCCGTCACGTCGACGCCCGCCTCCACCGGCAATCCCTTGCGCAGGGCCAGCACGTTGAGCTTCGGATTGTCGAGCGGCCCGGCGAAGACGAGCACGCCGCGCTCCACCGTGAGCTTCTGGCCGTAGCCCTCGTACGTTCCCTGCAAGGTGCGGATGGACCCGGTCGCGCGCAGCGGCCCGCCCACGTCCCCCGTGATGCGCAGCTCGCCGCCCAGGCGCGTGTCGAGGCCGCGTCCCTCGAACCACAGGCGGTCGTTGAGCGATGCGGTGAGGTCGAGGTGGATCGGCTCGCGCTTCTTCTCTTCGACGGGAGCGGGCTGCGAAGCGCGCACGACGACCACGTCGTCCGACGGCGTGGGCGGCGCTTCGGCGAGGGCGCCGATCCATCCGCCGTCCGCGGCGAACTTGCCCGTGACGGAGATGACGCCGCCCGCGGCCGCCTCGAGGCTCGCCTCGCCGCTCACCGCCACGAAGCGCCTCGGGAGCTGCGTGATGGGCACCTTGTCCGCCTTCACGCGGATCGCGCCCTGGCGCGACAAGAGGTCGATGGAACCCTCGGCGCTGATCGTGCCGCCTTCCGCGGGCACCTCGACACGGCGCAAGCGCTCGAGAGCCTCGGGCGGAGCGTGCCAGGGCGTGCGCGCGGAGAAACGCTCGATCACGAGCGACTGCCCCGTCATGCGCAACGCGATCTCTCCCTCGGACACTTCGAAACCGCTCTGCGGCTCGCGCACCGCGAGCTTCTGCGCGCGCGCGGTCCCGGAGAAGCGCGGGTCGGCCGCCGTGCCGGTGACGTTCACGTCGGCCCGCAGGCTGCCGGCGAGCCTCGCGTCGGGGCCGAGCCAGGGCGCGACCGCCGCGAGGTCGGCGAGCGACGCGACGAGGTGCGCGGTGACCGGTGCCGCCTTGTCGATCGACCACCCGGACTCGCCGCGGACTATGGCGGCGGCGCCCTCGCCGTCGATATTGCCGACACGCTCGCCTGCGATGTGCGCGATGGCGCGAGCCTGGCCGCGCACGGCGCGCGCGTGAAACTCGAGCTCGTCGAGGCCGAGCGGCGTCGGTGGATCGCCCACGCGCAAGTCGCCGCGCACGCGCTTCACGTCGAGCGTGCCCTCGAAGAATTGCGCGGCGTGGATGTCCCAGCCGCCCGCGAGCACGAGGTTCGAGCGCGGGATATCGCCCAGGCGCAGGTCGCGCGCGAGGGTGTGCATCTCGAGCCCTAGCGACGACCCCTTGAAGTCGAGCGTGCGCGGCGTCCAGCGCGTCGTCTGCAGGTGCGCCTCGCCCCATTCGCCGCGCAGCGTCGCGTCGCCCAGCTCGATGCGTTCCGCGGAAACGGCGAGGCTCGCGGGTGCGGTCAACGCGAACTTGCCGCGGCCGGTCATCTCGATCGACTCGATGCGGCCGTTCCATTCGGGCACCTTCGCCTTCGGATCGAGGCCGCCCTGCACCGCGGCGCGCACCGTGTTCTCGCGCGTCATCACGGCGCGCGCGTCCAGCCGGTGGGAGGCGCGCGTTCCCTTGAGCGTGGCCTCCAACGTCTGGGCCATGGGGGTCGGCGGTACATCCTTGCCCATGGCGATGCCGGTCGCCTTCAAGGTCGCCTCGATGGGGCTGTCGGCTGCCGCGCCCGCCTGCGCCGTGAGCGCGACCTGCTGGATGTACGTATTGGCGGGCAGCGCGAGGTTGGCGCCGTCGACGGTGAGGTTGCCCGCCGGCGAATCGAAGGTGCCCGTGAGGCGGCCGGTCGCGTCGAGCTTCCCGGCCAGCGCGACGTCGAAGGGTTTCGCGAGCGACGAGAGGTTCGGCGCATGCAGCGTGAGATCCATCGCGTCGCCGCGCGCCCCGAAGCTGCCTTTCGCCGTGAGGCGCGCTTCGCCCAGCGCGAGGTCCACGTCGGCGCGCGCTATACGCCGCTTGCTGCCGGCAACGTCGATGCGGCCCGACGCGGGCAGCCCCGCGTACGTGCTCGGCGCGATGTCCACGCGCGCATGGACCGTCGCTGGCTCCGCGGCCTTGCCATCGGCAGCCAGCGAAAAGTTCAGGTCGCCCCGCGACGTTTTCACGAACGCCGAAGGATCGAGGTGATGCGCTTCCCCCTCGAAGCGGAATTCCCGGGTGCCCGACAAGGCGATCGTGCCCTTGCCGGTGGCTGCGCCACCGCCGGTGCGCACCTGGGCCGACTCGATCGCCAGGCGCTCGCTCGCGAGCTCGGCGCGGGCCTCGACCTCGAAGCGCGGATCGGTGAGCGCCACCTCGAAGCGCTGCGCCGCGCGGTCGCCCGAGATCGATACCTTTCCGTCGAGGCGGGTTTTCTGCAGCGAACCGTGAAGCGCGGCGAGATCCACCGCGGCGATGTCGAGATCGGCCTGCGCCGTGCCGTCCCTGCCCATGCGCGCCGCGCCGCGCGCGGTACCGCCGCCCGCGAGCCGCAGGTCGAGGCCCGAGAGCTCCGCGCCCTGCGCGGAGGCCGCCACGTCGGCCGACGCGGACGAGAAAGGAAGTTGATGGCCATCCCAGGCGCCGGGCTGCGCGTTCTCCACGCGCACGGGCCCGGCGAACCCGTCGCCGCGCGGCGTGAGCTTCGCGTCCACCGCGAGCTGCGTCCTGGGCAACGACCCGGCCACTTGCGAGAGGTCCACGCCGGTGGCGGTGAGCGCGAGCGACTTCACCGGCGACTTCGAGAACGGCTCGAGCTTCGCCAGCACCGAGGCTCGGGCACCGGAAATCGTGCCTTCGGCGCGCGCCTCGAGCGACTTGAGCGAGCCGCCGAGCCTCGCGCTCGCGTGCACGGCGCGTTCCACGAGCGTGCCGTCGAAACCGCCTTCGATCGCCACGTCGAAGGGCGGCGAGCTTGCCACGGTCCCGGCGATGCGCGCCTTGCCGTAGGAAGTCACGGCTGCCGCTTCGTCGAGTGTCCAATGCCGCGCATCGCCCCCGCCGCGCAGCACGATGTCCTTCACCTCCACGTCCTTGTCGTGCGTGCCGATGGCGCCCCACAGGAAACGGCCGATCGCGCCATCCTCGAGGCGGATGGGGTAGGGCGGCTTGAACGAGGCCGGAAGGCTTGCCGCCGCCCCCGACGATGCCGTGCGCACCTCGACGTTTCGCACATGCAGCCTGCGGACCGTGAGCCGCCCTACGAAGAGCGGCGACGTGTCCATGTCCACGTCTTCCACGCGGATCGAAAGGTCGGGCAGGTCGATCACGATGCGCGCGATGCGAAGGCGGCCGCCGACCTGCCCCTCGATGCCCTCGATCGCCGCGCCCTTGCCGATCGCGCCCACCGCGCGCCCGAGGAGGAATTGCGCGCCGCTCGAGGTCGCGAGCAGCCAGTACGCGAGCACCGCGACGGCCACCAGGATCGCCAGCAGGACGGCACCCGCGATCGCGAGCACGCGATGCGAGCGCCGCGGCGGCGGGGGCGGCGTCGTGTCGAGCGTGGCCATGTCAGAACGCGACCGAGACCGAGAAGGCGAGGCGGAACTTGCGGTCGCGCTCCGCGTATGCGAGGTCGAGCGCGAACGGGCCGGCCGGCGTGCGGTAGCGCGCGCCCACGCCGTAGCTCTTGAGCGGCTCCCACTCCGACCACGAATCGGCGGCCGTGCCCACGTCGGTGAAGACCGCGCCGCCCCACTTCTCGTTGAACCAGTGCGTGTACTCCGCGGTGCCGGTGCCGAGATAGCGCCCGCCCACGACGGCGTCGCCTTCCCTGGGGCCCAGGCTCTGGTACGCGTAGCCGCGATTGGAGCGCGCGCCGCCGGCACGGAACAGGAAGTCGTCGGGCAACGGATCGCGGCTCGCGGCGAAGGTGCGGCCCAGCTCGGTGCGAAAGAGGAGCTGGTCGTTCGCGCCGAGCGGGAACCAGTGCTGGTACTGCAGGTACGTCTTCACGAAGTCCTCGCCCGAGGCGAGCGACTTGGACCCCGCGGCGAGCTGCACGTTGAGCACGCCGCCGCGGCGCGGGTCGAAGACGTTGTCCACGTTGCGCCACGTGGTGAAGATGATGGGGGCGAGCGCGCGCTTGATCATCACCTCGGAGCCGGTGGGGAACGAGCGCTGGATCTGGTAGGAAACGCCCGCCTGCAGCTCGAACCGGTCGAGCTTCCAGTGCCGGTAGCCGGCGACGGCGAAGCGGTTGTAGTTGTTGTTCTGGATCGTGTTGTGCTCGAGGAGGAATCCCAGGCTGTCCTGGAACGGGACGTTGCCGTGCGAGTCGCTCGCCCAGAGCCCGGAGGGCAGGTACACGTCCGCATAGCCGAACTGGCGCTTCTGGGAGAGCGTTGCCGAGCTCTGCAGGTCGAGCGCCCGGTCGAGGAAGTCGCGGTCGCGATAGGAAGCCTCGCCGCGCACCCCGTCGTCGGTGCCGTAGCCCGCGGAAAGTCCCACCTCGCGCGCCGCCCGCTCGGTGACGGTGACGATCACGGGCACGAGCAACGGGCGTTCGGGATCGCGCTCGACTTCCGCGGTGACGGTCGCGAACCACGGGCCCGTCTGGATGCGCCGCTGCAATTCCTCCAGGCGGTCGCGGTTGTAGGGCTCGCCGCGCTTGAGGTCCACGACGCGGCGCACGACCGCTTCGGGGTAGTTCTCGAGCCCCCGGATCACCACGTCGCCGAACGTGAACCGCGGGCCGCTGTCGAGGGCCAGCGTGAGCCGCGCCTTGGCGGCTTCGGCATCGACGTCGGCGCGCGAACGCCCGATGGTGCCCGCGGCGTAGTCGTAATCCGTGAGCGCCTCCTCGATCCGGGTCTTCGCGGCATCCCAATCGGCGCTGCGCAAGGGCTGGCCCGGCTTCATCGCGAAAGCCTGGCGCAGCCGCTCGCGGCGCTTCTCGCGCTGAGGGCCGTCACCCGCAAGGTCGCCCTCGAAAGTGATCTCCACGGAGTCCACCAGCGTGCGCGGCCCGGGCGTGACCTTCACCGTCGCGTGGTCGCGCGCGTCGTCCACCTGGATGTCGATCGAGGGCGAGAAGTACCCTTCGGCCGCGGCGATGTCGGGAACGCGCTTGCGCACGTCGCGGATCCACGAGCGAAGCGCCGAGACCGGGCGCTGCCCCGACTCGGCCTTGGTGGGCGGGAGGAACTTCTCGAAGAGCCTGCGCAGCTCCTCGGGCGCTTCCCACGTGACGGTGAACGAGCCGGCCGCCGCGCGGCGCTCGCTCTCGGGCCGCGGGCCGTTGCGCGTCTCGGCGGGGGCATTGGATTCCTGCGTCTCGTCCTGCGCGGGCGAAAGCGCGGGCCACGCCGCGAAGGCGAGCAGGAGAACGGCGAACGGCCTCACGGAGGTTCCAGCGGTCGGTTTGGCGCTGACCACCTCCGCTCGATGGAAGTTCCTAGCCGAGGCGTTCGACGCGCGCGACGAGCCGCTCGACGGCGTCGCCCAGCTCCGACACATCGGAGCGGAAGCGGCCGAGGTCGGTGCGCGAGGCGATGAGGGGCGCTTCCTCGGTCCAGTATTCGGCCGCACCCTGGCCCGCGCGCAGCAGCGCCTCGCGCGACCAGCGCGCGAAGGACCGTGCGGTGCCCGCCATGCGGTGCGCCGCGACGTCGCCCACGACGTGCGCGAGGTCTTCCTCCGCGTCCCATGTGAGGTTGCGCGCGAGGAAGTCCACGTCGCGCGCGAACTCGCTCTCGCGCTCCATGGCGATCTCGTCGAACGCGGCGGGATCGCGCATCGCGAGCCTCGGCACGAGGAGCGCCGGGATGCGCACCTCCAGGTCGTGCGCGGCGTCCGGGACCGCGGCGGCCACCTCGCCCGTCGTCTGCACCGTGAACGCGATCGTCATGGGGCCCACGTGGAATGCCGCGGTCTTGCCCGCGTGCCGCGCCAGGCGCTCCATGGCAAGGGGAGCCGAGCGCAGCACGTGGTTCAGCGCGCGGGTGGCCGGATGGAAGGCGGGGCCGATCATGCCTTGTAGCCGCGGTGCAGCGCGACCACGCCGGCCGCGAGGTTGAAGTAATCGACGCGCACGAGGCCGGCCTCCTGCATCATGCGCTTGAGCGTCTCCTGGTCCGGGTGCATGCGGATCGACTCCGCGAGGTAGCGGTAGGCGGCTTCGTCCTTCGCGACGTAGCGGCCGAGCGCCGGCAGCACCGAGAACGAATAGGCGTCGTAGGCGCGGCCGAGCGGCTTCCACGGGCGCGAGAACTCGAGCACCAGCACGCGCCCGCCGGGCTTCGCCACGCGCGTCATCTCGGCGAGCGCGCGGTCCTTGTGCGTCATGTTGCGCAGGCCGAAGGCGACCGTGACGCAGTCGAACGAGTTCGACGCGAACGGAAGCTTCTCGGCATCGGCAAGCGCGGGCGGCGCGAAGATTCCCGCGTCCAGCAGCTTGTCGCGGCCCACCCCGAGCATGGCCGCGTTGATGTCCGTCATCCACACCAGGCCCGTCGGTCCCGCGCGCTTCGCAAGCGCGAGGGCGAGGTCGCCGCTGCCGCAAGCCACGTCGAGCACCTTCGAGCCTTCGCGCACCCCGCTCATCTCGAGGGCGAAGCGCTTCCACACGCGGTGCAGCCCCAGGGACATGAGGTCGTTCATGAGGTCGTAGCGCGGGGCGACCGAGCGGAACACCTCGCCCACGCGCCCGGCCTTCTCCTCCTCGGGCACCTGCTGGTAGCCGAAATCCGTGGTCTTGTCGGTCATGGGTCGCGCGAGGCCCCCGCCTGCTGCAGGCGCGCGAGGTAGCTCTTCCAGTTGGAATCGCGCTTCGCGCCCAGCTCGTAGAGGTAATCCCACGAGTAGATGCCCGTGTCGTGGCCGTCCGAGAACACGAGCTTCACCGCGTACACGCCGACCGGCTCGATGGCGTTCACGGCGACGTTTCGCTTGCCGGCCTGCAGCACTTCCTGGCCCGGGCCGTGGCCGCGCACCTCGGCGGAGGGCGAAAAGACGCGCAGGTATTCGACGGGCAGCTCGAAGCGCCGGCCGTCGTCGAAGGCGATGTCGAGCACCCCCGAAACCTGGTGCAGGGTGAGGTCGGTGGGGCGGGGAGGCTTGCGATCCATGGCTCATTATAAGATTGGCGCCATGGTCGGCCTCCTCATCATTTCCCACGGCGCATTTGGCGAGTCGTTGATCCACTCTGCGAGCCACGTCCTGGGCCGCCGGCCGCCCTACCTGCGCCAGCTGGGCGTCACGGTCCACGACGAGCCGGAGGCCGCGCTCACCGTGGCGCAGGACCTGATCCGCTTCCTCGACCAGGGCGACGGCGTCCTCGTGATGACCGACATTTATGGCGCCACGCCTTCGAACATCGCGGCCAAGCTGTTGAAGCCCGGGAAGGTGGAGGCGATCGCCGGCGTGAACCTGCCGATGCTGATCCGCGCCCTCAACTACCGCGACGAGCCCCTGGAAGCGGTGCTCGCCAAGGCCCTCTCGGGCGCGACCGAGGGCGTGACCCGGATGCAGCCCGGATGATCCAGCGCACCATCCCCGTGGTGAACAAGCTGGGGCTGCACGCGCGCGCCTCGGCCAAGCTCACCCAGCTCGCCTCGAAGTTCGAAAGCGCCGTCTGGATCACGCGCAACGGCCGCCGCGTCAACGCGAAGAGCATCATGGGCGTCATGATGCTCGCCGCCGCCAAGGGAACGTCCGTCGAGCTCGAGGCCGAGGGGCCCGACGAGCAGAAGGCCGTGGAGGAGATCGAGGCGCTCTTCCGCGACAAGTTCGGGGAGGGGGAATGAGCCCCGAGGGCGCGCGCGAACCCGGGTTCGCCGTCTGCTTCACGATGCACGGCATCGGGGTGTCGGGCGGCATCGCCATCGGGCATGCGCACCTCTTCGCCGGCATGCATGCCGAGGTGGACCACTACGCGATCGGCGCGACCGACGTCTTCCGCGAGCAGCGCCGTTACGACCACGCCGTCGAGGTCGTGCGCGACGAGCTGAAGGAGCTCTCCGACAGCGTGCGCCACAGCCCCGCCGCGGAGCTGGCCCCCTTCGTGAACGTGCACCGCCTTCTCCTCGACGACGCCGCCTTCGCCGACGCCCCGCGCGAGATCATCCGCGAGCAGCGCTGCAACGCCGAATGGGCGCTGCGCATGCAGCTGGACGAGCTGCTCGCCCAGTTCGGCGACATCGAGGATCCGTACCTGCGCGAACGCGAGGAGGACGTGCGCCAGGTGGCCGAGCGCATCCTCGGCGCGCTCGCCGGGACCGAGCGGCGCATCACGATGAAGCCCGTGCGCGAGGATGCCTCCATCCTCGTGGCGCGCGACCTCTCGCCCGCCGACGTGATCCTCTTCCGCCAGCATCCGTTCGCCGCGTTCGTGACGGACCTGGGCGGCGCCACCTCGCACACCGCGATCATCGCGCGCTCGCTGGGCATTCCCGCGATCGTGGCGCTGCACCACGGCCGCACGCTGATCCACGAGGACGAGCTCATCATCGTGGACGGCACGCAGGGCGTGGTGATCGTCAACCCCGAGAAGCACGTCCTCGCCGAGTACCGCCTCAAGCAGAACCAGGCCAAGCTCGAGCGCGACAAGCTGAAGCGCCTGAAGACCGCGCCGGCGGCCACGCTGGACGGGGCACAGGTGCAGCTGCAGGCCAACATCGAGCTGCCCGGCGACGTGGAGGCGGTGAGGGCGAACGGTGCCACCGGCATCGGTCTGTATCGCAGCGAGTTCCTCTTCATGAACCGACGCGAGCTGCCCGACGAGGACGAGCAGTACGAGGCCTACCGCGAGGTGGTCGAGCGCATGAAGGGGCTGCCGGTCAGCATCCGCACCCTCGACATCGGCGCGGACAAGACGATGGAGTCCCAGCAAGAGCACGACGGCCCCGTGAACCCCGCCCTGGGGCTGCGCGCGATCCGCTATTGCCTCGCCGAGCCGCACGTGTTCAACACGCAGCTGCGCGCGATCCTGCGCGCTTCAAGGCACGGCAAGGCGCTGATCCTGATCCCGATGCTTGCGACATGGAACGAGCTCACGCAGGCGCTGGCCGCGGTCGAGTACGCGAAGGAACAGCTGCGCGAGGAAGGCGTGAAGTTCGACGAGTACATCCCGCTGGGCGGCATGATCGAGGTGCCCGCGGCGGCGATCGCGCTGCCGATGTTCATCAAGCGGCTGGATTTCCTTTCCATCGGCACCAACGACCTGATCCAGTACACGCTCGCCATCGACCGCGCCGACGACCGCGTGGCGCACCTCTACGATCCGCTGCACCCCGCGGTGCTGAACCTGATCGCCGGCGTGATCCGCACGGCGCAGCAGTACGAGAAGCCGGTGGCGGTGTGCGGCGAGATGGCGGGCGACGTGGATCTCACGCGCCTGCTGCTGGGCTTCGGCCTGAGGAACTTCTCGATGCATCCCGCGCACCTGCTCGCGGTGAAGCAGCGCGTGCTCTCGACGAGCCTGCCGGACATCGCGCCCATCGTGGCCCGGATCCTGAAGACCGACGAGCCGGACAAGATGCAGGCGCTGCTGGAGAAGCTGAACGCCTAGCGACGGCCGTTCCCGTGCCTCGCGCAGCTAGAGCGGACGTACCCGCGGCCCGGCTCGTTGGCTCAGGCGCGCGCAATCCAGGATGAAAAGGCGACGGTATCCGAGGCGGATCATGCCGTCCTCTTCCAGCCGGCGCAGCTCCGCGTTCACCTTCGAGCGGCTGGCGCCGAGCATGGCCGCGAGGTCCGCCTGGGAAACGCGAATCTCGAGCTCCGAATGCGAGGCGCTTCGGCCGCTCGCGAGCGCCTGCGTCATGAGCCTGCGGGCGAGGCGCTGGGGCAGGGGAGCCGAGACCGCGTCGGCAAAGAGCGAAACCGCCGTCTCGACGAGTTGCAACATCAATCGGGGGGCGTACTGCTTCAGCGCCGGGTCGCTCGCCTGGAGGCGGCTTAACGCGTCGCCTTCGAAGACCGCAAGCGTTGTATCGCCGGCTGCCGTGCACTCGGTCGAGATCAACGCCCCCTCGACGAAGACGCCGACCGAGTAGTAGCCGCCTTCACCGATCACCGCCAGCGTCACCGAATCCCCGCTCGGCATGGGCCAGGAGACGCGCAAGCCGCCGGCGAGGACCAGCCACAGGGTCATAGCCCGGTCGAAGCTGCGGTGAAGGACGGTTGCGTTACCCACCTCGCGTACCGTGGCGATGGACGCCAGCCCATCGAGCGAGGCTGCGGGCAGCTCCCGAAAATGGGCGCTCGACCCCAATGCATGCCGGACGCGTGCGTACTCGGGCCTCAGGACGTGCAGACGTGCGCCATGGCTTGCCAATTGTCCACCCCCGGACGGTCGCCTCCATTTTGCGCGCCCATTATCGCGCCGTAAACAATTGTCAACTTGTACGTCTCAACGACGGCACTAGCTTGATCCCCATGACAACCAAGCCAGGCCGGAATGCCACCCGGCGGATTTGCATTGCCGTCATGGCGTTCGGCCTTCTCCTCAGCGGCGCCCTCTGGTTCAGGACGTTCGTGCGGATCGACCTCGAGCGCCAGGACGCGGTCGGTGAGGCCACGCGCAAAGCCTCGGCGCTCGCGCTCGCCTTCGAGGAGCATACGGCGCGCGACCTCGAGCAGATCGATCGCCAGCTGCTCGAAGCGAGCCGCGCGTATCCGGGTCACGGCCGCGAAGTCGATCTGCGCCGGCTCGCCGCGAGCGGGCCCGCGGACTCCGGCCTCCTTCGCGACCTCGCGGTCGTGAACAAGGAAGGCGGGCGCGAGCTCGCCGCCGGCGGGATCGTTCCAGCCGATGTCTCGAGCGAGGAATACTTCATCGTCCACCGCGACGGCAGGTCACATGGAACGTTCCTCGGGCGACCGTCGAAGGATTCCCTGGGCGACAAATGGACGATTCCCGTCTCGCGGCGCATCGACAACGCCGATGGTTCGTTCGGCGGCATCGTGGTCGCGAGCGTCGACGCGGCGCGATTCTCGAGCTTTCTGCGGCGCGTCGACCTGGGCTCCGACGGCATCGTCACGTTGGTGGGTCTCGACGGCGTGGCAAGGGTGCGCGAAAGCCTCCGCGAGATAACTTTCGGGCAAGACATGCAGGGCAGCGCCCTGTTCCGGGAGCTCCCCCGGCGTTCCGTCGGCGATTTCGCGGGAACCGGCAGGCTCGACAGCGTGCCCCGCTTCTACAGCTTCCGCTCACTGGCCGGCTATCCGCTCGTGGTCATGGTCGGGATCTCGCAGGCCGAAGCGCTCGCGGCTTCTGAAGCGCGCGAGCACCAATACCTCCTCGTCGCGGCCCTGGGGACCTTGCTGATCGCGGCGTTCGTCATCGGCATCAGCGTGGCCCTGCGCCAGCACTCGCGCGCGATGACGCTCCTCGCAGAGGCCGAGTCGCGCCACCGGGAGATCTTCGAGAACACGAAGGACTGCATCTTCCTCCTCGACGTGACGCCGGAGCGCCACTTTCGCTTCTCCGCGCTGAATCCCGCCACGGAAGAGATCCTCGGCCTCGCCAATGCCGACGCGGCGGGTAAATTGGTGGCAGACGTGCTGCCCGAGCTGGAGCACCGCGTGGTCCACAATTACCTGCGTTGCGTCGACACCGCGATGCCGATCACCTACGAAGAGGCGCTCGAGCTGCCTTCGGGCCTCTCGCACTTCCAAACGACCCTGTTGCCCATCCGCGTTGGCGAGCAGATCGGCCGCATCGTCGGCGTAGCGCACAACATCACGGAGCACAAGAACGCGGAGCTGGCCATCCGCCGGTTCAACGACACGCTCGAATCGCGCGTCGCCGAGCGCACGGCCGAGCTCGCGATCGTCAACCAGGAGCTCGCCCACGCCAAGGAGCGGGCCGAGGGCGCGTCCAACGCGAAGAGCACGTTCCTCGCCACGATGAGCCACGAGATCCGCACGCCGATCAACGGGCTGCTGGGCGCCCTCGAGCTGCTCGCCCAGGCCCCGCTCGACGCGAGCGACGCGGAACTGCTGGAAGCCGCGCGCGGCTCTGGCAAGACGCTGCTCAGGCTGCTGAACGACCTCCTCGACATGGCCAAGATCGAGGCCGGGCGCATCGAAATCGTGCGCGCCCCGCATTCGCTGAGGACGATCGTCGAAAGGACGTTGTCGACGCATCGCGTGAACGCGCGGCGCAAGGACCTGCAGATCCGCTCCTGGATCGACCCGCGCGTGCCGCAGTCCGTCCTCGTCGACGACCTGCGCGTGACGCAGATCCTTGGCAACCTGCTGGGCAACGCGATCAAGTTCACGCGCGCCGGAAACGTGTCCCTCGAGGTGTCCCTCATGGCGCAGTTGCCCGGCGCCTCCCGGCTGCGGTTCCGCGTCACCGATACCGGCCCCGGCATGGACCGCGCCACGCTCGCGCGCCTGTTTCGCCCGTTCGAGCAGGGTGGCGCGGCGCGGGAGGTGGGAGGAACAGGCCTTGGACTCGCCATCTCGCGGGGCCTCGCCGAGCTCATGGGCGGAACGATCACCCTCGAAAGCACGCCCGGGGCAGGAACCGTCGCGGATTTCGAGCTGGAGGTCACACCGGCCCAACCCGAAGCCGCGCCGGCCGCGGCCGACGAGCCGGACATCCGTGTGCCTGTCGCGCCCGGGACGCGCGCGCTCGTCGTCGACGATCACCCGACCAACCGCATGGTCCTCGCGAGACAGCTCGAGATGCTCGGCTGCCGCGCGGAGCAATGCGAGGACGGTGCGCAGGCACTCGCGCGCTTCGCGCTGGATCACTTCGATGTCGTCACCACCGACTGCGAGATGCCGAACATGGACGGATACGACCTGGCGCGAGCCATCCGCGCGCGCGAGGGCGAAGGGCGGCGCACGCCCATCATCGCCTATACCGCC
>Ga0335070_10001006_pt1 | contig 32368 bp, 27 predicted proteins | sample Lox_Sample_13_FD_206722 | JGI IMG/M metagenome (GOLD analysis project Ga0335070, IMG submission 206722) | Soil microbial communities from Loxahatchee National Wildlife Refuge, Florida, United States - Lox_Sample_1.3 | ecosystem: Environmental > Terrestrial > Soil > Wetlands | place: USA...
GATACACCACATAAAACCAGGAGCACACACCGTGTGCGATCGCCCACAGAATGGAATGATTCAGCTGAAACGAAAGGATCATCGCCAGCGCTGATCCGAAACCGATCCCTGCAGTAGCTGCGTGCCTTCTGTCGCTCATATCCTGTGAAGATTAGCATGTTAGTCGCCGCCGGGTGCCGGGTGCCCCAGGTCTCGCGGTTTTCGAGACCTGGGGATTTCACTTCTCTCTGTGATCCCTGTCCTTGACAGCGCCTCTCCTATAAGTGATACCATCCCTCACAGCATAAGCTTATTGCTATTGCCGCCTCGTTACCGACGCGCTCTTTGACAATTGCGCCACTTCATTTCCGGGAGAGACGCGCCCCGCGCGCCGTCAACAACCGCTAACTTCCCTGTCCTCAAGATGTTGTGCAACTCCCGTAGATTCATTGATTTTGCGGGAAGAACGCGCTAACCCCATGATTCCAAAGAATCGAGGGGGGAGGGGGTGGCCCACACAACGCGACTTTCGTTGTGTGGGAGTTGAGTCGTCCATGCGCCACCCGCGGACCTTATAATCCGCATCCATGCCCGCTTACATCGCCCTGCTGCGCGCGGTCAATTTGATGAATACGGTCCGGCTGACCATGGCCGACCTCAAGCAGCTGTGCGAGCAGGCCGGCTGCGCCAGCGTCCAGACCTACATTGCCAGCGGCAACGTCGTGTTCACCAGCAAGAAACGTGAAGCCGCGGTGAAGGCGGCGCTGGAATCTGTCCTGGAGGGCCACGCCGGCAGGCCGATCTCCGTCTTTGTGCGCATCGCAGCCGAAATGGCCGAGGTGCTGGCGCGCAATCCGTTCCCCGACAAGCCGGCCAACAAGACCCTGGCCATTTTCCTAGACGCGCCGCCTGCCCGCGACACCTTGAAGACGGTCGCGGCTAGAAAAGACGAAGAGATCCGCCTGGGCAAGCGCGAGGTCTATGTCTTCTATCCCAACGGGCAGGGACAATCCCGGTTGCGCATCCCCGCCGCCGCCTCCGGCACGGGGCGGAACATGAATACCGTTGCGAAGCTGGCCGAGATGGCGGCCAAGCTGGAAGGGTAGCCTAGGCACTTAGATTCCCTCCCAATTTGGGCCGGCATGTGAGCCAGTGCCGCACGCCGCGCGGAACTTCCCACCGCCGGGAGCGTAGCCTTAAGTGGAGTAGCTAGGCATCTTTTTCCTGCTTCGGAGGTCTTTATGGCCATCCTCAGGCGTGTTGCTCCCGGTTCGGCATTCAAAATCGGGTTGGTGGTTTACGGGATCCTCGGCTTGATCCTGGGCGCTATCTGCAGCCTGATCGCCACCGTCGGCGTGCAGTTTGCTCCGCACGCACGATTGCCGTTTGCGGGACGGGTGGGAATGTTCGCCATCATTCTCTGTCCCATTATTTACGGGCTTGATCGGCGGCATCGGAGCGGCGATTGCCGCATTCTTCTACAACCTGGCATCCGGATGGGTGGGTGGGCTGGAAGTGGACCTCGGCCAGCAATAGTCCTACTTCCCCTCCTGAACCATCAAGATCATTCCCCGAGAATCCGGCCCACCTTATGCTTGGGGATGGCGGCATAGACCGGTCATGCCGGGATTCGAAGGCGTGGATCAGCAGGCACAGCTTCTGGCGGAATTTGAGCAGTTTGCCCGCTCGGGCGTCGCGGCCGACGCCCTCATGCAGCGCATCTCCGACCGCGTTCACGGCCTGCTGACGCGCTACAACTGGGTCGGTTTTTATCTCATCGACAAGGCGGACCCCCAGACTCTGGTGCTCGGCCCCTATTCGGGCACTTATACCCCGCATCAGCGCATCCGCTTGAGCGAAGGCTTGTGCGGGGCCGCGGCCACCACCGGCAAAACCATAATCGTCAACGACGTGTCCACCGATCCGCGCTACCTGATGGGCTCCGAGCATACCCAGTCCGAGATCATCGTGCCCATCTTCGTGCAGGGCCGCGTGGTTGCCGAATTGGATGTGAACAGCTATTTCAAGAACACCTGGGATGACAAGCAGCGCCAGTTTGTGGAAAGCTGCGCCGCGCTGGTGGGCAGACACTGGTAGAGGTGGATCAGCCGACCTCTGGACTTCGGACGTCGGACCTCGGACCTCAGAACCACGGCATCTCCTCCGGTCGTCGGCGCTTCAGGCAGCCGCCACCGCTGAGGTGCAATGCGGACAGCGCGTGGCCTTGATGGCAATCGCCGAGAAGCAGTACGGACACTCTTTCGTCGTCGGTGCGGCCGGCTTCTCCTCCCCTTTCAGCCGGTTCACCTGGCGAATCAGCATGAACACCGCAAAGGCCACCAGCAGAAAGTCCAAAGCGGTGTTGAGAAACACGCCATAGTTGATGGTCGCGGCCCCGGCGGCCTTGGCTTCCGCCAGGGTGGCGTAGGCCTTGCCCGACAGGTTGATGAACTTGTTGGAGAAGTCCGAGTGGCCGGTCAACAGGCCGATGGGCGGCATCAGGATGTCGGTCACAAACGAGCTGACAATCCTGCCGAACGCGGCTCCGATGATGATACCCACCGCCATATCCAGCATGCTGCCGCGCAAAGCAAACTCGCGGAATTGCTGCAGCATGGGGCCGCCTTTCTTGCCCAACAGCATCTTGGGACTGCCCAGGTGGGCCATGCCCATCCTGTCAAGGAATGGATCTTTGGTCTGTTCCATTGGGATTCCTCCGTCGAGGGGATGCTGCGCGGGAGGGGTGGGGCGTGTCAAGGACGTGCAATACCCGGCGTGGCCGCGTTCCGCTAAGGTGGCGTTGGCGGCTTGCGCACCGAGCTCCTCACTGGGAGCGCGAGGTGGTTAATGGTAAGATAACTGTACCTTGTGCGGGTTCGTGTCTCCGAAAAATCTGCAGGTAAGAGTTGTTGAGGAGAGTTCATGCGATTGGAATTGATGGCGCTTTACGCCGGCCCGGATCAGATCATGGGCGTCACCTCGGGCCTGGCAGGCTTGCTGGGGATCCTGCTGATCTTTTGGAACAAAGTGGTTGCCGTGTTTTTCAAAGTGGTGGAAAAGTTCCGTCCCGTCCCTGCGACCACCGCCGCAGAAATCGAAAAGAATACTCCCACGGAAACGCCGTAGCCTCTTGCGCAAAAAGGTCATCGTAATCGGTTTGGATGGGCTGGAGCCCGGCATCGTCGAAGCTATGCTCGGGCGGGGGGAATTGCCGCAACTGGCCCGCATCCGCCAGTCCGGCAGCTATGCGCGGTTGAAGACCACGTACCCGGCCCAAACGCCCGTGGCATGGTCCTCCTTCGCCACCGGCACCAACCCCGGCGGACATGGGATTTTTGATTTCGTCTGCCGCGACCCCGAAACCTACCAGCCCGATGCCGCGCTCAGCCGCTTCGAGCGGCCCAAGAGCATGCTGGCGCAGCCGCGCGTGGTCAATCAACGCAAGGGCGTACCGCTGTGGCAGCCGCTGACCAAGGCGGGCGTCCCCAGCACGGTCCTGCGCTGTCCTTGCACTTTTCCGCCGGAAACCTTGCAGGGAAGAATGCTGGCCGGGGTCGGTGTTCCCGACCTGCGCGGCAGCCAGAGCAAAGGAACGTTCTACACGCAGGACCGCACCGTCAGCGCGCAGGAGAACGAGCAGGTTATTTATCTGGGGAGCGGCAACGAGTTGACCACCCAGGTGATTGGCCCGCGGAATACCCGGCAGTCACCGCCCACGGATACCGCGTGTGAAATTCGCGTGCGCGTGGACAAAGCCGGGCGCAAACTCGCGATTGAAACCGGAGGCGCGCCGGCACGGATCGAAGTTACGGATAAGAGCTGGAGCGAATGGGTCCGGTTCAAGTTCAAGTTCTCCATGTTGCAGTCGGTGAGCGGAATCGCACGCTTTTACGTGCGGCAGCTTGAACCGCACGTGGAGTTCTACGTTTCGGCGATCAACTTCGATCCGGCAGCGCCCATGTTTCCGGTTTCATCTCCTGGGGAGTACGCCAAGGAGCTGGGCGAGAAGATCGGGCCTTTCTCCACTCTGGGGATGGCGGAGGACCACAACGGACTGAACAACGGGCGGCTGGATGAGGCCGCCTACCTGCAGCACTGCGAGCTGGTAATGGCGGAGCGGGAGCGCATGATGCGCTTTGAGCTGGAGCGGTTCAGCGAGGGCCTGTTCTTCATGCTGTATGACACGCCCGACCGGGTGCAGCACATGATGTGGCGGTTCCGGGACCGCGAGCATCCCTGCTTCAACGCCGATGCCGATCGCGAGCTAGCCACTCGTATCGAGGAACACTACCAGCGCTGCGACCGCCTGCTGGCGGCGGTGCTCGACAAGGCGGATGACAACACGCTGCTGATGGTGTTGTCGGACCATGGCTTCGGAAGCTTCCGGCGCGCGTTCGATACCAACACCTGGCTGTGGCAGAACGGCCTGCTGGCTTTGAAGAACGGCCACAAGCCGAGCGAAGAACTGGGCGAGGGTTTCACTCAGGTAGACTGGTCCAGGACCTACGCCTACGCGGTTGGCCTGGGAGGAATCTATCTGAATTTCAAAGGCCGGGAGCGCGGTGGAATTCTGGAGGAAAGCGCCGAGGCGGAAAGAGTTCGCACTGCGATCCAGACTGGGATGGCAGATCTCCCAGATGCCGAGACCGGGCGGCCGGCGGTCCGCAGTGTTTCGCGCCGCGAAGAGTTGTACTCGGGGCCGTTCGTAGGTGACGCTCCCGATCTGCTGGTCAATTTTTATCCTGGCTTTCGGGTTTCCTGGAAGAGCGCAGTGGGCGGATTCTCGAACGCACTGCTAGAGAACAACACGCGCCGCTGGAGTGGAGACCACATCGTCGATCCGGAGTCTGTGCCGGGCATTTTGTTTATGAACCGCGCGGTCAGGCACAACCATGCGCGCATCATTGACCTGGCGCCGACGATCCTGAATTATCTCGACGTGCCTGTGCCCGATGCGATGGAAGGCAGTTCCCTGCTGTAGTCACATGCTATGAAGATCCTCGTTTTAGGGCTCGAGGGCGCTACGCCCGAAGTTATCCTCGGCGACGAGCGGCTGGTAAACCTGCGCCGCCTGATGGACCTGGGTGTGTACGGGCGTTTGCAGAGTGTGGTCCCGCCGAGCCCGGTTCCGGCGTGGATGTGCATGAGCGCCAGTCAGGACCCGGGTTCCCTCGGCATTTATGGTTTTCGTGATCGCACCGGACCTGCTTACGATCAGGTAGCGTTCGCGCGCTCCTCCTCCACCAGGGCGTTGGCGATCTGGGACCAGTTGGCGCGCGAGGGTAAGAAATCGATTGTCGTTGGGGTACCACCGAACTATCCCCCTCGGCACATCAACGGCATCAGCATCGGATGTTTTCTCACGCCTGATCCGGTGAAAGACGAATTCACGTATCCGGCGAATCTTAAAGCGAAGCTCCGCGAATTGGTGGGCGAGTATCCGGTAGACGTCAAAGATTTCCGACTCGATCGCAAGGACAGGCTCAAAGAAGAGATTCTTGCCATGAGCCGCAAGCAGTGGCAGGTGGTCCGTTGGCTGCTGGTGGAGCAGGAGTGGGACTACTTTCACTTCGTGGATGTCGGCCTGGACCGCATGCAGCACGCCTTCTGGAGCCAATTCGACACCCAACATGCCCAGTTTGTTGCCGGAAACCCTTATCAAGACGCCATCCCGGAGTACTATCTGTGGCTGGACGAACAGATTGGTGCGGTGCTCGAGCTGCTGGACAGCGAGACTGCCGTGCTGGTGGTGTCTGATCACGGCGCGGAACGGCTTGACGGAGCCTTTGCGATCAATGAGTGGATGATTCGCGAAGGGCTGCTGGTGCTAAACGAATATCCCAAGCAGCCGACCCCCTTCGAGGCGCTGGACGTGAACTGGAGTCGGACCCGGGCCTGGGGTGAGAGCGGATATTACGGCCGCATCTTTTTTAATGTGCAAGGCCGCGAGCCGCAGGGGGCAGTCCCGCCGGCGGACTATGAGAAGTTTCAGGCAGAGATCAAGGCGCGCCTGGAGGGATTGGACGATGGAGACGGACGGCCGCTGAAGGCGCTGGTTTTGAAACCCAGAGATCTGTATCAGGACGCGCGCAACGTGGCGCCGGACTTGATCGTGCACTTTGGCGGGCTCCACTGGCGCTCGATCGGGACAGTGGGTCACTCGCAGCTGTGCTTGCGGACAACCGATGCTGGCTTGGATGGCTGCAACGATTCACGAAATGGCATGTTCGTCCTGGCCGCCCCGAACTGTCCTCTGGGCGGCGAGTACGAAGGCGCGCGGCTGCTGGATATGGCTCCGACTCTTCTAGACCTCGCGGGTTACGAAGTTCCGGAGAGCATGCAGGGGCGGTCGCTGGCGGCCGGGCTGGAAAAGAAAGGCCCCGACAGCCGCCAGGACAGCGAAGCGGAGAAGTTGATCCATGATCGGCTTGCCGGGCTGGGATATATTTAATGTCAATGGCACTCGGCATCCGAAAAGCTCTGACGAGCGTCTAAGCACAAGTACATGCTCGAAAACCCAGTTCAAAACGCCGGCGTTCACGAAATTTCCTTTGAGCTTCCCGATACTCTGACCCGGCCTCTGTGGAAGTCGCTGCTGGCACACTTGCGCGACCGGATTGTTCCAGACAGACTGCCGCCACTGCAGCTCACCTCTCGCCCGGTAGACGTGGGCATGCTGTTTGGCGATCGCTTGCGGCTGCCGTGGTACCGCACCGTGTTCACTAATCTCGGTGATGTGATCGCGCCGGAGACACTGCCACCGCTGGAGCTGGAGTCGCGGCCGGTGGATGTAGGCGAACTGCTCAGTGACAGCGTAGGTCACATGTGGTGGACCTCGCTGGTGCGCAATCTGGCCGACCGGATCGCGCCGGAGAGGCTGCCGGCGCTGGAGCTGACCTCGACGCCGGTGGAGGCCAGCCTGCGGTCAGGCCCGCTCCAGCTCATGCGATGGTCGTCGCTGCTGAGCTGGCCCAAGGTTGCCACTGCGCCCCGGCCAAGAACCGCGGATGCGCCGCTGCAGCCGGCGCGCGCGGCCGTACCTGCGGCGGCGCCACAACCAGTGGTTGCCGGGACCCTCTTTGCGGCATCGCAGCCCGTCTCTGATCCGGAGCACCTGCACGGGCGCAAACTGGTAAGCGCACTGTCGCGTTCGCGTATGCGCGAGGTCTTCTGGATCTCCGCCGCAATGGCGGAAGTGGTCTACCTGGTGGTGGTTTTCCTGGGGCAGAGATAACGCAGAGCTCGGCTCGCCTGGCAAGCCGCCGGGCAACGTTGGCAGTGCAGTAACCAGCGCTTTACTTTCGGTCGTCTTTAGCTGTGATTTCCTCTAGTCCCGCCTGCTTCAACTGCGCGTTCAAGGCAGACAAGTCGTGCGCGAGCAGTCGCCGCCACTTCGCCACAGTCGACGCCAGAACCGTCTTGTTGCTCTCCAACGCAGCTCTCTGCTCGCTGGTCGGAGCGGCGTCCGCGCTCTCCACGGCAGTTTGCAGCTCGCTGAATGCCGTCAGCAGATGCCGAAGGCTGGTCTGGTCGGTAGCGACGGGCGTCACGGGAAGTCCGTAGCCAGGGAAAGGCGGCCCGTTGATCTCCTCCACTGAGTGCCGGAATTCACTCAGAGCCTTGTTGAGAGCAGAATTGTCCATCGTCTTCAGTTCGAGGCGTTGCACTTGCTCGCTCATAGCAGAAGCCTGGGCGGACGCCTGCCAGGCTTGGCCCAGCGCTGCCGAACTCTGCCGGGCAACATCGAACTGCATTTCGAAGTCGGCCGACACCGTCTGCACGCGCGGATCCTTCTCCAGCGTGAGCGGCTGAGTACAGGCTTTCCCGTCCACCGTCAAGCGGACGGTGTATTGCCCGGGAGGCGCCCAGGGGCCGTCGCTGCCAAGACGGCGGGAACCCCGGGCAGAAGCGGGAAGCGGGGAGGTATAGCGCATGTCCCACACGAAACGATGCATGCCCGCGGCCGCGGAGACCGGCCGCTGCGGGTGAACCCAGTACATAGGAATCTGCAGCGATTTCTCGTCCACTGGCGGAATCTTGTCATCGCTGGCGTAACGGCGCACAAGATCGCCCTTGCTGTTCAGAATCTCCAGCGTGACCGGCTGGGATGCCGCCGACTTGATGTAGTAGTCGAGAATCGCCCCGTTGGGCGGGTTGTCGCCGTGCGGGGTTTCCGGCGGAAACGGAGTGCCCTGGTCCCAGCCGGGGCGGGTGCGCACATCCGCTTGCGGGGTGAACAGGTATGCCGTCTCGGCCGCAAGCTTCGGGTCAATCTCCCGCAGAGGACTGATGTCGTCGAGCACCCAGAAGGCTCGGCCGTGGGTTGCGATCACCAGATCGTTATCGTGAATCGCGATGTCGCGCACGGAAGCGACGGGCAGATTCAGCTGGAGTGATTGCCAGTCATCACCATCGTTGAAGCTCACGTACATCCCCAGTTCCGTCCCCGCATAGAGGAGTCCCTTCCGCTTGGGGTCTTCGCGGACCACGTTGACGTACGCGCCTTCCGGGATCCCATTAGAAACCTGCTGCCAGCTCTTGCCGCCGTCGTGGGTGCGATAGATGTACGCGTGCAGGTCATCGAGACGATGACGATCCACCGCCGCGTATGCACTCTGCTTGTCAAAGTGTGAAGCGTCGATGATTCCGACCTTGCTCCAAGGCGACATTTGCGGTGGTGTCACGTTGCTCCAGTGTTGACCGTCATCGCGGGTTACCTGAATCAAGCCATCGTCGGTGCCGACCCAGACCAGGTTGGGGTCCAACGGCGAAGGAGCAATGGCGTAGATCACACCTTTGCGAGGGCTGGCCAGGCCGTAGCCGGCGGTGATGGGATCAAGGGTCGAGGGAACCCCGGGGTTCTCCCGCGTCAAGTCAGGACTGATCTCATCCCAGCTCTTGCCGCCGTTAGTGGTGCGGAACAGCATCTGGTGGCTGAAGTACAGCTTGTGCGGGTCGGCGGGGGAAAAGGCCAGGGGCAGGGTCCAGGCCTGGCGGAAGTTCCCTTCCCGGCCGGTGGCCGGCGACACATCCTGGTTCTGGGAGGTCGTCAAATCGTAGCGGAAAACCGTGCCGGCAAAGAGAATATTGGGATTCAGCGGGTCGGGAGCGATGGCCCCACCTTCTCCGCCGGCCTCAATCGCGCGCCAATCCTGTTGCGTAATAGAGGCGTACTGGCTGCGGCTGGGCACCGCCATGGCGCCGCTGTCCTGTTGCGGACCGTAAATCCAGTAGGGAAAGCGATTGTCTACCGCCACGTGATAGAACTGGCCGGTGGGCTGGTTGTACCAGGAACTCCATGTCTTCCCGCCGTTCAGCGTCACAATGGTGCCCTGGTCGCTGGAGAGAACCATACGTGCGGGATCTTCGGGCGCAATCCAGACGCTGTGATAGTCATCGCCACCGGGCGCGCCCTTGAAAGCTACGAAGCTCTTCCCTCCGTCAACCGACTTGTAGGTGCAGACATTCGCGACGTAGACGATGTCTGGGTTTCGCGGATCCACGGTAACGCTGCCGAAGTACCAGCCGCGGGTCCAGATGCGTGATTCGCTGTCGGTGCGGGACCAGGTTTTCCCGGCATCGTCGGAGCGGTACAGGCCGCCTTCTTTGGCATCGACGATCAGGTAGACCCGATTGTGATCACTGGGGGCAACGGCAACGCCGATGCGGCCAAGTAATTGCGAGGGAAGGCCGTTTCCTTGCAAATGCTGCCAAGTAGAGCCGCCATCGGTGGACTTGTAGAGTCCGCTGCCGGGTCCCTTGGACGGCGGATAGACATTCCACGGCGGACGCCGGGTTTGCCACAGCGTGGCGTAAAGGACCTGGCTGTCCTGGGGATCAAAGGCGAGGTCAATGGCGCCGGTGTCGTCGTTCTTGTAGAGCACGCGCGACCAGGTCCTGCCGCCGTCCGCCGTGCGGAAAACTCCGCGCTGGCTGTTGGCGCCGTAAGCGTGGCCGAGCGCAGCTACGAACGCGACATCGGGATTCTTCGGGTCGATGAGGATACGGCCGATCTGGCGAGTGTCCTCCAGTCCGACGCGCGTCCAGGTGCGGCCGGCGTCGGTTGACTTGTAGACGCCGTTGCCGTAACTGATGTCGGAGCGCATGTCGGCTTCGCCGCTGCCCACATAAATAACGTTGGGATCGGAAGGTGCGACGGCGAGAGCGCCGATCGAGGCGACCGGTTGGCTGTCGAAAATAGGTTCCCAGGTGGCGCCGGCATCAGTGCTCTTCCACACACCTCCGCCCACTGCGCCCATGTAGTAGAGATTGGGGTTTCCGGGCACTCCCACCGCGGTGAGCGTACGGCCTGCACGAAACGGACCGACCAGGCGCCAGTGCAGATCGGAGAAGAGAGAAGAGGGCGCCGGTTGCGCGGCGGCAATCGTCGAAACGATTAAAGAGAGCAGTACCAGCAACATCTCGGCGCGAAGCTTTCTAGGTTGTGACAAAGTCTGTCCCCCGCGTGGTTTTCAGTTCGTCTAAAGCGTTCTCGGTTCTCTGTTCTCGGTTCTCAGTCAGGGAATGCGCGCGGTTGCTAGGGTATCCTTGACATCTTGCGGCAGATTATTGGCGTTCGCCAGCAAGATACTAACTTGCCACATCTGCGTCTGCGACAGCGATTGTTGGAATGCAGGCATCCCGGTCAAGCGAATGCCATTGGCGACCCTCCAATAAGTTGCGCCGGGCGGGTCGTCGGTCACCCCTTTCCCTTTGAACAGCTGGGGCGGTTTGGGGTACATACCCCTGGCGATTGCGGTTTGCGGCTGGCCGGGAAGTCCGTGGCAAACGGCACAGTGTTGAATGTAAACCTGCGCCCCGGCGGAAAGGTTCGCCTCGTTCCAGGGGAGAGGCACGTCTTTCGGCATTTCTTTTTCGAGCCTGGCATGCAAGGCCTTGTTCGCCAGCATTTTTTCAAACGGCATGTCAGGCGCCGCGGCGGCGACCGGGGCCATACCAAGGGCAAAATACGCGTACACAGCCAGCGGAACAGCCACGATACCAATGAGGACTCCAAACAGGAACGGTCTCAATCGAATCCTCCCTCCACCCACAAGCGCACGGAAGATACGACTCTCAGTCGTGGTGCCCCATCAGCGCAGCTTCGTCCAGTGGCTGGGCCGTGGGTCTGACCTCGGGTTTGCGGCCCCCGCGCCAACCACGGACCCTGGCCTGCAGCTTGTCCAGATAGACGTAATAGACAGGAGTGATGTACAGCGTCACGACCTGGGAAAAGAGCAGGCCACCGACGACGGCCAGCCCCAGTCCACGCCGCGAATCGGCCCCTGCCCCAAATCCAATTGCGATGGGCAGGGTTCCCATCAGGGCGGCCATGGTGGTCATCATGATGGGGCGGAAGCGAATCAGCGCGCCCTGATAGATGGACTCTTCCGGACTCTTGCCTTCGCCGCGCTCGGCATCCAGCGCAAAGTCGATCATCATGATGGCATTCTTCTTCACGATACCGATCAACATGATGATGCCCACGAAGGAGTAAAGATTCAGCTCCTGGTGAAACAGAATAAGCGTGAGCAAGGCGCCCACCCCGGCCGAGGGCAAGCCCGAAAGAATAGTGATGGGATGAATGAAACTCTCATACAAGATTCCCAGGATGATGTAAATCACCAGGATGGCCGCGAGCAGGAGCAGACCCATGCCCCGGAACGAGTCCTGGAACGCCTGGGCCGTCCCTTGAAACGTGCCTTGAATGTCGCCCGGCAGTACCTTCGCTGCCGTCTGCTGGACCAGCTTGGTGGCGTCGCCCAGCGCGACTCCCGGCTTCAGGTTGAAGCTGACCGTCACCGCGGGCAACTGGCCGAGGTGGTTCACCGTCAGCGGTCCAACCGACGGCACCAGCTTGGCCACAGTATCGAGCGGGACGAGCTTGCCGGTGTTCGAGCGAATGTACAACAGTGAAAGCTCATTGGGATTGTTCTGGTACTGCGGCAGCAACTCGACAATGACGTAGTACTCGTTGTTAGGCGTATAGATGGTGGAGATCTGGCGGGTTCCGTAGGCCGAATAGAGCGCCTCGGAGACCTGGCTGGGCGTGACCCCCAGCGCATACGCCTTGTCATGGTCCACTTCCACAGTTAATTGGGGGTTCTTGACTTGCAGGTCGCTGGTCACATCCTGCAGCTGCGGCAGGGCGCGCAGAGCTGCTTCCAGCTTGGGCCCGTCCACATACAGTTGCTCGGTGTCCGGGGTCTGCAGGGTGTACTGATACTGCGACTTGGTAAGGGCTCCGCCGATGCGGATGGTGGGCGGAATCTGCATGAACACATTCAGCCCGGGAATCTGGGAGACCTTAGGGCGGAGTTCCTGGATGACCTCAGCCGCGGTCATGTGGTTCACGCGGTCCTTCTTGTCCTTCAGCCGGAAGAAGATGCGGCCCTGGTTGATGGGGCTGCCGATCGACGCCATGGTGTTCATGACACTAGGGTCGTGGCGAACAACATCGGCCACCCTCTGCTGTAGCTTCATCATGTCCTTGAAGGCGATTCCCTGCTGCGCCTCGGTAAAGGCAAACACCAAGCCCTGATCTTCATCGGGGATGAAACCTGTCTTGGAGATGGTGTACAGGTAGAAAGTCAGAGCAATGACCGCAAACGAGACCATCAAGGTCGCGAACTTGTGCCGCAGAACTGCCTTCAGGGACCTTTCATAGCCGCGCAGCCAGGCGTCGAAGAGGCGCTCGCTGAGGTTGAAAAGCCGCCCGTGCTCGGCTGCTGCCTGGTGCTTGAGGAAACGGCTGCTCAGCATCGGAGTCAGGGTCAGCGAGACAAAACCCGAAACAAGGATCGCCACACCAATGGTGACCGCAAATTCGTGGAGCAGGCGTCCGATGATTCCACCCATGAACAACAGGGGAATGAACACCGCGGCCAGCGACAGGGTCATGGAAAGAATGGTGAACCCGATCTCGCCGGCGCCTTCGCTGGCAGCCCGGAACGGCTTCTTGCCCATTTCCATGTGTCGGACGATGTTCTCCAACATCACGATGGCATCGTCCACCACGAAGCCGACCGACAGCGTTAGTGCCATCAGCGATAGGTTGTCCAGGCTGTAGCCCAGCAGGTACATCGCCGAAAAGGTACCAACGATGGACATGGGCAGGGCTAGCGAAGGAATGATGGTGGCTGAAATATTGCGCAGGAACAGAAAGATCACCATGATGACCAGGCAGACGGTCAGGACCAGGGTGAACTTTACGTCGTTGACGGAGGCGCGAATGGACACGGAGCGGTCGTAGAGAATGTCCACGCGCACTGCGGCCGGGATGTGCTCTTCCAGCTGAGGCAGCAGCTTGCGAATGCTGTCCACGACTTCGACCGTATTGGTGCCCGGCTGCCTCTGGATGGCGAGGACGATGGCGCGATTGCCGTTGAACCAGCTGGCCGTCTTGTCATTCTGCACGCTGTCGATCACCCGCCCTAATTCGTTCAAACGGACCGGAGAACCGTTCCGGTAGGCTACGATCATCGGTCCAAACTGCTGGGCATTCATCCTCTGCCCGTTTGACAGGATGGTGAAGGTGCGGTTCTGGCCATACAGCGTCCCCGTGGGAAGGTTGGTATTGCCCGCCTGGAGGGCGCTGTTGACCTCATCGATGCCGATCTGGCGATAGGCTAGCGCATTGGGATCGAGCTGCACCCGGGTGGCGTATTTCTGGGCGCCGTACACCTGTACTTGGGCCACACCGCTGACCATGGAAACGCGCTGCGCGATGGTGGTCTCGGCCGCTTCATCCACGTCGGAAAGCTTCAGCGTGGGCGAACTCAGAGCTAGGTACAAAATGGGCGAGTCCGCGGGATTTACCTTCTGGAAGGTGGGAGGCGTAGGCATCTCCGGGGGGAGTTGCCCGGAGGCCGCGGTAATCGCCGATTGCACGTCCAGGGCTGCCCCATCCAGGTTGCGGCTGAGGTTGAACTGGATGGTGATGTTGCTCAGGCCGAGCGAGTTGGTAGAGGTCATCGAATCGATGCCGGCGATGGTGGAGAACTGCTTCTCCAAGGGCGTCGCCACTGAGGAAGCCATGGTATCCGGGCTGGCACCGGGCAGTACCGCAGTCACTTGAATGGTCGGGAAGTCCACGTTCGGCAGATCACTCACCGGAAGCAGCCGGTATCCGAAAACCCCGAAAATAAGGATGGCGGCCATGACCAGCGTGGTCATGATCGGCCGTTGAATGAAGGTTTCCGAGATGCTCACAGGCTGCCTCCCGCGGAAGTCGCTGCGGCTGCGGCGCCGGCATTGGAGGGTGTTGTGCCAGAGGTCGTGTTCTGCACCGCCACTTTCGCGTTGGGCACGACTCGCAACTGGCCATCCACGATTACGCGCTCTCCGCTTTTCAGCCCGTCCGCAACCAGGGTCAGGTTCTGGTACGTGCCAGTGGTTTTCACCAGGCGCGGCTCTGCTGTGCTCTCCGGCGTGACCACGTACACGTACTCACCCTGCTGTCCTATTTGGACGGCCCTGGAAGGAACGACGATGGCATTTTTCTGGACTGTGAGCTCCAGGGCCACATCCACGAATTCGCCGGGCCATAGGCGGCGGTCTTTATTGATGAAGGTCCCCTTCAGTTTGACCGTGCCAGTCTGGGTATCCACCCCGTTGTCGATAAAGCTCAAGTAGCCTTCTGCAGGATTTGTCGACTGACTCTTCGGATACGCCAGGACCTTGAGTGTGTGGCCGGCGGAATAGCGACGTACTTCGCTCAGGCTGGCTTCGGGAATGGAGAAGGTGACGTAAATCGGGGCGATCTGGTTGAGCTGGACCAGAAATGGGGTGTCGTTGGCCTTGACCAGATTGCCCAGGTTGATCAGCAGGGCTCCAGTACGGGCATCAATGGGAGCTTTGATGTCGGTGTACTGTAACTGGACGCGCGCGGCGTCAACCGCCGCCTTGTCGGCACTCACTGCCGAGGCATCTGCCTTGGCCTGCGCATTAAACTGATCTGCCTGCTCGCGGGAGATGATTCCCTGCTTTTCCAGCGCGGTATATCGTTCAGCCTGCAGGCGCGAGTTCTCCGCCGTGGCTTCATCGTGCTGTAAGGTGCCGATAGCTTTCTCCAGGTCGGCCTGGAAAGGACGTTTGTCCAACTGGAAGAGCAATTGGCCTTGCTTGACGTCCTGGCCCTCCTTGAAGAATATTTCTTCGATCTGGCCATTTACCTGCGAGCGGATCTGGACCGTCTGATAGGCTTCGACGTTGCCAATCGCAGTAATCTGCACCGGGACATCCCGCTGTTCGACGCTGGCCACCACCACGGGCGCCGCCGGACGGCCACTCGCAGCCGCCTCCACTGCTTGCTTGTTACCGCAGGCGGTTGCCAGCAACAGTCCAAACCCCAGCACAGAAGATAGGATCACGTAACGGGTTTCTAAGATGACTCTCATCAGGTTGTGCTCCACGTGCCACTTGCTATGAATGCTGAGATCTACGACCGCCTTCCCACGTGCTGCGGTGTCTTGGCTCTTCCTGGGCGCCGAGCGCCAGCCGCCAGCGCTTTCTTCCCGTTGGTTCCGTTATGACCCCGGATGTGGTTGGTCCTAGCAGAGATGCCATCGAGCCAGATGTCCGCCAGCTGCGCTCCCAGAACATGCGGATCGAACTGCTGGTAGCGGTTGCCGCCAAAGAGTTCCTGCACCAGGTTGTGATAGGCCAGCATGCCCAGAAAACCGCGCGCCGCCACCAGTGGATCGACGTTGCGAAAGCGTCCCCGGTTAGCAGTCTTGCGGAAATACTCGGCCAGCAGATCAAAGGATTCCACGATGTAAGTACGAAAGAACGCATCCGATAAGCGGCGGTTGCGCAAGGCGCTGAAGAACAGGAGCCGGGTGAGGGCGGTATCCTTCCGGGTGCGGCGCAGCCAAGCCTCGGCGCAGGCCGCCAGCACTTCGCGCTCCTCCCGGCCAGAGGCGAGCAACTCCCGCAGCTTTTGCTTGCGGCCGGAGGCTTTGATGCGGCTGGACACCACCGCCCAGTAGAGATCTTCCTTGCTGCTGAAATGGCGGAAAATGATGGCCTCGTTCACGCCCGCAGCTTCTGCAATCTCCCGCGTGGTGGTGCCATCGAAACCCTGCACCGCGAATAAGCGCATGGCGGCGTGAATCAACTGCAGGCGGCGGTCTTGCGCAGTCAGACGCATGTAAGTACTTACTTACTATACCACTAGAGGGAATACCCGGGTCCCGGGGGAGTCCAAACCCGATTGCCAGGCGCGGATCGCGCCTTTCCCCGTCCGACGTCCATGACTGGTAACGCCCGGCAGATGCGCGGGGACGGGCTGGTGCCCTAGAATGACGACCATGCAATCAGCCGGAGGCAATGGACACAACCTTACTGGTCTGGAGGGGGGCGCCGGCATGTGCTCCCGCTTCCCTGCTGGTTTTCTCTGGGGTGTGTCCACCGCCGCGCACCAGGTGGAGGGTGGCAACGAAAATAACCAATGGGCGGCATGGGAGCAGGCAGGGCGGATCAAGTCCGGCGACCGCTCCGGCAAGGCCTGCGACTGGTGGAATCATGCGGAACGGGATTTTGATCTGGCGCAGGAAATTGGAGTCAATGCGCTGCGGCTCTCCGTGGAGTGGAGCAGGATCGAGCCCCGCGAAGGCGAGTACGATTGGCAGGCCTTACGCCGGTACCGCCAGATGCTCGAAGGCCTGCATCAGCGTGGCATCCAGCCGATGCTCTGCCTGCACCACTTCACTCATCCCTTGTGGTTTGAGGAGAGAGGCGCCTTTCTGAGGCGCGGCGCCGGGGAGCGGTTTGAGCATTTTGCCCGCCTGGTGGTTTCCGAATTAGGCGATGTGTGCCAGCACTGGGTGACGTTCAACGAGCCGAACGTTTATGCGACCCTGGGTTATGTTCTGGGCGAGTTTCCTCCCGGCAAGCGAGGCCGGATCCTGGAGGCCGTTGCCCTGGTCAATGCGCTGGCGCGCGCCCACACCCGGGCGTATCACGCTATCCACGCCATCCAGAAACAGGCGGAGGTCGGCTGGGCGCATAACTTTGTTGTCTTCCAACCGGCTAACCCGCGATCCCTCCTCGACCGCCGCGTCACTCGCCTGGTAAACGAGCTTTTCAATGAGAGTTTTCTTCGCCTGATCGAACAGGGAAAGCTGGCGTTTCCTCTCACCCTGGTGAGCGGAGATCTCACCGAGGTCAAAGGCGCATGTGACTTTGTCGGCTTGAATGTCTACAGCCGGTTTCATGTGGCTTTCGATGCCGGGATTGCCGCGCAGATGTTCGCGCGGGTTTTCGTGCCGCCGCATGTCCCGCAAGGCGACCACGGAGTCGAGCAACCCTACGGGGAAGCTTATCCGGCGGCCGTTCGTGTCGCCGTCGAGCGCGTAGCGCGTCTCGGAAAGCCGATTTACGTATTGGAGAATGGCGTTCCGGACGCGGAGGACCGCATTCGGCCCTGGCTGATCGTGAACGTGGTGCAGGAACTCGACCGCCTGCTGCGGTCCGGACAGGATATTCGCGGCTACTTCCACTGGACGCTGACCGATAACTTCGAGTGGAGCGAGGGCTGGAAGCTCCGCTTCGGCCTGGTGGCTTTAGACCCAGAAACGCAGCAAAGAACCATGCGGAACAGCGGCCGCCTGTTCGGCGCGATTGCGCGCGGGAATTGCATCTCCCCGGAGATGATCCGCCAATACCTTCCTGCCGGAGTCGACTCCGCCCCCAAATCCCTCATCCCATCCGAGCCGAGCTGAAGGCAACAGCAAATCTTCCCGCTTTCCTTACAATATCTCCGCTTCCCATCCGTCTACAGAGGTGCATGAAGGAGATCCTGATCGCAGGAAGCGTCCAAGGCGAGCACGACCGGCAGATCTCCGAGGTTGTCAGGCGGGAATCCTCACGGCTCCGCAATTTCATCCGCAAACGCGTCGCCGATGCGGCCGACGCAGAGGACATCCTGCAGGATGCCTACTACGAACTGGTCGAGGCGTTCCGCTTGATGCGGCCTGTGGAGCACATCGGGCCCTGGCTGTTTCGGGTGGTGCGCAATCGAATCGTCGATCTCTACCGCAAGAAGAAAGCGGAGAGTTCGACGAACGATCCAGCGCGACTGCTTGAGGATGGCGGGTTGCTGGAACTGGGGGATGCGCTTCCCTCTCCGGACGCCGGACCGGAGGCTGCCTACCTGCGTGAGGTGATGCTGGATGAACTGGAGGATGCCCTGGGCGAGCTTCCCGAAGAACAGCGGAGCGTCTTCCTTGCCCATGAGGTCGAGGGGCGCAGTTTTAAGGATCTGGCATCGCAAACGGGTGTGAGCATTAACACCCTGCTGGCGCGCAAGCGTTACGCCGTGCTTCGCCTGCGGGAACGGTTGCAGGCGGTTTACGACGAATTCTTGGAAGGATAGGGGCAAGACACATGCACAGAGCACACTTGTATCGAGCGAATTGGATCGTAAGAATTTTCGTAATCCTCCTGGTTCTGACCATCGTCATCGCCGGATGCGGCCAGGCGGTGCTGCACTTGTGGAACTGGCTGATGCCCAACATCTTCGGGCTGCGCGCGATCACTTTCTGGCAGGCAGTCGGCTTGCTGGGACTGAGCTGGGTGCTGTTCGGCGGCTTCGGGTGGCTCGGTGGCCGCCCGCGCTCTTACATGTACCGGCGCATGACCTCGGAGGAGCGCGAAAGGTTCCGCAGCGTCCTGCAAGAGCGCTGCCGCCACGGTGAACCCCAAACTGGCGAGCCTAAAGCATGAACCGTCGCTCTTGCCCTACGCTTCCGAGTGCCAGTATCCGTGATCGCGAAGATAATAGCTCTCGTTGAAGCTGTGCAGAGCGGTGTTCAGGAAGAGGCGGACCAGCCGGAAATGACCCATCTTCTTGAAGCGCCGGTTGGTGGTAAGGACGCGGCCGGGAAGCACTCGAAACCTGCTGCGCGCCACCTTCTGGCTCAGCAGGTAGTCCTCGGCAAAGAGGACGCGCTCATCGAAGCCGCCCAGAGCGTCGAAGCAAGTCTTGTCAAACAGCATGAACATGCCAGTGCTGAAGGGCTTGGCCAAACGCGATAGATGCTGCATGAAGTTGTTTCCGGCGTAAAGCGTTCGGTCCCACATGGACCCTTCCGGACAGGAAATGTTGGTAGTCAGGCAGTGCAGCTTCTTGCCCTTCATCAGCTCGACTGCCCGGCGGACCATGGTCGAATCCGCGAGTTCCATGTCTGCGTCAATGAACAAGACGTAGGGTGTGCGCGCCTGGCGTGCGCCCATGTTTCGTCCGACCGACGGGATGCCCCCCGGAATCACCTCCAGGTTGAGCTGACCTTCATAGCTGCGGGCGATCTCGGGAGTACCGTCGGTGGAGCTGGCGTCACACAGGTACACCTTCGTAGCCGACATCAGCGGGTAGTCCTGGCGAGTCAGCGAAGTCAGCAGTCTCCCAATAAGCTTCGCTTCGTTCTTCGCGGGGACCACGATCGTCAGTTCGCTCATGGTATTCATGGATCTTCACCCCTTCTTCACCTATGGTGACATATGTAGCGGCAGACTGCGTCCAACTGCCGGTGTTGAAATACTCGATACCATGCTTCTCCGCGCGCATGGCCTCGTGGGTATGGCCACAAAAAACGCGCTGCGCATTTTTCTCCTGGGCGTGCTGGAGCGCTCCCCGGGCCACTTTGCTCGAAAGACGAAGCCAGACAGTATCCAACCGGTCGAAACAGCGCGCCAGCCGCTTCTGCCCGAAATCCAGCTTCTGCAGCTGCAGGTAGATCCCAGTCATAAACTTGCTCAGCGGCATGTTCCCCAGCACGAAGCCGTCAAACTGGTGTCCGTGAATGGCCAGATGACGTGTGCCGCGATATTCCCAGGTGTACTCCTGGAAAACTTCGATGCCCACCAGGTGCGACATGACCTCCGAAAGACCCTGGTCATGGTTGCCCTCGACCCAGACCACCTCGATGCGGCGCTTGGGATTGGAAAGCTTGCGAATATAGCCAAGGAATTGCCAGTGTTCTTTCTTGAGGCGGCGGAAGTTCAGGTCGCAGAAGATATCGCCTAAAAGGATCAAACGCCGAAAGGAGATCTCTTTCAGCATCTGCAAAGCGGCTTTGGCACGGCTAACCTCCGACCCCAGGTGCAGGTCGGAAAGGATCACCGTGTCGAAACACGGCGTCGTCATGCACCATTTCTAGTGCATGCGTGTTAAAGCTTGATGAATCGCGCGGGAAAATCCTGGTCGCCGAACAAACCTTGGTAATGGCTGCCATTCATCGAATATTCACATTAGTGAAACATGAATGAAATGTGGCGGGAGTAAACTGACGTTTTTGGCTGCAGCTTTCTTGCGTGCGCCGGCACCTGCGCATTCTCATACCTGACGCCGGAGTTCTCAACGGTAGAGATGCGCCTCCAGAGTTGATATGAAGCGAGCTGTCCCACCCGAACCCGAGTCCACCAAAGAACTGACCGCCCTGATCCGGCAAGCCTGCCTCGTCGCCAAAGATGCCGCGTCCAACGTGAAGGAGTTTGTCGCCCACTCCTCGAAGATGGCCTTTCTGGCAGTCAAGGATTGCGAGAAGGAGTTAGACCGCATCGAGCGCCAGGTGGACGACCAGATCAGCAGCGCCATCACCGAGGTGACTGAAGCGGAAGCCCGCGAGTTGCTGGCCTGCTTGAAGTTCAGCACTGACCTGGAACGCATTGGCGACCTGGCATGGACAATCACAAAGCGGCTGCAAGGTGCGACCGCCGGGCTACAGCGCGAGGACAGCCGCGATCTGGTCCAGATGGCGGAAATTCTGGAGGAAATGCTCGGTCGCATTCACCGGGGCTTCGTCGAGCATGACGTGGGCGCCGCCAGTTGGGTGTTGCAGACGGACGCGCGCATCAACCAAACCTGCCGCGCCGTGTTTCAGCGGCACCTGCAAAACACCCAACCACGCGGACATGAGTACAGCACGAATCTGCTGTTTGTGGCGCAGGCGTTCGAGCGCGCCGGTGATCATGCCAAGAACCTGGCCGAAGAAGTGTTTCACCTGGTGGAAGGCCGCAGCCTGCGTCATGAAACTAAGCGGCGACGGCCACGGGAATGAATTGCCAATCGTGGAATTGCAGGGGGCTTGCGGTCACCTCATGGTGGGCTCATCTTCGGCGAAGCCCCAGGCCTTCAGCAAGTCCGAGGGCACGTACTTTTCATCCTTGTGGCGACGGACCCATTCTTTGAGCGGGGCGGATTCCAGGTACTGGTCGGGCGAGAGTTGTAGGGCCCTCACGACTCTCTCAAACGATGTTGCCGCATCCATGGCACCCTCCCATCGCCGCTCTATTGTAATCGGCGAGGGCTGCTTTGGGATACAAGAATGGCGAAGGATGGGATCCAACCGGAAGGGCTTCATTGACAATGCGGGAGCTTGATTGGGTTCGGTGCGATGGCCCTACGTTGCGGCGACCAGTGGAATTTCCACCCGGACCTCGGTGCCTTCGCCCGATTGCGATTTGATCGCTACTCTGCCGTTCACCAAATGAGCGCGCTCCTTCATGCCGACGATTCCAATGCCGGCGCCTGGAGGCAACTGCCTGGTATTGAGTCCGATGCCGGCGTCCTTCACGGTTAAGCGCAGGATGGGTCCTACGCCTTCCAGGGTCACAAACACCGTGTCCGACTGGGAGTGTTTGGCGACGTTGCGCAGGCACTCCTGGGCGATGTGATAAAGGGAGTTGGCGATGTCCTTTGGCAGCGCATCGGGGACGTCGCGGCTGTCGAAGTGGGCGGCAATGCCGTAGGCCTCTTCGAACTCCTCGCAGTACTGTTCCAGCGCGGCGGCTAAACCGATGTCATCCAAGATGGAAGGATGCAAGCGGTGAGAGATTTGGCGGACGTTCTCCGCGGCCTCGGCAGCGCGCTGCTGTAGAGAACGCAGAAAGCCAGGAAGGTCCTGGGGAGTGGGACTCGAGGCAAGCTTGCCCAGGTCGATGGCCAGGTAGGCCAGTTGCTGGCTGAGATCGTCATGCAGGTCGCGGGCGATGCGGCGGCGCTCGTCGTCTTGCGCGGTCATGAGCCGGGCGGCCAAGCCGCGCAACTCCTCCCCCTGACGGCGAATCGCCTGGGCATCGGCGCGCCGCTTGGACACGTCAGTCACAAAGGCGACTGCCAGGGTGTCCTGCTGGGTCTGGATGTAGCTGAGACTGATCTCGACAAAGAACTCGCTGCCATCCTTACGGCGGGCTTGCAAGTCGAGTCCAAGTCCCATGGGACGGGTTTGCGGCCGGGCGAAGTAATGGTCGCGGTGTCCGATGTGCTGGGCGTGCAGCGATTCGGGAATCAACATTTCCACGGGCTGCCCCAGCATTTCCTCGACGCGGAAACCGAACATGCTTTCTGTGGCGGGATTGGCCATGCGGATCCGCCCCTGGCGATCCACGATGAAGATGCCCTGTGCGGCCACTTCGAACAGCGCTTGCGCCGTGGTCTCGCTCTCCTGCTGCCGCCGACGCGCCGCATCCCGCTGCCCCACCGCCCGGCGGACATCCAGGGGAAATGCAACCAGCGCCAGCAGGGCCACCAGCGCAGCGGCCAGGGTAGCGGCAAACCCCTGGCGCAGGCGTGACTGCCGGATTTCCGAGCGCTGCTGCAGCAAACGATACTCGTCCTGTTCCGTGTCGCCCTCTACTCGGCGAATGCGATCCATTACGTCCTTGCCTTGACCGCCCACGACAATCTTCTGGGCGGCCTCGAAGCCGGACTGCTGGCGCAGGCTGACCGTCGCGGCCATTCCTGCGATTCTCTCGTCAATCAGCGGCTGCAGTTCCCTGAACCGTTGCTGCTGTTGCGAGTTGTCGGAGGTGAGACGACGGAGTGTCGCGAGAGTGTCGGGGATCCTGGAAACGGCATCCTGGTATGGCTCGAGGTAGGTCTCCTGGCCGGTGAGAATATATCCCCGCTGCGCGTCTTCGGCGCGCTCGAGATAAGACCGGAGATCCGTGGTATTGCTGATGACTTCGCGCGTGTGATCCACCCACATGTCGGATATGCTTACCTGCCGCAAGGTCCAGGCGGCAATCAGGCCGATCAAGATCAGCATGCCAAGACCCAGGATGGACCAAAGCAACGACCGCCTCTTCAGATCCTCTCCAAAGAAGGGTTGCGGACCGAACCGCCAGTTCGTAGACATGAAAGCTACCCCACTCCAGTCGAGAATGAGCAGATCATACACCGGCACGAAACATGCCAACGATAGGATCTGGGAGGTCTGCGGGTTCGCGGTATGATGTAGCTCAGGTCCGGGGATGAAAGGGGGGCGGGATCCCAAGGGGTGCGGAGCGATGAAGCCGATACGCGTGCTTTTGGGCGACGACCACGCATTGATACTCGACGGGATTCGCGCGAGTTTGCAGTTGCAGTTCGAAGTCGTCGGCCAGGCCACCGACGGTAAGGCCCTGGTGGCAGCGGCGGAGCGGCTGCGCCCCGACGTGGTCATCCTCGACATCAGTATGCCGCTGCTCAACGGGTTCGAGGCGGCGCGGCAAATCCGGGAGATCCTGCCCGCGGCGAAAATGATCTTCCTCAGCCAGCATCTCAACCCGGCCTACCTGAAACACGCGCTCCGGGTCGGCGCCACGGGCTACGTACTCAAGTCCGGGGCCACGGAAGAACTGCAAAAGGCAATCCATACCGTGCTGCGGGGCAAGACCTACATCACGCCCAGTTTTGGGGAGGACGTAATCGCCCGCCTGTGGAACCGCTCCGGGGAAGTCAATGAGGAATCCGAAGAGTTGACCACCCGCCAGCGCGAGATTCTGCAATTGATCGTGGAGGGGCGGTCCAGCAAGGAAATGGCAGACATCCTGCACGTCTCCATCAAGACCATCGAGTTTCACCGCGCCCGCATTATGAACAAGCTGGGCGTCCGCACGGTCGCCGAACTGACCAAAGTTGCCTTGCAGCAGGGCCTGATCGCTGGCTGAAGAACTAGGGCAAACCCTAGTCGCAGATCCCTCGAGGATGCCGCTATTCTCTTGCTGGAATTACTGTGCTCTGCACACGATCTAAAGGAGACCCCGGTGGGCCGCATACGCATCCTGTTGGCTGACGATCATATCGCCATGCATGAGGAGGTCCGTGCCCTGCTCAACGGGGACTACGAGATCGTGGGCGCAGTGCAGAACGGAAAGACCCTGGTGGAGGCGACACAGGAGCTGAAACCCGATCTCATCATCAGCGACATCAGTATGCCGGTAATGACTGGCTTCGAAGCCGCGGCCAAGATCCGCGAGCTGGGGCTTCAGACCAAGCTCATCTTCCTCACGGTACAGTCGGGAGCGGCCTATCTGCGAAAAGCTCGCGACCTGGGTGCCGCAGGATACGTATTGAAGGTCTACACGCACGAACAACTGGCGGCTGCGGTCTCGACGGTGCTGAGCGGAAACAGTTATATATCGCCGCAATTGAAGGCCAGCCACCCATAAACTGACTCGCGCTACCGCCACCGTGCATCCCCCTTACTCCCGTCCTTTTAGAGATCCCCTGCCGCGCCATCAGGGCGCACCCAACCCCAAAAATTGGCGCTGAAGTAGGTCATGAAAAACTAGGGATTCACCTAGTGGGCGGCAGAACCCGCCAGCGGTACAGTGACAGCAGAACGTGGGGATTTCAGAAAAGTCATCATAATAAGGAGATTGACCTATGCTGAGCCAAGCCGCTAGCACAGCAACCGGAATGGACTTTCCGCGCTACAGCCCGCTGCCGGTGATGCGAAGCGCCGCCCATTCCCCCTATGGTTTGCCGATCGTCGACAGTTGCCGCACCTGCAAGCTCCGCAACGAAAGCTTCGTCTGCAGCCTCTCCAAGACATCCCTGGAGGCGCTGGAGCCCATCAAGCACGCGACCTCCTATCCCGAAGGCGCGCTGGTCTTCGTGGAAGGGCAGGTCCCGCGCGGGGTCTACATCCTTTGTCAGGGTCGAGTCAAACTGATGACCACCAACAGCGATGGCCGCAGTTTCATCCTAAAAATTGCCCAGGCCGGCGAGATCCTCGGCCTGCATTCCGTGGTCAACGGCAAACCCTCTGAACTTACGGTCGAAACGCTGCAGCCCTCGCAATTGACGTTTATCGGCCGCGAGGATTTTCTGCGCTTTCTGAGGGAACACGGCGACGCTTGTCTGCGTGCCGCGCAACACCTCAGCCGCGATTGCATCTCCGCCTATGAAGTAATCCGTTCCATCGGCCTGTCCCATTCCGCTTCCGAGAAGCTGGCGCGGCTCCTGCTGCAATGGGCCGCCGACGGACGGATCAGCGATGGCCAGGTTCGACTCAAGCTGGCATTGACTCACGAAGAGATCGCCCAATTGATCGGCACCTCTCGAGAGACGGTTACGCGCATGTTGGGCGAGTTCAGAAAAAAGCGGATCCTGGACCTGACGGGCTCCACCCTGCTCATCCACAATCTGGCCGCTTTGGAACAGATGGCCGGCAGCTAAATTTCCCGCAGCGCGGCTCCGTCCGACGGAAAGGAGACCAGCATGGTCCGAAGATGCGCAAACCCGAGATGCGAAGGCCCGCGCGATTACAGGGAGCCGCTGAAACTGTACCCCCTGGAATTGCGGAGTTCCAGCAGCACGCTGTTTCTCTGGCTCTGCGATGCCTGTGCCGCACTGATGGAGGTCGAGGGTGCAGTGGTACTGCCGCCCGAAGCCCAAGTTTTCCGCCACGCCGGCTTGGCTTGAAGACTGACACATCCACCGAATCGAACGCTTCTGTGGCCCCACTCGTTGATGGGCAACGGCTTCCAAGCTTGGAACTGAGACGATCTCACAGCCCAGCCGCCCCAGACAGGAGTCAGCTGTGAGGCGAGAATCGTCATGAAACTTTTTGCTTGACAGCTTCTCCCCTTCCAAGCTAATAAAACGTTTTAATAAAGCGTGATGGCAGTTCCAGGCAGGACGAATACACTGTGGAGGTCGGTCATGGAAGCTGCGAGATTGCTGCAGGAACAACTGTTCCAACCGTTTGGATCATCGGCCAAGAGGGTAGCCAGGCGCACCGGGTTCATGCTCTCCCTCTTCCTGCTGCTCATCTCTCTGGCCAGCGCCCAGCTTTACACCGGTTCCATCGCAGGCACCGTGACGGATCCCTCAGGGGCTGTGATTTCGGGGGCCAAAGTAGCAGCTGTCGACCAGGAAAAGGGCTACTCGTTCACCGCGACCACGGACGCGCAAGGGCACTACCTGTTGCGACAGCTGCCTCCGGGCAAATACAGCGTCAGCGTTGAGGCAGCCAACTTCCAGGGAGAAAAGAAACAGGACGTCATCCTCGCGGTCAATCAGAATGCCTCGGTGGATTTCTCCCTGAAGGTCGGCCCGGCCGTGCAAGTGGTAGACGTAAAGGCTGAGGCGGTAGAACTGCAAACCCAGGATGCGGTCACGGGCCAAGTCGTCGATCGGAAGTTTGTAAACGATCTTCCCCTCATCGGCCGGGGGGTCCTGGACCTGGCCTACCTCACACCAGGAATTACGGAGGTGGACACCGATTGTCAGGGATGTATGGCCAACAACTTCATCTCCAACGGCAGCCGGAACGCGACCGCGGATATCCTGCTGGACGGCGTGTCCAGCACCAACTTTGAACAGAACAGTGGAATCCTCGCTCCCACGTATATTCCCTCCGTGGATGCCGTGGAAGAATTCAAGGTCGAACAGTCAAACTTCAGCGCGGAGTTCGGTTTCACAGGCTCCACGGTGGTCAACGTCCTAACCCGCTCCGGCAGCAATGAGTTTCACGGCACCCTTTATGAGTTTCTGCGCAACGACAAGCTGGACGCCAACGACTGGTTCAGCAATCTGAACGGTGACCCGCGGGCGCCTCTGCGACTTAACGATTTTGGCGGAACCTTCGGCGGTCCCATCCGGAAAAACAAGACTTTTTTCTTCTTCGACTACGAGGGAAACCGCGTCCGGTCGTTTGCTTCAGCCAGTGCCGGAGTTCCCACGCTGGCGATGAGAGGTGGCGATTTCGGGGAGCTGTGCACGCTCCGCGGAGCCAGCTTCGACGCTAGCGGGCAATGCAGCGATCCGGCCGGCCAGCTTTGGGACCCGTTTTCTTCCACAATCAATCCGCAGGGAGATGTGGTCCGCACTCAGTTTATTCCTTTTAACGATCTATCCACCTACGCCGGCGGCAGCCTGATCGATCCCGTGGCCTCGAAATTGATGCAGCTGTTTCCTCGCCCCACTCAGTCCATCACGAGCGCCGACGATCTCAGCAGTGATTGGTTTGCATCGGGCACCGATCGGCTTTCGCAGGACCAATTCGACATCAAGATTGATCATCGCTTCAGTGAAAGTAAGCTCTTGAGCGCCAAGTACGCCGAGCGCAGAACCAACACCCACAGCTTCAACTGTTTTGGCAACGCTGCCGACCCCTGTACAGGCGGGCCTGTGCAGGACAACGCATACCTGTTTTCGATCAATTATCTGCAGACGCTCACTCCCAAGTTGCTCCTCAGCCTGTCCTATGGCTTTACGCGCGGGTCGGTGAATGAGAGTGGAATTCGCGGGGACTTCCCCAACCTCGATCCGGTCACGGACCTGGGCATGCCTGCTTACATGGACGTCTCCGGGTTCAAGCAGTACCCGGCTATTCAGATCAATGGCTATGATCCGGCGTTCGCAGACAACAACATTGGAACACAGACATTCAGCATCATCCGGGAAGGGCAGGAGACTCACACTCTGCTCGGCAGCCTGAGCTGGGTGCGAGGAAAACACGAGCTGAAATTTGGCGCCGAAATGCGTGTGCACCGGATCAACTTCGCTCAGCCGGGATGGCCGGCGGGCCAATTTCAGTTTGACGAGAGTGCGTCGGCGGATACTCCCAACCCCGATACCCGCGTCGGCGGTGACGGCATGGCCAGCTTTCTGATGGGGATCGGGATCATGAGCCCGCCGCAACCGGACGGCTGCGATTGTCCGTACGAGGTCCCCAACAACGTTGCCACCCAGAATTTCCAGTTTGGTGGCTTTGTGCAGGACAACTTCCGGGTCATACCCAAGCTGACGCTGAATCTCGGCCTGCGCTATGAAGTGTCGTTGCCGCGCACCGAGCGCTTCGACCGGATGAACTACCTGGATCCCAATTTAAGTTACGTGCTGACTGCCGCGGGGCTGCCCGATTTGCCGATCAAAGGTGGCGAGGTGTTTGTAAATTCCGGCCACCGCTATAACTACGATACCTACTACGGGGGGATCCAGCCACGTTTCGGCTTTGCGTACGAGTTGCCGCACAGCACAGTGCTCCGCGGCGGTTATGGCATTTTCTTTTCCCAACCTCGCTCTGGCGCCGCCGGAACCGGTCCGTGGGGATATCAGGGTTTCGACCAGCAGACGCCGTGGATCCCCACCCTGGACAACCAAGGTGTCCTGCCTGGACCGAGGTTGAGCGATCCATTCCCCCCCGTTGGCCCGAAACTGCCAGCGGGCAAGTCCCTGGGACCCTTGAATGATGTCGGGTTCGATGCTGTCGGCCCCATCCCCCAAATCAGCCACAATGTGCCTTACGAGCAGGCCTGGAGCTTTGGCATCCAGAAGGAACTGCCCTGGAAGATCGTGGCCGAGGCAAATTACGTGGGCAAGAAGGGGACCCATCTTTACCTGGGGGGCTTCCGGAACCGGAATCTTCTTCCTGCCTCGGCCATCCGCGGCCTCACCCCTCAGGAAATTGGGGACAATCTGGCCAACCAGTTAGTCAGCAACCCGTTCTTCGGGTACATCACCGATCCACTGAGCCCCCTGTCGGGAGATCAGGTTTTTGCCTACCAACTGTTGCTTCCCTATCCACAGTTCACTGGATTCGATGGCGATTCTCCTCCCATCGCCAACTCGATCTATCATGCAGCTCAGTTCCGCGCCGAAAAATCGTTTTCCAGTGGACTGCAGTTCCTGGTCACGTACACCATCTCCAAATCCATCGACAATGCTTCCGCCACGGACGACAGCATCTCGTGGCTGGGTGGCGGGTTGCAGGGCAATACCCTTGCCGTGCAAGACCCCAACAATCTGCGCGCCGAGCGGTCGGTCTCAACCTTTGATATTCCCCAGGTCTTGCAGTTCAGCTACGTGTATGCGCTCCCGGTGGGCCGGGGAAGACGTTTTGGCGGAAACATGAGTCCTGTGGTCAATGGCATCCTGGGCGGCTGGCAACTGAACAGCATCTGGCGGTTCCAGGGTGGGCGGCCGATCATTCTTGGCCTGGCGTCCAGCACCCCTATTCCTACCTATGGCCAGCGCGCCAACCTGACCGGACCGCTGCAGTTGAATCCTGGGTCCCGGTTCAGCAAGATTTCGAATTACTTTGCCAATGCTTGTGAAAATGACCCATGTCTGAACGGCGGGCCCAGCGTAGTCGTACAGCCGGATGCGTACACCTTTGGCAACGCTCCCCGGACGATCTCGAACGTCCGTCAGCCCGGGGTGGTGAATGTCTCCATGTCACTGTTCAAGGAATTCCCCCTGTCGAGACTTCGCGAAGGCGCACGTCTGGAGTTTCGCCTGGAGGCCTTCAACGTGTTCAACCACCCGAATCTCGCCGGTCCGGATACCGTGTTCGGAGATGGCACCTTTGGCCAGATAACCTTTCTGAGCACCCCGATGCGCGAAGTACAACTGGGCCTGAAGCTCTACTTTTGAAGGGTGGTGATCACCGCGGCACCCCCTGGTGGGTTCCGGCGCTCGGGACCATGGTCTCGAACCGGTAGACCGATGGTGGCGGATTCCTCAGATTTCAGTGAAAACATGGTGGCCAGGGACGGAGTTGAACCGCCGACGCCAGCCTTTTCAGGTTGTCGTTAACGAGCATTTACAACGACTTAACTGGTTTTAGGTGGCTGCGTAAGTGCTTCAGAAGTCGTTGGAGACCGACTTCCATTGGGCTGGCATCTTGGGCCAAATAGGACAGGGCCAGGACTCGACGAAGCGTGAAAGCGGAGAGCTCGAGCACACGCCGGAAGCGGTGGAGGCCTAGGTCGCTCAGTTATGCCAGCGTTTCGGCAATCGTCCCATCGCAGTGGCGTTGGAGCAATCGCGAGGTGCTCTGGTATTCATGCTCACCAAGTACGAGCCCTTGCATCTGTTCCCCGTGCCGTCGACGATGTCCGCCAGTATGCGAAAAGCGCTGTATCCCTCGGGCAGCAAGGACGATCCCCGCGATGCCGATGTGCTACTCGATCTGTTGCTGCAACATCGCAACAAGCTGCGCCGTTTGTCGCCGGATACAGAAGCCACCCGGCGAATACAAAACCTTGTGGAGGAACGACGCAAGCTGGTGGATGAGAAGACCGAACACACCAATCGTTTGGCGAGCCACTTGAAGATCTACTTCCCACAGATGCTGAACTGGTTTGAGCACCTGGACACAGAACTGGTGTGCGCGCTGTTAGAGCGCTGGCCGACGCTGGAAGAGCTGCAAAAAGTTCCTCCGTCGAAGCTGCGGAAGTTCTTTGGCAAGCACCACTGTCGCAATCAAGAACTTACCGAGTGGCGGATTCTGGCGATTCGTCAGTCCATTCCCGCGATTCGCGATCGGGCGGTGATCGAAGCCAAGAGTGCGGCCGTGAAAGTGATTGTGCAGCTCATTCGAATTTTGCTCGAAGGCATTGCGGATTTGGACGAGAGGATCGAGGAGGCGGCGGCCGCGCATCCCGATTTTTTCATCTTTAAGTCGCTGCCGGGAGCGGGTCCGGCGCTGGCGCCGCGCTTGTTGGCGGCATTTGGTTCACAGCGAGAGCGCTATCGCAATGCCGGCGAGGTCCAAACGTACTCGGGGATCGCGCCAGTGATGGAGAAAAGCGGCTACTCGGTGTGGGCGCGAGCCTATTACCGGCAACAGCGCGGCAAAGGCGTGGACCAACATGGGGCAGTGCGCGCCTTGGCGTTCAAATGGATTCGCATAGTCTTTCGGTGCTGGAAACAGCGAGTTGCGTATGACGAGAGCAAGTATCTGGCAGCTCTTACCAGGCGGGGCTCACCTTTGGTCGCCGTCGTCGCCATAGCGAAAGATCTGTGAATTCCCTTGTGAATTCCATGTGTTCAGATCGCGGAGGCGGTTTAATGAGATGAAGAATCTACTTGACAGACCTACTCAGACGTCTGCCGGATCATCTACGCTGAACATAGACAGGACGCGCCCGACGCAACTGCCAATCGTAAACTGCGTCGGGCGCGCTCCAATGAGGGCGTCACACAGCGTTCCAGCAGCGGACGAGCCAGTCACCGCTCGATCGAAGAGCGCACGCGCCATGTTTTCGTTGCCTGCCGACTCAATGCCGATGACAGCGGTCGAAGGCGACAAGGCAGCACACACCGCAGCGCAACCGGCGAGCAAACCGCCGCCGGCACATGGAACCAGCAGGGTGTCTAGGTGCTGATTACGAGCTCTCATATGCTGAAACAGCTCCAGTGCGGCAGTCCCTTGCCCGGCAGCGACGAACCGGTCGTCGTAAGGTGGCACAAGTATGCCGCCTGTGTCCTGACATAGCTAATGCTTCGCGGTCGTCACGATCCCGATCGTAAAGGACGACATGGGCGCCGTAGCCGCGAGTTTTCTCAATTTTACCCGTCGGCGCCTGTTTTGGCATCGCGATCATGCACCGAATCCCCAGCAAGGATGATGCGTAGGCAAGACCCTGTGCGTGATTGCCTGCTGAAAACGCCACAACTCCAAGACGACGTTCGTCTTCCGTCATCGCCAAGATACGGTTGAGCGCGCCGCGCACCTTGAATGACGCGGTTACGTTAAGGGATTCAGCCTTAATGATGAGACGACCGCCGAGCTTGCCATTGACGCGGGGGACTTCCAAAATCGGCGTGACGGGAAGAAACGGGCGAAGCCGCTCCGCCGCGACGAAAACGTCCGTGATGTCGAGAATAACGGGTTGCTCAGTCTTTTCATTCATCGGAGCATCGGAGCATGAGCAGTACTGGTTTTTGCAAACGATCTTTTAGCGGAGTATTGCTTGAAGCGCTAGAAAACAAAACTATGCCGAACCATGGTGCTGTCGCCCCAATCCACCGCCATGGAATCGGGCGGACGGGGCGGCACGTTTTTGCCGGGGACTGCGGGCACACCGCTGGACCGGTCGATGAGCACGAGCTTCAGTGGACCGGTTCCCTGAACACGCAGTTCGAGCTCGATTCCCGTTCCTTCGGAACCGCCGGAGGAGGCGTTGGAGAAATCGACTCCCCATTTCTGACTGGAATTCCACCGTGCTTCAGTCGGCGAGCCGAGAGAATGACCATTTATCTTGGAGCCGATAATCTTGGCGTCCGGCGCAGAAATGGAAATGGTCGGCGCATGGCGCGGTGAAGAAACCCGGAGACGGAGGGTGCGAATGTCGTCGTTCACTGAAGTGTCGACTAGTTCGGCCTGTGGAG
>Ga0335070_10001008_pt1 | contig 32301 bp, 22 predicted proteins | sample Lox_Sample_13_FD_206722 | JGI IMG/M metagenome (GOLD analysis project Ga0335070, IMG submission 206722) | Soil microbial communities from Loxahatchee National Wildlife Refuge, Florida, United States - Lox_Sample_1.3 | ecosystem: Environmental > Terrestrial > Soil > Wetlands | place: USA...
ACCGACCGGGTCGAGAGCTCGATCACCTACACGCTGGGTGCCAACGTGGAGAATCTGTTCCTGACCGCTAGTGCCGGTAACGCCAACGGCACGGGCAACACCCTGGACAACCTGCTCGCCGGCAACGACGGAAATAACGGCCTCTCGGGCGGTGGCGGCAACGACACGCTCGACGGCAGCGGGGGCAACGACACGATGACGGGCGGGGCAGGCAACGACTCCTATAACGGCGGCGCGGGCAGCGACACCGCCGTCTTCGCCGGAGCTGCAAGTGGCTACTTAGTTACGACGGTTGGCGATGTGGTGACTGTTCAAGACGTAAATCCGGCGGTCGCTGGCAACGATGGCATAGATACGCTCATCGGGGTCGAGTTCCTGAAGTTCAGCGACCAGGTCGTTGCCGTCAACTTGGTGGCGACGTCGCAACTGGAGCTGTCCACGCTTGATGGTACTAATGGATTCCGACTCGATGGCGCTGTCGCAGGTGACCGTGCGGGGGATTCTGTTGCTGTAGCCGGCGACGTAAACGGGGACGGATTCGATGACTTGATCGTGGGAGCTATCGCTGCCGACTTTGGCGGGACCGATTCGGGCTCCGCATATGTGGTCTTTGGCAAGGCAGGCGGAAGGCCTTCCACAATCGATCTATCGGCGCTCGACGGCAGCAGTGGCTTCCGGCTCGACGGCGAGGCCGCGGGGGACGCAGCGAGTTGGTCGGTGTCCTCAGCCGGAGACGTGAATGGCGACGGATTTCAAGACCTGGTCGTGGGCGCGGCGTGGGCCGGTCCAGGCTATTCGGGGGCCGCGTATGTGGTGTTCGGTGGGGCTGCCGGATTCGCCTCGACGATCGATCTGTCGACGCTCGACGGCACGGATGGATTCCGGATTGCAGAAGCGCCAAGCCACTTGGTTGGCCGGGACGTATCGGCAGCGGGCGACGTCAATGGAGACGGCTATGATGACGTCATCATCATGGAGGCCGATGCCTACGTGGTGTTCGGCCATGCGGGTGGCTTCACCTCGAGCGTCGATTTGGCTTCTCTCGACGGCACGAATGGGGTGCGGCTCGTTCGCACATATGCCGCCCTGGACGCGGTGTCCAGCGCTGGAGATGTCAACGGTGACGGCTTCGGCGATTTGATCGTCGGCGCATCGGATTCCATATCCGGGCCAGGATCTGGCGCAGCCTATGTCGTGTTCGGCCATGCCGACGGTTTTACGGCGACGATCGACCTGGCGACTCTCGACGGCACGGACGGATTTCGTCTCGACGGCGTCTCGTCACAGGACTTCGCGGGCATGGCAGTTTCTGCGGCCGGCGACGTGAATGGAGATGGGTATGACGATCTGGTCGTCGTGGCTCCCCAGGCCGATCCAGATGGCACCATGGTGGGAGCGGCCTACGTCGTGTTCGGCCAGGCGGGCGGGTTCGCCTCGACCATTGATCTTTCGACACTCGATGGCACGAATGGGTTCCGGCTGGATGGCACTGGCAACGCAATGGGGGCAGTGTCATCGGCAGGGGACGTAAACGGCGATGGCTACGGCGATCTCGTCGTAAGCGAACCATTCGCAGATTCCGGGGGGAGCAATTCGGGTGCCGCGTACGTGGTATTCGGCCACGAAGGCGCATTCGCCCCTACGATCGACCTGTCGGCGCTCGACGGCACCAACGGGTTCCGGCTTGATGCCGTAGCCGGCGACGGTGCGAGCGCGGTCTCGGGGGCGGGCGATATCAATGGAGACGGCTATGATGACCTGATCGTGGGGGCGGCCGGAGCCGATCCGGCCGGCAGCGACTCGGGAGCGGTCTACGTCATCTACGGGGGCGACTTCACCTTCGAGTCCCCGCACTTGGGCACGGCAGGCGCGGACAGCCTCATTGGAACCGCTGGAGCGGACCTGCTGGTCGGCGCCCAAGGCAACGACACGTTGGAGGGCAATGGCGGTGCCGATGTCTTCCAGGCCGGAGCGGGTGATGACCGCATCGAGGTCAGCAGCCTCGCCTTCTTCCGCGCCGACGGCGGGGGTGGCAACGATACGCTGGCCTTGCTCGTCTCCGGAAACATTGACTTCGGTAATCTCGACGGCAACGGCGCGACGTCCGACCGCGGCAAGATCTCTGGCGTCGAAACTATCGATGTAACGAACGGCCGCGCGAACGCGCTGACGTTAGCGGTCGACGACCTGCTCGATATGCATGTCACAAACACTGATGTAGGTGGCGTGGCAAGCCTGGACAATGTCTTGACGATCCACGGTGACAGTGCCGACACGCTCAATCTGTCCACGGCGGACGGCTGGGGCTCGGCGGACACGAGCACGCTGCCGGGCTTCGCAGTCTACACCAGCGGAGGCGTTCAGGTTGCCGTCGACGCCGATATCGCCGTGACCGTAAGCTGAGCGTTAATGGTCAATGATGGACGAGACCGTCAGTTCATCCAGCTCCGAGGTGAACCTGGCCGGTGGCGGCAAGATCGAGCCGAGGCTCGAGTTTCTGCCTTCGCGCCAGTTTCCCGAATGGCTGGCCGAGCGGAAGGTGTCGCTTGCCTTTACGACGTATCAGGCGGGGAAGCTGCTCTTAATAGGGCTACAACCGAGTGGCCGGCTCTCGATTTTCGAGCGAACGTTCAATCGCTGCATGGGCATGGCAGGGGATGGACAAACAGTGTGGATGAGCTCGCTCTACCAGCTCTGGCGGTTCGAAAACGCACTGGCTGCTGGTGAGCAGCACGAAGGCTATGACCGGATGTACGTGCCACAGGTCGGCTACACGACTGGTGACATCGACATCCACGACGTCGCCCTCGACGCCAGCGGACGCCCGGTGTTCGTCAACACACTATTCTCCTGCCTGGCAGTGCCGAGCGAGACCCACAGCTTCCGGTCCATTTGGCGGCCGCCATTCATCACTCGCCTGGCCGCCGAGGACCGCTGCCATTTGAACGGGCTCGCTATGGAGAACGGCCGGCCGCGCTACGTGACCGCTGTGGGCGATACCGATGTGGCCGATGGCTGGCGCAATAAGCGTCGCGACGGCGGCGTATTGCTCGATGTGGCGTCAGGGGAGATTGTCTTGCGCGGGCTCTCGATGCCGCACTCGCCACGACTTCGCGATGGTACTTTGTGGCTGCTCAATTCGGCAACCGGTTTTCTCGGCTGGTGTGATCTCAAGGCCGGGAAGTTCGAGCCGGTCGCCTTCTGCCCCGGCTACTTGCGTGGCTTGGCGCTGATCGACCGCTTTGCCGTAGTTGGCCTTTCCCGCACGCGTGAGAACCGCACATTCAGCGGACTTGATCTGGACGACAACCTCCAGCGGCACAAGGTCGAGCCGCGCGCGGCACTCATGGTCGTCGACCTCAAGACCGGCGACACAGTGCATTGGCTTGAAATCCGGGGATTCGTGAACGAGCTCTATGACGTGACAGTCCTCCCGGGCGTCCGACGCCCGATGGCACTGGGTTTCAAGACGGACGAGATTCGCCGTGTGCTGACCATCGAGGGAGAGCGCTAAGCGTGGCGGACAATGGCTCGGCCGTTCATGCGGCACGGTCAGTTAGGCTTTTCGAAGACGCAATGGCGCGGCACCGAGCGGGGGACCTCGCTGGCGCAGTGGCGGGTTATCGGGCCGTTCACGAGATCTCGCCGGACCATGCGCCGTCGTGGGCCAATCTTGGCATCGCCCTCAAGTTACTCGGTGACATACCGGGCGCCGTCGACGCCAGTCGTCGCGCGGTTTTCCTCGACGATCGAAATGCCAATGCATTCAACAATCTTGGCATCGCGCTTATGGCCGCGCAGCGAACGGGTGATGCACTCGACGCCTACCGCAACGCACTCGCTATCGACCCGCGGTTCCACGAGTGCTGGTGCAACCTGGGGCTGGCGCTGGCGTCGGCCGGCGAACCGGCGCAAGCGGCCGATGCCTTTCTGCACACGCTGTCGATCGATCCAAATTACACCGAAGCGCTCGTGCATCTGGTGCATCAAAACCTGCAGCAGTGCGCGTGGCGCAAACTCGATCAATGGGTGGCACAGCTCGCCAAGGTAGTGCGCGACGATGCGGGTGAAGTCAATCCCTTCGTCCTCCTGGCTATTTGCAGGGAACCATCCGAGCTGCAAGGAGCGGCACGGAACTTCGCGCGCGACGTCGAGCGCAGCGTGGCCCATCTGTCGCGGCCGCAACGCAACCGACGGCACAGGAGGGCTGCCGACCGGCTGCGCATTGGGTATTTGTCGGGCGACTTGCACGCCCATGCCACGGCCTATCTCGCAGCCGAGCTATTCGAGAGCCACGACCGCAGCCGCTTCGACGTGACTGCTTACTCGTTCGGCCCCGACGACCACAGTTCCACGCGCGAGCGGCTGCGACGCGCCTTCGAGCGGTTCGTCGATATCGCCCCCCTTTCCACCGCCGAAGCAGCACAGACGATCGCAAGTGACGAAATCGACATTCTTGTTGACCTAAAGGGTTACACACAGGGAGCGCGCACCGGCATCCTGGCGCTGCGGCCGGCACCGATTCAGGTCGCCTATCTGGGCTACCCCGGAACGATGGGTGCGCGATTCATCGACTATGCCATCGTCGACCGCTTCATTGTGCCGCCGAATGCCGATCGGTTTTTCGATGAGAAGCTCGTGTTCCTGCCCGGCAGCTATCAACCGAACGACAGCTGTCGGCAGATCGGCGACGCGGGTCGCGCGCGCGCGGAGCACGGGCTGCCGTTGCGCGGCTTCGTGTTTTGCTGCTTTAACCAGCTCTGCAAGATAACACCGGAGGTGTTCGCGCTATGGATGGAGCTGCTGCGACGGATACCCGAGAGTGTCATGTGGTTGCTTGCTTTCAATCACGATGGGCCCATGAACCTGCGCCAAGAGGCGATAGACCGCGGCATCGCGGCCGAACGGCTTATCTTCGCCGACAAGCGACCGCTGGGCCAACACCTGGCACGACTGCGGCACGCCGATCTGTTTCTGGACACTTGGCCCTGTGGCGCCCACACGACGGCGAGCGATGCGCTCTGGGCCGGCGTGCCGGTCGTGACGAATTGCGGTACCACATTCGCGTCACGGGTTGCAGGCAGTCTCCTCCACGCACTTGGTCTCGACGACCTCATCACCACTGATGCCAAACAGTATTTCGCCCTGGCCTTCGCGCTGGCAACGAATGCTGCGATGCTGGAATCCACGAAGCGACGCCTTGCAACGGCACGGCAGAGCAGCGATCTCTTCAGCGGTGCTGCTGCCGCCAAAAAGCTCGAAGCTGCCTACGTGGCGGTGTGGCAGCGCCATGCCGCAGGGCTGGGATCTGAGAACTTGCATTTTCCTTCGTAGCCCCGGCAGTTTGAGGGTTTGAGGGTCGGAATTTTTCTTGCATCAGGCCATTGAGCTGCGCAAGCGCAGCACGCGGTTTCCAAGGCTGCGGCGCGATATTCGGTTCAGTTCGGCTCAAGGCGGGCCATCGTTGCATCCGTATGGCGGGCGATGGCTTCCATTCTGGCGAGTTGATCTTGGGCCATGTCTATGCCTCTTGAATAGTAACGCGCCGACGCGGGCGGCCGGGCTTTCCGGGCAGGCGGCGAGGCGCGCGGAGCGGTTCGGGCGGGGCCTCGGCGGTAGCGGCGTCGGCGGGCGTTACCCTGCCGCCGAGGCGGGCAAGCAACTCTTCCAACGATTCATCGGCGGCGCGGGGCCGGGGCTTGTGATCGGCGCGGTGGGTGGCGGGGTAGCGCTCGCGGACGTACTGCGCGAGCGGGTCGTCGGCGAGATCGCCGGCAACATGCCGCTTTCTGGTCGGCGCGCCGGCGATGCCGATGGCGGTCAACAGCTTGAGCGTGGTCGCGGCGAGGTTGGCGCAGACCATCGGGTTGACCGCCTCGCCCAAGGACATTTCGCTATCGAGTTGTTCAGAGCGTAGCAGCAACGCGGCGCAACGCTTGACCAGGATGTTGGTTACCGCACCGCGCTTATTCGGCGGCAATGCGTTGGTCAGTTCGCGCACGAGGTCCTTATAACGGCGCGCGGACGCCGTTCGCGCGTCGGCGGCACCAAGAAACAATTTGGTGCCATTCGACACGGCGGATCGGAGCGTGGGGTCTAAGTCTACATCGGTTGCCATACCCCGATGATACCGGGCGGCTGACACTGAAAATATGCGGTAACCCAGAGCGACCTTGGACCGACCAGACTGCAAGACAAGTCAAAGGAAGGGAGTTATGGATTCCTATGCGTTCGGGCAACCACTTGAGGGTCCAGCGCAATCGCCAGATCGTCTAGACCGGGGCCCCGAGGCGCTGGCGCGGAGACCAAGGGCGAGGGGGCGAGGGCGCGTGGCCAGGGCCAGGATTTCCACAACCCGCCATAGTTCCACCCAAGGCACAACATGGATCGCCCGCAATGGAATTCAGTCGCGCGGCTCGGCTTAGCGGAGGCGCGACAATGCGGTTATGCGGGCGGGCGGGCGCGTGGTCCGAATAGGCTCGACGCGGTCAGGCCTGAAAGTTGCTCTGCGTCGGACGGAAGGTAGTTATCCATCGCTGCGGGGGCCATCTGCATGCTTTGGACGGACGCCAGCACTCTCCCGCAGAACCGGGCAAATGCCTGTTTTCCCGCGACGACAAAGCTGGGGGGTGTCTTGGGGTGCTCGGGGTTCTTGGCCTTCTGGTAAACGAACCAATCTCTCTCCAGGATGACGAGCCCATGGATATGCCCGCCACTTTTCTTGGCGGCCTGCATCAGCCTAGTCGAAAGGCTCTTGCGATTCCCAAACGATGAGTTGACCGCGAATACAAACGATCTGGGTGCCAGTTCGGTGGCGACCTCTTGAGCCAGAACGACGGGCGTGCCGTCTTCGGTTTTGCTCGTGCCGTAGGCCACGTATCGCTTTTCCTTGGCCATGCTCCGCACGATCTGGATTGAGTTCATTGCGAGGTCAATCGCCTTCCCATCCAGCTTGGATTTGACCTCGACGAAGCCATACATGCACTCAATGGGGAATAGGCCGACGCCACCTTCCATTATGACGGGAGCGTTATACATGGCGTCGTAAATCACCAGGTCGAGTTGAGGACTGACCTTGCCCGACGACGTGATGGCGAAGCCAGTGCCAATCCGAAAGCGCTCCGGCAGCGCTGCGCGCAGAGCCGACCTGACAGCCGCCTCGACGACGCCGCCCTTCTCGCCTTTGTGCCGGACGACGTGCCTCGCCATTTCCTCATACCGCGAAATCGAGGCTGCGAGCCAATCCGTGTAGCTTAGAAAGACCGGGGGGCTGTCAGCCATGCTGCTGTCGATCGTGAGCGTTAAACTCGGGAGTATGTGTGTCCGATATTGGGCCGTCGAGGGATCGCTCAGTGGCGTTGCATCCAGACGAGCGCGCGGCCCAAATTCTCGGCAGCGAAATCGTCGCCGATCTCGGCAACGAGGACGCTATCCTCGCGCGCCAATGGGCTGCCCACCGGGAACGTTGCGCCGGGTCGCCCTGGCGACTTAAGGCGGGCAAGAATCGCACCGGCCGGAAGAGTAGAGGCGAACAGAAATGCCATTGTGCCCGCGTCATCAGATGAGGTCGTGAATTGTAAGTCCTCGCCCGAGACCTGTTCGAGGATTTCCTTCAGCAGCGGTATGGATTCGGCAACGCGGTTGCGGACCGGGGTGTCGCCACCGCATTTGATTAGCAGCAGGTAGTTGCGGCGCTCCTGGTCGGCCATGGAGGCCTCGCTGGTTGGATCACGGGCGGCGATTATCGATACTATGTATAATGGTAAACCAGCCGCCGGGGATTGTCACCCGATGGTTGTGCTAATCGGCGGATCGGTCGCTCCTGGCGCTAAGACTGCCTATCTTTCGAGAGTTCGGTCATGCGCTGCCAGATCGGCTCGACCAACTCGACGAGCTGTGCGCAGGCCTGATCGATCTCCGTTGCAATGGCGTCGATCTCGGGGACCGTGTAGCGCAGCGGCTCGGCCTTGTAGATGCCGCGCGCCCGATGCTTTACCGCCTCGATGAACGCCTCGTCGCCCTCACCGGGCCGCCACCATAAATGAATCAGTTCGTTGCGCTTGGCGGACAGGTCCTCCTTCACGTATTTGGCCCATTTTCGGATCGCCGCATGGGCAGCCTGATGCTCTAAAGTATCGGGTGCGATTAGGCCGACGAGAGAGCACATCACATCCAACTGTCGGGGTAAGTCCATGTGAGCGGTGATGGCGCGGAACTGCTTGTTTTTAGCCGATTGAGACAGATATGCGATGCGATAGACGAAGCCTTCCAGCCGTGACCACTTGACGGCAACAAGGCCGATGGCGCGCAAATGATCGTTGGAGACGCCAGACGGAATGAGTTCGTTGATCATCGATGGGCCCCTCAAAGCCTGGATTGCCGAACAAGACAGGCGGGCGATGCTGGCCGCCGTCCAACATGCCGCGAAACCTTGGTTTGTAGGTCAGGCATAACCACCCGGTCGATTTTGCCTCCACGCTTAGAGGAAGCAACCACAGCGACACGAGCCAGGGCACGCTCCAGCGCGGTAGGATCGGAAGCGGACTTCGCGCGTATCGAGCGTCCGGTCGCATCCACCTGCCAGTTCCGAGGCTCGATCAACGCATGCTTGGCAGGCCGCTCGGCAGATGGCGCCACAGACCGCGCAACAGGACCCGGCGCGCCATAGCATTCGACTAGTGGCGGACAATAGACCCGCCTCCTCGACGGGCCCTGTCGCGGGCCGAGTACACGGGTCAGCCCCTGGTCGCTGTAAACGTGCCGATGGGCGGGAATATGCCTGTAGTCGCAAGGCGCTATGCAACGTTGACCCTTGATTAGTGTCGACCCCATCATTGCAAGAAGCCGGTTAGGGGCGATTGCGCGGGCGTGGCGATGCAGGATTCGAGGAAAAAAGTCCTTGAGCCAGAAGGCAGGTGCATCGGCCCAGTGATCTGGCAGGGGCAGACCCAATGCGTCCAGGCTTTCATGATGACGGGAGCGGATATTGCGGACGCAGTCGGCGAGGTTTGGAACCTTGGGCAGATCGGCTTGCGGATCGCCTCGGCGCTGGCATCGGCGCAGATAGCCCCACGCTTGATCGTGCCGCCTGCGGGCCTCGGCTTCGACGTGGCGCTCGATCTCGTCGCCCAGCGCGTCGCGGCGTTCTTGTGGGATGTAGAGCATCCGAAGATTCTTCAGCAACAAGCGGCGCGGATTGATTTTCGGGATATCGCCGACGTCCGTCACGCCAACGCGGCGACACGCTGCCTCGCCGTGAAGCCGGATTTCAAAGCGGATGCAGGGCGCGCCGGTAAATTTGGACCGCCGCAGATAGAGGCAAAAGTTGCGCGCCGCGTCGGCCTTGGTCGCGGCGTAGACCGTGCCGCCGATCATGTTCGCTTTGCGCCTGCCGCGCCAAGGTTGGACAGCGTGCCGGTCGAGGAATGAAGCGACGGCAATGGCGCTTTCCCAATCGGCGCAGACAAGCTCATAGGCGATGTGCAACCACGAAACGGCGTGTGGGAGCGCGGCAACGAGGCCGAATGCTTCGGGCGTGGGTTGCTGAAGCGTGAGGCGGCGCAGATCATCGGGCCCGCCCGAGGTTCTAAAGTTGTGAGCGCGCTCGCGGCCATTGTGCCGGCCTGCGGCGGCGCGGATTGCATCGAGCATGGCATGTGGCGCGGGGCGGGCAAGGTTGACTACGACGGTATCGACATGGGGCAGAATGGCCGAGATCGGGCCCAGTGCCGCGCCGGGCTCGTCAGGCTGGGGCGTCGGTCTATAATGGGTGTCAAGCCGTGGCAACGACACGGTCGGTCGGGCTCCATTCCCGATCCTGCCGCCTGTCCCTACTGAAAACTAGATTCGACTATAGCGGTGGTGGAGACCACCGACCACGGGGTGGACGACGATGCGGCCAAACCGCTCGATCGCACGCCCAATCGGCGCATTCTTACCGAGCGACAGGTGCGTTCGAGTCTCGTTGTAGTATACGACGTAGTTGGACATGATCCGGCGAAGGTGACTCTCGCCGAGCACGATGACGTGATCGACGCACTCGCGTCGGGCCGAGCCGATCAACCGCTCGACATAGGCGTTTTGCCACGGCGACCTCGGTGCGATGGGTCGATCCCGAATGCCCAGCCCGCGCAGGCGCCGTTTCACGACCTCGCCGTAGATGGCATCGCGATCTCGCACTAGGTATCTTGGCGTTCCATTCCACGGAAACGCCTCGACAATCTGCTGAGCAACCCACTCGGCCGTTGGATGCGCTGTGACCGCGTAATGCACAAGCTGGCGCCGGCCGTGAGCGAGAAGCACCAGGCAATAAAGCAACTTGAAGCCGATCGTGGGCACGGTAAAGAAGTCGACCCGCGGCAATGCCATCGGCATGGTTGCGAAGGAAGGTTCTCCAACTCTGGCCCGGCCGTCTGGGGCGCTTGATCATGTATTTGGCGACGGTCGATTCGGCGATCTCGATGCCGAGCTTGAGCAGCTCGCCGTGGATTCGCGGCGCACCCCACAACCCGTTGGCCCGGCTCATTTCCCGGATCAAGTCGCGGATCTCTCCGGGGATCACCGGGCGGCCTCCTCGGGGCCGGGACTTCCAACGCCAGAAGGCTCTGAACCCGCGCCGATGCCAGCGGATCAGCGTCTCCGGTCTGATAATCGTAACGGCAATAATTGCGGCGGGGCAAAACCGATAGAACCAGACGAACAGAAGCCGATCCGCGTTGGTCAGCCGCACGCGCCGCGGCACTTTGCGCCGCAAGATGTTCAGCTGATGGCGCAGCAGCAGGATCTCGACCTCAAGCCGCCATCGCGACTTGATCAGCGAAATCAGCCAACGCCATAGCAGTTCGATCGATCCAAGCATGGGGCGAGAGGATGACACGATTCGGTCCTTGGCACCGCATTCTCGGACCGGATGGAGTTTTCGGTAGGGACAGGACGTCAAGGCTACTGCCATAGGGCCGTCGGCGTTGCCGACTTGATGGCAACGCGCTCAGACTCGGGCAAACTGCCGAAGAAGGTCAGCCCCGTGACCGCTTCAATGCGATCGACGGAGACGAGGTACTTCGTGATGTCGGGATCGAGCGCCTGCTGATTGGGCACGAGAAAGCTCAGGACGTTCAGCTTGCCGTTGACGATGGCGACGTGGATGCGGAAGAAATGGGTGGGAACGGCGACCCGGCCTGATCCTATGAAGGGGATCGTCAGCGGTTTATCCGCGCCGTTGTCCTGCACGAAAGCGGGTCCGGCGAAAATGTAGATCTTGCCAAAGCTCGGCAACGCCGCTCGAGCAAGCGCCTCAATCTTCATCCAGACTTTGCGATTGAGATCCGGTGTCTGGGGGCAGAATGACGACAGATAGTACGCCTGCTTGTAGGCATCAAGGGCCTTGTAGCGCATGTCCGAGAGCGTTACGAGGTTGCCGCGGTCATAGCCCGATCCCCGGTAGTCCGTATTGGTTGCCGCGATCTCGGGGGGAAGGTCAGGATCTTGAACGAAGATATCTGTGCGCGCCCAGTCGTTCCGCTCGCCCTCAATGGTATAGGCGACCCAATATGGGATCTTGAAGGCGTCATTGTAGCTGACAATGAACCCTTTACGTACGAGCAGACGCGCCGCCGGAGGCGCCCACCCGAGCAGCGACGGATCGAAGTTCGGGACGTTTGCAAGCTCTATCCGCTGACTCGCAGAGGCAAACTCCCTCACGATTTGGGGCGAGATGCTTTCCGTGTGCAGCGGTATGGCGGTTACATCAGTGGAGGCTATGCGTTCTTCCTCGACCCAATAGTTAGGCCTTGAAACGTCGGCGGAAAAAGAAAACGGGACATCCTCGATCGAAAAGAAGGGCGACGTGTACGTTTTGTCAGCGACAATGGTGATGCGCCAGCGGCTGCCCTTGGCGGCCTCAAAGTAGGCAATCCCTTCATCGTCCGTTATCGTCTGTATGGGCCTTGCGTCCGGCGCTGCCTCGCGCGCCACAACGGCAAGTCCCTGCGGGTGGAATTGGGGATCGTCGGAACGGCTGACCTCCACGAGCAAGGTCTGCCGGCGAACCAATGGCAGCAGGACGGTGCCGGGCTTTGCCTCGACCAGTTCAGCAGTCCGGAAGTTCTTGCTCTCGGCGGTGATAAAGACAGATTCGCCCGCCTCTTTCCGGGAGAGGGGCAGGTCGAAACGGGAAACCTTGGTTGTGAGCGATACGCTGTCGCGCGTTGCCGTGCGAATGGTGACAGCGACCTCCTCGCTTACGGGCTCCTGGTCAAAACTGATAATTCCGGTGAGCCATACTGGCCAGGCGAGACTAACAGGGAACGCCCAACCCACTACTGCAAGACTTAGCAACCCGCATACGGCGTACAGCCGCCGCGGCGTTGAGAACAGCTTTTGCCATGCCCATGCGAAGGCCCATTTCGGCCATGCCTCCCGATCTCCAAGGAACACCCATGACAGTAACCCGGCGTAGGCGAGGAGCGCTGTGATCAAACCGCCGGAGACGAAGATGTTCCGGGTCAAGTCGCTCCAAAGCACGACTTCGCCAACAAGCGCGGCAATCAGGAGAAGGGCGATAGCCTGCAGAAAGGACAGGAGCATGCGCGCGACGTTCCCTTATGCAAGACGGATACTGGCGATGAACAATTGGCTCCGCACCACTTCCAGCGCCTTGCCCGGCCCCTCAATGTAGTCGTCCTCGATGTCGGCACCCTCTTCAAGGTGGTCAAACGCGACATTAACCGAGCTCCGCTGTCTATCAAGTAACTCTCTCGAACTTTGAGGGTAGATTTCGAGGTTTGTACGATGAGTCGCTTTGCATGCGCTCGAAGACGGCACCGTGGATCTTGGCGTTTTCATGCACATACCGATGCCGACCCTGGTGCAAGATCCAGTGCGGGGCAAAATTCCGAGACGGATCTCGAACCCTTTTTGGAATGAGTTCCGCCATCCACCACCATCCTCGTAAGGATTCGTGTTTAGTCGCGGTTGCGTCTGGCGCAGCAGCTTTCTCCGTGCTCATCGGCGGCAAGATCGCAGATAGCGCTCTTTCGTCGAAACGAAGGCCGAATAGGCGTGCCTGCTCGACCATCCATTTCAGCGCAATCTTCGATAGCCCCGCCTCAGACTCTTTGTAGCCACCGCCTACGTCACAATGTACGCCAGGAAACCAGACTTCCCCAACGTCTTGCTGTGAATCCGCGCTGAAGAATGACTCCGCGTTCCAAGCCGCGGAACCTATTGGCTTAAAAAGTGGATCCGAGATCTTGACGGGGTCCCGATCGGCGCCGATCGGGACCCCGTCTTATGCCGAGTTCAACAGTTGCTTCAAGTAGTTGGCGCGGCTTTAGCCAGGGTCCCACTTCGGCGCTGATCCACACGGAAAGAAGCATTTCGACTGCCGCCCCGCCGGACGAGGTCTGGTTTAGCCTGGAATTTCCGCCTGGAGGGGCTGGAAACGCTCGGGCGGGCTGAAGCCCCGAATGTTGCAGCAAAGATGACGGGGACGGCAAAAATCGGGCTACCCGGGCACGGCGAAAACCAGAAGGTCGCAGCTGCGCGCGGCCAGGAATTCTATATCGCGCTGCGGGCGGCTTGCATGGGCAGGGGCTGGATCCCCAGGATCGTCACCTGGCGCCAAGGAAGCTCGAGCTCGCCTATTGCCAGAAGGGCGGGAACGAGGACGCTGAGCCTGCCACGGAGAGCTGGGTCTCACGAGCCGGATGCTCGAGATCGTTAAAGACAGATCTCAGCTGATGATGGAAAGTGAGATGTCTGCTCACGCTGAAGAACAGAACGAACTGACCGAGGAGTTCCGCGCCGATGTCATTCCGGCTATTTGCGCGAAGCAACTACTGTGAGTGGTGGGGAAGCGACACGCTGAAGATTGAGGAATAGTGGGACAGCGTCTGCTGGAAAGTCGCAGAAACCCGTGGAAGATTCGCAGTGTCCCACTCTTCGTAAGGGATTGTTTTCATTGCATTGTTCGAGCCCGCCCCTGGGCACCATTCCCTCGATTTCACGCCATCGTCCCCCGAAGTCCGATCTCTGGCGCTGGCTCGCGCTGACGAGCGGCGCCACTCGGCCGCTGCCATCTACATCTTCCGCCTCTCACACTGACGGCGGCCAGGATGTTGAATCGCATCCTCGGATCGCCAATGTGTTGAGTTGATCCCGGAAACCTTCGCGCCGCTCGATCTGGAGATATCAGACCCGGCCGCCGCCGAACGGGTGGCGGCCGTCGCGACTCTCGACTTCGACCACCCAAAGGTCGGGATCGCGTTTGACCGCGCGCTCGATATAGGCGTCTGCGTCGGCCTCGGTCGCCAGCGCCTCGCCAAGCGCGCTCATCCAGCCCAGACGGCCAAGCCCATCGCGGACCTGCGTCAGAACCCGGCAGCCCGACTCCATCGAATTGATCTTGACCAACACGGAGCCGGCGCGGGGCTCGCCGCGGCGCCGGAGAAAGACAGGCGTGCCGTCCGCGTGGCCCTGGCGCATCTGCGCGGTCAGCCAGATCTCAGTCGGAATCCGTTCTTCCATCGGGGGTCTTCTCGAATCGGAATCCTGGGCCTTGGCCGGATTGGGATCGGAGCGTTAGGGTGCCTCAGCTTGCGGCCGAGGTCATCCCATGAATGCAAGATCACGCTTGGCTGTTTCCGTTCTGGTTGCCGGCTTCCTGGCGATGGTCCCCGGCGCCATGGCCGCCAGCGTCGATGAGGGGCTGAGAGCGGCCCGGATGGGCGACTATGATCGGGCGGTCGACGAGTTTCGGCCGCTCGCCGAGGCCGGCGATCCGCGGGCGCAGTTTCTCCTCGGGCTTTGCTATCAACAAGGCAAGGGCGTGCCGATGAACCCTGCCCGTGCCGCCTCGTGGTTCGACAGGGCCGCGGAGGCAGGCAACGCCGAAGCGCAATCGGCCTTGGGAACGCAATATCTGATCGGTCAGGGCGTCGCTGTGGATCCGGACCGCGCCTACTCGCTGCTGAGCCAGGCTGCTGCCGCTGGCGATCGTCGCGCCAAATACGGTCTGGGGGTCATCTACGAAGCCGGGATCGGCCGGGCCGCCGACATGGCCAAGGCGATCGGCTGGTACAAAGTGGCGGCGGAGCAGGGACTGGTCGATGCGCAGTTCGCGCTGGCGCAGATCTACGACGCGGGGCAGACCGTTCCGCGGGATCTCGTCCAGGCGGCCCATTGGTACGAGCGCGCGGCGGGGCAGGGCTACGCCCGCGCGCAATACGGGCTGGCGACCATGTTCCTTCATGGCGAGGGCGTCGCCGTCGATACGCTCGAGGCCTACAAATGGTTCGCTCTTGCTGCCGACGCCCTGCCGCCCGGCGAGGAGCAGGAACTGGCGCGCCGGGGCCAGGCATTGTTGGAACAGCATCTCGAACCCGCAAACTTGGCCGAAGCCAAGCGACGGGTGGCGAGTTTCAAGCCGCGCCTCGAATATGGCGATTGGGCATCGCTTCAGGCCGAACAGCGGTAGGATCGCCTGTCGGCGGAGCGGGACAATAGCCTCATCGGGGCTGTGGCCATTGGGACGCCAACAGCACTTGACCACCCCGCGATGTGGCAGGTAGAGCCTTGCTGCGGCCCGGATCGACGAATGTCCAGGCACCCTTCGGGTCTTTCCCCTCAATTTCGGACGATCGAGAACCTTGCCCGTCCTCCTTGGCCTTGACACCGGCGGCACCTACACGGATGCCGCGCTCTACGATCCCGCGCGTGGCGTGCTGGCAACGGCCAAATCCTTGACCACCAAGCATGACCTTTCGATCGGCGTCGGCGGCGCGATCGCCCAGGTGCTGCCCCGGCTGTCCGAGCCCATCGTCATGGTCTCGCTCTCGACAACCCTGGCAACGAACGCGCTGGTCGAAGGGCAAGGCAGCCCGATTTGCTTGCTGCTCCTGGGCTATGAGCGTCAGGCCCTGGAGCGGGCGGGGCTGCGCCAGGCGATGGGCGCCGATCCGGTTGAATTCGTGGCCGGCGGCCATGATCCGATGGGCGACGAGCAAGCGCCGCTTGATCGCGACGCAGCCGAGAAGGCCATCCGTGCCTATGCGCCGAAAGTGGCTGCTTTTGCCGTATCTGGCTACTTCTCGGTGCGCAATCCCGCTCATGAGCTTGCGGTCAAGGCGATGGTGCGCGATATCGCGGGGCTTCCCGTCACCTGCGGCCACGAGCTGACCTCGAAGCTCGACGCACCGCGCCGCGCACTGACGGTGGCTCTCAACGCACGGCTCATTCCCCAGCTTCAGCAACTGATCCGCGCGGTCGAAGGCATCCTTGAAGCCAAGGCAATTCAAGCTCCGCTCATGGTGGTCAAGGGTGATGGCTCCCTGATCGCGGCCAAGGTCGCGCTGAGCTGTCCGGTCGAGACCATTCTGTCGGGCCCCGCGGCAAGCCTGGTCGGCGCGCATCATCTCTCCGGATCGGGCGATGTCGTCGTCTCGGACATGGGCGGCACCACCACCGACGTGGCGATGCTGTCAGGCGGGCGGCCGGTGCTGAACCGCGAGGGGGCGACGGTCGGCGGCTGGCGGACGATGGTCGAGGCCGTTGCGGTCCATTCCTATGGCCTCGGGGGCGACAGTGAGCTCAGGCTCGATGAGACCGGAGCGCTGACGCTGGGGCCGCGCCGGTCGGTACCGCTGTCGCTGCTTGGCGCCGAGCATCCTGGCATGCTGGAGAAGCTGAAGCAGCAAGTCGAGGAACCGATTCGCGTCGGTTATGACGGACAGTTCCTGCTGCGGCTGCGGCGCCTCGACACCAAAGAAAGTGGTTTGCGGCCGGACGAGCTCGATCTGTGGGAGGCGCTGGAGCAGGGTCCGCTGGCGCTTTCCGAGATCTTGCAGGGGCCGGCGAAGCAGCGTGCCATGAAACGCTTGCTCGATCGCGGCCTTGCCGCCTTGTCGAGCTTCACCCCGAGCGATGCAGCCCATGCCTTGGGCCTGCAGCAGACCTGGTCACAGGAAGCGGCGATCTTGGGCGCGCGGCTTTGGCTGCGCCGCCTGGATGCGCTGGGCGGCGAGAAACTCAAGGAAGTCGATACGTTTTGTCGCCGGATCGTCGAGCAGGCCGTGCGGCAGTCCGTGGCGGCCATCCTTGGCACGGCATTAGATCAGTCGCTCGGGATCGCAACCGACAAGATGGGCGCTCTCGGCGAATTGGTCGTGGGACGCATGGCCGAGGGAACCGCCTCTTCCTCGCCACTGATCACCCTCGAGATGAACCTCAAGCGGCCATTGGTCGGGATCGGGGCGCCGGCCGCGACCTACTATCCCGAAATCGCGCGCCGCCTCGGGACCGAACTGATCGTCCCGCCCCATGCCGACGTCTGCAATGCCGTAGGTGCCGTGGCCGGGGGCGTGCTGCAACGGGTAGAACTGTTGATTTCCCAACCGTCGGAGGGTCGTTTTCGCGTGCACCTACCCGATGGCATTGCCGATTTCAACCAACTGGCCGCCGCGGTGGAGAAGGCGACGGCAGCGGCAACGGAGCAAGCGAAACGGCTGGCGCGGGAAGCCGGCACGGCGGAGCCGGAGATCAAGATCGAACGCGAAGACAAGACCGTTCCGGCCGTGGCGGGGATGACTCTCTTTATCGAATCGCGTATTCGCGCGACGGCCTTCGGCCGGCCGCGCCTTGCGACGGCCGGCTAGACACGCCCGTTCGGCCGGGGCGGCTATTCGGTCAGAACCAGGGTGTCGGCCGGGTCCCAGGACATCCAGAGCTCATCACCGATAGCGACCGACGGCGTCGTCGTCCGGGTCGCGTTGGCAAGATTGACGCTCACCGGCACGCCGGTCGCGTTCTCCAGATAGACGTGGCTCTCGTTGCCGAAGTAGGCCACCTCGCTGACGCGGCCACGCAGGCGAATTCGGTCCGCCGCGGGCTCCGCATGATCGAGCATGACCTTCTCGGGGCGGACGGCCACGGCGATATCGCCCGCGGCCGCGCCCGAGAACGGAACCGTCACGCGATTGATGCCCTTGAGGTCGATTTGAATCTGGTTGCCGGCGACACCGGTGACGCGGCCCTGGAACAGATTCATCTTGCCGATGAAATCGGCGACGAAGCGGCAGTTGGGGAACTCGTAGAGATCCGCGGGCGGCGCGATCTGCTTGACCTTGCCTTTCTCCATGACGGCGATGCGGTTCGCCATGGATAGCGCCTCGTCCTGATCGTGGGTGACGATCACGAAGGTGATGCCGACGGTCTTCTGCAACCGTACCAGCTCGAGCTGCATCGCCTCGCGCAGTTTGGCATCGAGCGCCGACAGCGGCTCGTCCAGCAACAGCACCTTGGGCCGCTTGACCAGGGCCCGTGCCAGCGCCACGCGTTGACGCTGCCCGCCGGAAAGCTGGCTGGGCATGCGTTTGCCGAAATCCTCCAGCTTCACCAGAGCCAGCGCTTCCTGCGCACGCGTCCTGATCTCGGCTTCCGGCACGCCCGTCACGCGCAACCCGTAGCCGACATTGCGCTCCACGGTCATATGCGGGAACACCGCATAGGATTGGAACACCATGTTGACCGGGCGGCGGTTCGGGTTGACCCCTTCCATCGGCTGGCCATCGATCACGATCTTGCCATCAGTCGGAATCTCGAAGCCGGCCAGCATACGCAACAGCGTGGTCTTGCCGCAGCCCGAAGGCCCCAGCAAGGCGAAGAACTCGCCCTCCAAGATATCAAAGGACACATCATCAACAGCCTTGACGCTGCCGCCGAACTCCTTGGTGACGGCCTTGATCGAGATGATGGGCTTGGGGCTATCCATCGGTTTTGGCTTTCTTATCGGAGCGACTCTGGATCCACATGGCGAGGATCGTCAAGGTCAGCGTCAGAACAATGAGGACAGTCGACGCCGCGTTGACTTCCGGCGTCACGCTGAAGCGGACCATCGAGTAGATCTTGATCGGGAAGGTGGTCGAGCCCGGGCCTGTGGTGAAAAACGTAATCACGAAATCGTCCAGCGACAGCGTGAGGGCCAGCAGCGCGCCCGCGACCACGCCCGGGATCATGTAGGGAAAAGTTACGCCCCAGAAGGTTTGCCACTCGCTGGCGCCCAGATCCTGCGAGGCCTCCTCGAGCGCCGGATCGAAACCCGACATGCGCGAGCGGATGACCACGGCAACGAACGGAATCGAGAAGGCGATGTGACTGACCGTGACGGTGAAGAGCCCGAGGGGGATCTTGAACATCGTGAAGAAGGCAAGCATCGCCACGCCGAGACAGACCTCGGGGATGACGATCGGCAGATGGATCCAGCTGTCGAAAGGACCTTTGCCCGGGAACTTGTAGCGGTGCAGGATCAGGCCCAGCATCGTGCCCAGAATTGTCGAGACCAGCGTCGAGGTCGAGGCGATGGTGATCGTATTCATGAAGGCATCGTGCAGGGCGGTATTGTTGAACGCCTTCTTGTAGTAATCGAAGGTGAAGCCCTGCCAGGTGATGTTGCGCTTGCTGTTGTTGAAGCTGAAGGCAATCAGCGCGACGATCGGGAAATAGAGAAAGATGAAGTTCGCCAGCAGTACGGCCTTCAGCCACCGCCGACGCGTGAAATCGAGCGGCGCGATGGCCTCGCGGCGACGACGGGAGCGGATCTTTGCGGGGAGCGCGGTATCGGTCATGTCAGTAATTGACCGCGCCTTCCCGGCCCGCCAGCACGGCCTTGACCCAGAGGCAGGCGAAGGTGACATACATCAGGATGAATGAGATCGCCGATCCGAAGGCCCAGTCGCGCGCGGGACCGAATTGCTGCGCGATCAGGTTGCCGATCATGATGCTATCGGTGCCGCCGAGAAGGTCGGGGGTGAGATAGGTGCCGAGCGCCAGGATGAAGCTGAGCAACCCGCCGGTGAAGATGCCGGGCAGCGCGAGAGGAACCGTCACCGAGAAGAGCGTGCGCCATTGGCTCGCGCCGAGATCGAGGCTCGCCTCCAGATAGGACTTGTCCAGCTTCTCGAGCGTCGCGTAGAGCGGGAGCACCATGAAGGGCAGGTTGACATAGACCAGTCCAACGATCACGGCGCCCTGGTTGTAAAGCATTTCCAGCGGCTGGAATTGGCCGAGCATGCCGCCGAAGACCCAGTCAAGGCCGCTCCAGACCCATTCGAGGAAGAAGTTCACATAACCATTGGTGCGCAGGACTGCGATCCAGGCATAGGTGCGGATCAGCAGATTGGTCCAGAACGGCAAGATAACGAGGAGCAGCAGCAGATTCTTGTATCTGGGCGGGGCGAAGGCGACGCCCATCGCCAGCGGGAAGCCCATGGCCAGGCAGATTGTGGTCGTGACCGTCGCGATCCAAAGCGACTTCAGGGTGATATAGAGGTTCACCCACTCCATCGTCCGCAAGTAGTTGGCGAACGAGAAGGTGATGATGGTCTCGCCAAGCGGGCCGCGCTGCCCGAAGCTATAGACCCAGACGACGGCAAGGGGAATCGTGAAGAAGATGACGAGCCAGGCAGTCGGGGGAATCAGCAGGATGGAGAAGACCAGCTTGTTCCTTCGCCAATCCTGCATGATTGCCGCGTTCCCCCCGACAGAACCTGAACTTTCGTGCTGCCTGATCGCCGATCAGGCCGCCTGGACCTCCGTCCAGGCCTTGTCATAGATCGGCGTGAACTCGCCGACATCCACCAGTGACTCGCTCTTGGCGATCACTTCTTCGGGTGGATAAATGGCCGGATTTTCCAGATCTTCCTTGGCAATGAAGGCCTGGGCCGCCTTGTCGGCGGTCGCGTATTTGATGGTGTTCGCGATCTCCGCATTCACCTGTGCGTCGAGCAGGTGGTTGAGGAAGGCGTGCGCGTTGTCGGGATGGGGGGCGCCGGTCGGAATGCAGACATTGTCGGTCCAGACCATGGTGCCCTCATCGGGGACGCTGTAAGCGAGATCCTGGTCTTCGGCCATGACCGAGATGATGTCGCCGTTCCACTCCATCACCAGATCGCATTCACCGGATAGCAGCATGTCCTGACCACTGTCGGGAGCGAACGCCTTGATGTTGGGCTTCTGCTTGATCAGCAGTTCCTTGGCCTTCTGAACCTCAGCCTCGTTGGTCGAATTCATGCTGTAGCCGAGATATTTCAGCGCGATGCCCAGGACCGCGCGCGCATCGGCCAACAGCGCCAGCTTGCCTGCATGCGACGAATCCTCGAGCAGCGCCTTCCAGCTCTTCGGCTCATCGACCTTCGATTTCCGATAGCCGATACCGATCGTGCCCCACATGTAAGGAATCCCGTACTTCAGGCCCGGATTGAAGGCCGGATCCGAGAACTGCTTGGCCGGGTTGATGTTCTTCATGTTCGGGATCTTGGCGTGATCGAGCGCCATCAGCATGTTGAGCTTGGTCATGGTCTCGATCATGTAGTCGGAGGGGAAGATCACGTCGTAGCCCGGATTGCCGGCCTTGAGCTTGGCAAACAGCTCCTCGTTATTGGCGTAGAGGTCGTACTGGACGGCGATCCCGGTCTTGTCGGTGAAGGTCTGCAACGTCGTCTGGCCGATATATGTATCCCAGTTATAGACGTTGAGCTTCTTCGCCTCTTCAGCCCACCCCTTCTTCGCGAAGGCGCCGAAACTTACGCCAACGGCCACGGCACCGGTGCCGGCGAGAAAATTACGACGCGAGAAACGGGGTGCTGAAAAACGGTTCATGATGGAATGCCTCCTCCTGTCTGTTCATTTGCTGCAACCGGACCGGCTCTATGGTCCGTTCGGGCCTTTTTCGATGCTGCCGGCAGGCCCTTCGGTCTGATCGCGCCGAGTCCGCAAATTGCGAACCGTTCGATCATGGGCGTAGCTACCATAGAAAGCCGTTTTGAGCCGATCAACCCATTTGCCGCGCCCATGACCCGCGGAAGTGCCGCTGGCACACTCCTAACAAATTGAAAAATCAGGAAACCTTGGCCGGCTGACCCATATCGCCAGCTTGCTTGCGCAGGCGGCTCTGTGTCAGTTCGCCGGCCGCTTCCAGGATCGGATAGGCGACCGACGTCAGATGCGAATTGATCCGCTTGAGATCGCGCAGGATATCGAGATGCAGGCTCGAGGTCTCGATGCTTTCGGGTTTGCCGCTGCGCAGCCGGTCGAAATGCCCTTCGGATGCGGCCCACTCCATTTCGCGAAAAGCAACCTTTTCCTCCAGCAGGCGGCGCGCCAGCTTGACATCGCCCGAGATGAACACATTGAGCGCGAGCTTCAGATTGTTCTCGACGCGCTGATGCATGTTGCAGATCTCGGCGAAGCCCTCGGTCGAGAAGCGCAGCTTGTGCTTGATCTTCTTCGCGGCGAGCTCCATCAGATTCTTGTCGATGATGTCGCCGATATGCTCGAGATTGGTTGTGAATGTGATGACGTCGATCGAGCGCTTCTGATCGGTCTGATCGACGGCATCCCGCGACATCTCGGTCAGATAGAGCTTGATGGCGTGATGCAGCTTGTCCACGTCGTCGTCGAGCGCCTCGACCTCGCGCAGCAACTTGCGGTCGTCGTTGCGAAACACCTCCAGTGTCTGACGCAGCATCTTCTCGATGATGTCGCCCATGCGCAGTGTCTCGCGGGCGGCGTTCGCGATGGCGACCGCAGGGGAATCGAGGGCGGCGTTGTCCAGATAATGGGGTTTGCCGGTTTCCTCCCCCCGCGGACGCTCCGGAAGCAACGCTGCGCACAAGCCCGCAATGGGTCCGATCAAGGGCAGGAACAGCACGGCGATCGCCAAATTGAACGCCGTATGGAAGTCCGCGACCTGCCGCCAGGCCTGGGGCTCGATCAGCGCGACCCAGGGTGTGATCCAAGGCAGCAGAGGCAGCGCGATCACCACGCCCGTCAGGCGGAAGATCAGGTTCGCCAAGGGCACGCGCCTTGCCTCGGGTCCGGACGCCGCCGTGCCGATCAGCGGCATCACCGTCGATCCCAGATTTGCCCCGAGGATCAGCGCCAGCGCCAGCGGCAATTCGATCAGTCCGCCGCCGACGAAAGCGATCACCAACAGGACGACCGCCAGGCTCGAGGTCGAGAGAACGGTCAAGACCGCCGCCAGCAATGCCGCCAGGAGCGGTTCGTTGCCCAGGGCCTCGAATACCTCGATCAGAATGCCCGAGCTGCGGACCGGATCGGCGGCCATGGCGATCAGCCGCAAGGAAAGCAGCATCAAGCCCAGCCCCACGATCGTCCGCCCGATATCCTTGAGCCGGGTGGCCCGGCTCATGGTGAAGAGCACAACGCCGGCGAGGACCAAAAGCGGTGCCAACGCATGCGGCAGGAGGGAGACGATCTGTGCGACGACGGTCGAACCGACATCGGCGCCCAGTATCACGGCCAAAGCCGCGGCCGATCCCACCAGCCCGTGAGACGCGAAGGACGCGGTCAGCAAGCCGGTGGCGGTACTGCTCTGCAGCAGAACGGTGATGCCGAGGCCGGCAGCAAAAGCGGCAAATCGATTGCGCAGGCTCCGGCCCAGGCGCTTGCGCAGATCTCCACCAAAGGCGCGCATGACGCCCGTTCGCACCATTCGCAGGCCCCAGACCAGCAGCGCCGCCGCACCCAGCAGGTTCACGAGAAAATCGGTGCCGTTAATGCTGGCCTCCTTGACTGGCCTGCGGCGCCCGCCCGGGCTCGACGGGGGATCGGGCGGTGGAAAACTCACGCGAGGGACCTGCCAAACCTTGCTATCGCCGGTCCGCCAGGCTTTGGGCGCTTTTCCGGGTGACGGCGGGCGTCCGGCACCCGCGCCCAACGGGCGCGGTGGTTCGGCATAGCGCCGTTGTCATATAATTGCAATATACGCGCGCATTACCGCACCAGCCATGTTCGATGCGGCCGAGTTGCCCCTGACGGCGACAGGCCACTCGACAGGCGCGGTGAGCCAACTCCAGCCGTTCCTTGGCGGACTATCGCCGACGCGCCGGCAGCTCGCTGACGCCTCGTTCGCTGACGAACGCCCGGCTCAGCACATGCTCCGCATGCTCCATGCGCCAGGACAGCATTTTCTGCGCGCAGGCCAGCATTTCACCCGCATAGGCGGGATCGCCGGCGAGGTTCTTCTGCTCGAACGGATCCTTCTCCAGATCGAACAGCAGCGGCGGCAGGGCGGCAAAATGCACATACTTGAACCGCCGGCCGCGCAGTACGGCCAGGCTGCACTGATCGCTGGAAATACCGAAGGTCGTTTCCGGAATCTGATGCACGACATCCTGGAAGTCGAACTCGTAGTGCGCCTCCTGGCGCCATTGCGCGGGCGGCTCGCCCTCCAGTAGAGAAAGCAGGGATCGTCCGTCGCACTGATGCGGGATATCGCGCCCGAGCCATTCCAGGATCGTTGACATGATGTCCACCGCTTCGGTGAAGCGATCGACCTGTTGGCCGCGGGTTCCGTCGGCGAGCCGGCGCGGATCGCGGATGATGAGCGGGATATGGTAGGCCTGATCGAAATAGCTCGTCTTTCCCCATAGCCAGTGATCGCCCAGCATCTCGGCGTGGTCGCAGGTGAAGATCACCAAGGTATGCCGGTCTTCGCCGGTCGCCTTGAGATGAGCCATGAGGCGGCCGATCTGATCGTCGACCTGGGTCATCATGCCGTAATAGGTCGCGCGCAGCTGGCGAACCTCGGTTTCACCGATTTCCAGCAGGTCATAGGGGTAGTGCTCATCGAAGGCACCCCTTTCGCGCAGGCTCTCGAGTGCGAGCTTGAGGAACGGATGCTGCCGGCCCTCCTCATCGACGCTCTTCGCGCGCACCGCCATGGAGAGCTTTGCCGGATCGTAGAGCGCGTTATAGGGCTCGGGCGCGATGATGGGCGGGTGCGGGCGTAAGAATACGGCATGCACGAACCAGGGCTCGTCGCGACGCACGGACAGCCAGCGCAATACCGCATTGGCCACGAACGTCGTCTCGCTGTCCTCGGCGCTGAAAAGGGTCGGCGCATAGGAATGGCCGCGTCCGAGCGGTCGCGCGAAATCGGCCTTGGGCTTGTAGACATCCCACCGATCCCGGAACTGGTAGCCCTTGGCCTTCAGATCCGCGATCCAGGGCGCCATATGGTCCGGCAACTGCAGCCCCACGGTCATCCCCGGCAGTACGCCCTCATAAGTCCTCAGCACCGGATCGTCCGGCGCATGGCGCCGCGGATCGGGCGTGGTATCGGTGTAGCCGAATAGGGTCGGATCGTAGCCGGCCTTGCGCACCTCCAGCGCGATGTTGGTATGGCGGCTGTCGAGCGGCGTGCCGTTGCGGCCGGAGCGGTGGTTCATCAGATACATGCCGGTCAGCATGCTGGTTCGCGACGGTCCGCAGGGCGAAGCCTGGGCGTAATGACGGCGAAACAACACCCCTTCGCGCGCCAGTTGGTCGAGATGCGGGGTCTTCACCGCGGGATGGCCGATGCCGGAAAGACATTCGGCGCGCCACTGGTCGGCGCTGATGAAAAGCACCTTGCGGATCGGCAGGTCGGACATGCGGGTTATGGCTTTTCGTTAATCCGGTGGGTCGTGACGTTCATTCGGAACGAGGTTCCCGAACGGGCTCCAAGCCTAACCGATTGGCGCCGCCGGTCACGCCTTGATTCGCGACATCGACGGATCATAGAGCGCGTCGAGGTGGATTTCCGCCGCCACGCGCTCTGTCGCAACCTCGAGTTCATACCGCCCGGACTTGAGCCAATCGGTCGGTATGCCTTCCGGATTGCGGACATAGCCGAAGCCGATATTGCGGGCGACCGTATATCCCCAGCCGGCACTGGTGAGCCAGCCGACTTGCTTGCCGTCGCGGAAGATGGTCTCACGGCCCAGCAGCACGATGGCCGGATCGGCCACGGTGAAGCCGGCAAGGCGCTTCTTGAGCGGCGCCTGGGCTTGCTTGGTCAGGGCCTCGCGGCCGAGGAACGGGGTGTTCTGTCTGAGCTTCACCGCCCAGCCGAGCCCCGCTTCGAGTGGCGTATGGTCGGGCCCGATATCCGAACCCCAGGCGCGGTAGCCTTTCTCGAGGCGCAGCGACTCGATGGCGCGATAGCCCGCGTTGGCGATGCCGTGAGGCTCTCCTGCGGCCATCACCGTGTCGTAAACCGCGCCGGCGCATTCGATCGGGAAATGCAGTTCCCAGCCAAGCTCGCCGACATAGGTGACGCGCAAGGCTCTGACTGGCGTGCCGGCGATCATCAGCGTTTGCCAGGTCCCGAAGGGAAAGGCGGCGTTCGAAAGATCGGCCCCGGAAGCCGCGGCCAGCGTATCGCGCGAGCGCGGGCCCATGACCGAAAGCACGGCGAAGGCCGAGGTCACGTCGATCAACCGTGCATCGAGCCCCTTCGGAATCGCGCGCTCGATCCAGGAGAAGTCGTGCGTGGCGAAGCCGGTTCCGGTGATGATGTAGTAGCTCTCATCGCTGAGACGCGTGACCGTCACGTCGCACTCGATCCCGCCTTGCCGGTTCAGCATCTGGGTATAGATCAATCGCCCCGGGGCCTTGGCGACGTCGTTCGCGCAGATCCAGCTCATCGCCAGCTCCGCATCGCGGCCGATCATCATGAATTTGGCGAAGGAGGTCTGGTCGAAGACGCCGACGCGCTCGCGCACGGCCCTATGTTCGGCGCCGACATGATCGAGCCAGTTCTGCCGCTCGTAGGAATAGGTGTCTTTCGGCTCCACCCCGGCCGGGGCAAACCAGTTGGGGCGTTCCCATCCCAGCTTTGAACCGAAGCAGGCGCCCTGCGCCTTGAGCCGCTCATAGAGCGGCGAGACGCGCACGGGTCGCCCGCTCTCCAGCTCTTCGTGCGGCCAAGCCATGCTGTAGTGATGGGCGTAGGCCTCGAGCGTGCGGGTCAGCACCCATTTCGGGTCCTGATGCACCGATCCGAAGCGCCGGATGTCCACGGGCCAGAGATCCATCGGCGGCTCGCCGCCCGCGACCCATTCGGCCAAGGCCTTGCCAGCGCCGCCGCCCGACGCGATGCCGAAGGCGTTGAAGCCGGCACCGACATAGAAGTTCTTCAGCTCCGGCGCCTCGCCCAGGATGAAGTTGCCGTCCGGCGTGAAGGATTCCGGTCCATTGATGAGCTGCTTGATGCCGGCGGTCTCGAGCGCGGGGATACGGGCAAGCAGATGGCCCATCATCGGCTCGAAATGCTCCCAGTCCGATTCGAGCAACGAGAAATGGAAGTCCTCGGGAATGCCCTTGAGCGCCCAGGCGATCGGGTTGGGCTCGTAACCACCCACCACTAGCCCACCGACCTCCTCCTTGCCGTAGATCAGGCTGTCGGGGTCGCGCAGGGTCGGCAGGTTTCGCGGCACGCCATCGATCGGCTCGGTCACTAGATACTGATGCTGAATCGACTGCAGCGGCACGTTGACGCCGCAGAGCCGCCCCACCTCTCGCGCCCACTGTCCGGCGCAATTCACCACGATCTCGGCCTCAATCTCGCCCCGCCCGGTCACCACGCCGGTGACGCGCCCCTCCCTCGCTTTGATGCCGGTAACCCGGCAATCCTCGATGATCGCGACGCCACTGCTGCGCGCGCCCTTGGCCAGCGCTTGCGTGATGTCGGCGGGATTGGCCTGGCCGTCGGTCGGCAGGAAGGCGGCACCCACCACGTCGTCGACGCGCATGGGCGGCCATAGCCTCTGTGCCTCGGAGGGCGTCAGCAATTCCATCTCGAGACCGAAGCTGTGGGCGGTTGTGGCCTGGCGCTTGATTTCGGTCAGGCGCTCCGGATTGCAGGCCAGGCGCAGGCCGCCATTCATCTTCCAGCCGGTCGAGAGACCGGTTTCCGCCTCGAGCTTGCGATAGAGCTCGACCGAGTTCTTCAGCAGTTGGGTGATGTTGGCAGACGTTCGCAGTTGTCCGACCAGTCCCGCCGCATGCCAGGTCGAGCCGCTGGTGAGCTTGTTGCGCTCGAGCAGCACCACCTCCTTCCAGCCCAGCTTGGCCAGGTGATAGGCCGTGCTGCAGCCGACGATGCCGCCGCCGATGATGACGACGCGGGCTTGCGTGGGAAACGACGCCATTCTCACGAACCTCAATGCTGCTTCAATGAATCGTAGGCGCGTTCGAATCGCGCCCGATAATCCTCGGTATAAGCGGGATAGTCGAAATCGAGGGTCGAGAACCGCTCCGCGATCATGCTCCACATGGTCTCACGCAGCAGCGAGGCGCATTTCATCGCGTGGTAGCGGCGACGCAACGCATCATCGACCGGCCGCTCGAAGTAGGCACCGAGCAGCCACTCCTCGTCCTCGGGCGCCACGTCGTTGTTGGAGCAGAGATTGCCGAGGTCGAACAGCGCGCTCGAATAGCCCGCATAGTCATAGTCGATCAGCCAGAGCCGCTGTCCGTCATCGATGAAATTGCCGCAGAGGAGATCGTTGTGTCCGAAGACCAGCTCGATCGGGCCCAGGCGCCGCTCGAGGTCGTCGGCCTTGGTCAGCAGGTCCGGCAACTCGCGCAGTCGCGGGCTGTCGACGTCGCGCAAAGTGGCGGCGTAATCGCGAAAGATGTGGAACGGCCAGAACATCAGCACCGGCCCTCGCAGATGCCGCGGCAGCTCGCGATGGCAGCGCTTCAAGAGCGGGAGGATCCGTTCGAGCATGGGCCGTGGACGCACGGCCTCGGGGGTCAGGGTCCTTCCTTCGATGAACTGGAAGACGATGGCGCCCGGCTCGTGATGCAGCACCTCGGGCGCCAAGCCGGCGGCATGGGCGGCCCGGCTGGCGGCGAGCTCGGCAAAGCGCATTACCCCGTGGACCGGGATATCGTCGCCGATCCGGACGAAATAGCGTTGGCCGCGATCGCGCACTTCGAAATTGGCGTTGGTGATGCCGCCCTTGAGCGCGGTCGGCTGGACAGGGCCCGACCAGAAACTCAGGGCCGCGGCCCGGGTAAGCGGATCGAGCGTCTTCATCGGCCTCATTGTCCTGCAAATCCGGCGGCGGCGAAGGGTGGGCTTACGCCCACCGCTTCGCCGCGCCCCGTCGGTCCGGCATGCGGCCCCCGCCGCACTGCCATCGCATTCGCCCCACGCAAGGGCTGCTCATGACGGGTGACGACCCACTCACGCACCAGAGCAGGCAGTGTCGAGCCTCCGGTCTTTCGTCAGCCATCGGAATGACAAGTTTTCCACAGAATGCCAAATATAATCTGGGAATCCTCTCGCGATTTCCACAAAATGCCCTGTAAGTCGATGATTTTCTAATTCTAACATGATGTGGGTTTCTGGGGATTCGTGAGAATGAAGCGTCAGTTGCGACACCGGACCATCCTGGAGGCGGTCTCGTCCGGCGGGCAAGCCCGGGTCGTCGATCTGGCCAAGCGTCTGGGGGTCTCTGACGAGACCATCCGCCGCGACCTCAAGGATCTCGAGGCCGAGGGATTGGTGCAGAAGACCCATGGGGGCGTCGTTCCGCCCGAGCCTCTGGGGGAGCCGCGGTTCGATCGGCGCATGAGCCAGGAGGCGGCCGCCAAGAAGGCGATTGCCGGGCTGGCCGCCGCCCAGGTTCGCGACGGCGACGCCATCCTGCTCGATACCGGAAGCACGACGGCATACCTCGCCCGCGCTCTTCGCGGACACCGCAACCTCCTGGTGGTGACGAATTCGGTGGACATCGCCCGCACATTGGCGACCCGCAACGGCAATCGGGTCTATATGGCGGGCGGCGAGCTCCGCGCCGATGACGGTGCGGCTCTGGGAATCTCGGCCACGGCCTTCGTCCAGCAATTCCGCGTGCGGCTCTGTTTTCTTTCAATCGGAGCGATCGATCTCGAGGACGGTCTCATGGATTTTCATCTCGAGGAGGCCGAGTTCTCCCGCGTCGCGATGCGCCGGGCCGAGCGCACCATCATCGTCGCCGATCACACCAAGTTTGGCCGTCGCGCGCTGGTCAGTGTCTGCCCGCTCTCTTCGGTCCAGACCTTGATCACCGACCAGCCGATCCGGCCGCCTTTCCAGGAGCGGTTGCGGCGCGCCGAGGCGACGATCCTGGTTGCAGGCAGCAGCGGCCAGGCGTGACGCGCCGGTTTCGGCCCGCCGGCGCTCAGGCGAGACCCAGGCGCCGGCGGGCTCGGGCGCTTCCGGCGCCGATCAGCCGGTCGGCCACGATGCCAATGAAGGCGACGGAGAGGCCCGCCACGATGCCGCGGCCGGAATCGGCCTTGGCGAGCGAAATGAAGACCTCCTGTCCCAGATCGCGGGTCCCCACCATGGCGGCGATGATCAACATGCTGAGGGCCAGCAGGATGGTCTGGTTGATGCCGAGCATGATTTCCGGAAGCGCCAAGGGCAGCTGGACGCGCCAGAAGAGCTGCCGGCGCGTGCAGCCGGAGACCCTGGCAGCCTCGATCAAAGCGGGAGGTATCTGCCGGATGCCGTGATCGGTGTAGCGGATTGCCGGCACGATCGCGAAGGAGACTACCGCGATCAAGGCGGTCACGTCGCCGACCCGAAAAAGCATCACCACCGGAATGATGAAGACGAAGGAAGGCAGGGTCTGCAGCGTGTCGATGATGGGCGTAATGATCCGATGCGCGTTATCGCTGCGCGCGCCGAGGACGCCGATCGGTATGCCAATCAACGCCGAGATGATCGCGCCGATGCCGCAGAGATAGACCGTCGCCATGGTCTTCTCCCACAGCCCAACCGCAGCGCAGAAGAGAGTGAGGCTCGCCGCCAGGAGCGCCAACCGCGCGCCACCCAGCCGCCAACCCGCCAGCGCCAGCAGACCGGTTGCGGCCAACCAGGGCATGCCGTCGAGGAAGGCGCGCGCCGGGTTCAGGAAATGCAGCAGCAGGAAGGTCCGCATGACCTCGATCGCATCGAAGAAGTTCAGGTTGATCCAATCGACCGCCGATTTCCAAATCGGCGCGGTGCTGATGGTGATCGAGCTGGGGATCTTGTACAGCGCCGGCCAGCCCACGCCGATCAGCGTCGTTGCCGCCAGGGCGGCCAGAGCCGAGATCAAATAGGGATGGCGCTGCCAAAGCGCGCCTTCGATGCGGTGAGTCGGGCGCTGTTGGGCCGCGGCTTGGCTCAGTTGATCGAGCGCAATGGCCAGTGCCACGATCGCGAGGCCGGCCTCGAGGGCCTGGCCAACCTTGAGCGCCCGCAGCGCCAGGAGCACGTCATAGCCGAGGCCGCCGGCGCCGATCATGGACGAGATGATCACCATATTGAGCGACAGCATGATCACCTGGTTGACGCCGACCATGAGCGTGGGGCGCGCCGCCGGGACCAGCACCCGCCACAGCTTCTGCTGGCGCGTGCAGCCCGCCATCGTGCCGAAATCGTTGATCTCCTGAGGCACCCGATTGAGGGCGAGGATCGTCGCGCGAACCATCGGCGGGGTGGCGAAGATACCGGTGGAGAGCAGTGCCGAGACCGGGTTGTTGCCGAACAACAGCAGCATCGGCACCAGATAGGCGAAGGTCGGCATGGTCTGCATCACGTCGAGGATCGGCGTAATCAGGAGCTTGTCGGCGGCCGGATTGCGATAGCCCCAAATACCAACCAGGATTCCAGTCACGACGCAGAAGGGGACGCAGATGGCGATCAGGGCCAGGGTCAGCATCGAGCTTTCCCATTGGCCGAAGATCGCCAGATAGAAGAAGCAGGCGCCGGCAACGATGGCGAGGGAGCGGCCGCCCAGCGCCAATCCGGCGAGCCCCATCGCGATCACAATACCGAGCCAGGACAGTCGCGGAATCACCAGGGCATCGGCGCCATTGCCGATCTTGAAGCTCTTGGCGAGGAGGCCGAACGCGGCGTCAAGCGGAACCGCGACGAACGCCGAGAAGCCGCGGGTCAGCCAGGTGAAGTTGGTCTTGATCCAGGCCATCGCCGCGCCGATCCAGGTACTGATCGGCACGATCCAGTCCTTCGGGTAGTCGACGGCCCAAGGCGCGAGGCTTGGATAGAGATAGAGCAGCCCCGAGAGCAGCAAGGCGGCGAGCCAGACCCAAACCCAGCGATCGGAAGCGGCGCGCCGAATTCCAGGGGCTTGCGCAATCGCCGTCACGCGCCGCCCTCTCGGCCGGCCAGAAGATCGACGACCGCGGCCGGCGTCACCTGGCCGATCACCATGCCGCCCTCGTCGGTGACCGCAAAAGGCCGGCCGTCGGCGACGATATCGGCGGCGAAGCTGGCGATCTTCGCGGTGGCGGCGACCTTGCGCGCGGCGGCGGAACCGCCGCCCAAGGGCGACATCAGGGTCCGGGCGGAAAGCACCTTGGAGCGCTGCACATCCCGGGTGAACTCGGCCACATAGTCGGTCGCCGGCTTTGTCACCAGATCTTCCGGCGTCCCGATCTGGATGATCTCGCCATCCTTCA
>Ga0335070_10001009_pt1 | contig 32299 bp, 32 predicted proteins | sample Lox_Sample_13_FD_206722 | JGI IMG/M metagenome (GOLD analysis project Ga0335070, IMG submission 206722) | Soil microbial communities from Loxahatchee National Wildlife Refuge, Florida, United States - Lox_Sample_1.3 | ecosystem: Environmental > Terrestrial > Soil > Wetlands | place: USA...
TAGTCATGTCTTTCATTGCGTTCACGGTCATCTCTTCCAATAGCCGGCATCACGTCTATACTGCCGATCATTACAGCTAACACAAGCCCTATCATAATCTTGCACACTATGGATCTAAAATTCCATGTATTTGATGTTTTCATAAATGCACCCCATTCTTGGATTGTCGCCAATCGCCTTCTGGTGTCAATGTTTTAATTGTACAATATGACGCTCATTTCATCTTCCGTTTTCCATGTTTGCCTGTCTGGAATATTGTATCGGTAATTTTCTTCTGTTCATCCGACATGCTGTTATAGAGCGCTTCGAAAGGTGGGATGAACCTCTTCATCTGATTTGAATGGGTTTCGGTAATTTGGCTGTGGAATTTCATATGCTCGACGGCATTCATATTCTTAGTCTTTTCAGTACTGCCCTTGGTAAGGGCATCCATTTCTTTTGCATTTTCCCGCATTACCTGGGTCAGGTTATTCCATAAGTCCTTTTGGGCGTCGGTGATCTTTAGCGCGTCGTGAAGCTGTTTGATGCGGGCCTCAGTATACTCGACCGCAGATTTTTTGGCATCAGCCGTCGATTCCTCTTTGTCTGTGGCTGCAAAAGAAAGATTTGCACTGATGAAAAAAATAGTGGATAGAAACGCCACCATCACAACGAGTGTAAATGGAAAAATGACTCTATAAGCTTTTCTTTTCATGACCTGTCTCCTTATAAATTTAGTCTTTATGGCTTACAATTATTAACCTATCATACATTATGTTAGAAATATTTTTATTTCACAGCATCTTCGCTCCCCGCTTGCTGTTAGGTTGGCTCAGACAATCATTTGTGGCATTGAGCCTCTAATTGTAAATATGTGATTAATTTGTGATGACAAAACAGCTGGTAGCCCGTCCGGGTAGAATTTTATATCAATTTCATCAGCATCGGGGTGCAGATTGGCGAGTATGCTTCTTATGGTTTGGGTTATACGTTCCCGAAAAAAACGATCTCCATACCTTCTTTTCACTTTGATATGACCAGTTACAATTTTTTTTTCTTTCTTTCTTTTTCTTCACTGATATCCCCCCCTTATATAGTTTATTATAGTTAAGAAGTTGAGTTTTGCAGTTCCTATTTCTGATTAATCTTTCAAAATATCAGTAATGGCTTTTGGATATTAAATTAGTCTACTTATTAAGCAGGAAACAATAAGAAATAAAAGGAAGGATAACGATAGGTACAAACTACCCTGAAAGAGATGGTGTAATACATGGTCACATATGGTTATTAACTAAAACAAACTAAAATACCGCAGTTTGCATTATATAAATTTCTTAACAGGGAGATAAAGTGGCAGAAATCTGACTTAAAATGTGATATATGTTTATTCAACATGGGAGGTATTTTTCACAAAAATCCCAAGATGGCATTCGAGGAATACTATCATGAAAAATGAGAAGAAGACCAAGGCACAACTGATCAATGAACTTGTGAAGATGCAGGAGAGTGAGAATCGATACAGAGCTATCTTCGATAACACCGGCACTGCAATGATGTTCATCGAAGAAGACATGACAATCTCTATGGCTAACCAATAAGAATAAACTTGGAAAAAAATTAATCCTTATGAGCTACACCATTTTTGATATTCCAATTCTGAGAAACCTGCTGCAGGTTCTTTCCATAGTTGTTTTAAGAATCTTCGGATGGAGGAGATCAGGCCAGCTTCCCAAAATTCCGAAATTTGTCGTGATAGCCGCGCCGCATACCTCAAACTGGGATTTTCCCATCGGTCTGGCCATAGTATTTGCCTTCAAGATGAAGATGAACTGGCTGGGTAAGGATTCTCTCTTTCGATGGCCTTTCGGTAGCTTCTTCAAATGGCTGGGCGGTATTCCTATAAGCCGCTCAAAATCCGGAGATATTGTAGCGCAAATGATTAAGACCTTCAAAATAAGGGCAAAAATGGTAATGGTGGTTGCTCCCGAAGGAACGCGAAAGAAGGTCAAATACTGGAAGACGGGGTTCTATCGCATCGCTCAGGGCGCCGATATCCCCATCGTAATGGGTTTTATCGATTATGTACGCAAGATGGGAGGTTTCGGCCCAACGCTCATGCCTTGCGGGGATATTGAGTCCGACATAGAAAAAATTAGGGCCTTCTATGACAATGTTACGGGTAAGATTCCTGCCAAATCAACTCCGGCAATGATCGCTCCCCAAAGCGGGCATGGTAGTCATATATAGACATAAGAAAGTCACGCATGTTGGCTCATTTACTTTTTTAATTAACTGGATGCATCTGAGGTGAATATGGAAAAAAATAAAATGATATGCACTACAATCAGAAAAGGAAAAGAATGCCCAATGATGGGAAAAGGCAAGTGCATCATAAGCAATGAATGCAAGACCATCATAGAAAAGTGCATCGGGTGCAGCAATATTGAGACATTCAATAATAAGCAGTACTGCTCAAGATGGGTGTTCCCTGAAGGAAAGTGGAATGCAGGTGGATGTGATCTCGCAACGCATTTAAATAAAGAAGTTAAAGATACCAAAAAGTAACTGAACCCCTATTTCATCAATCTTTTCCCAATCAGTGGGTCAATAGAGGCCTTCATGCTGTTTCGTCACTTGGGACGGATAACTGCACAGTTATTTTTAACGATATCTTTGGCCTCTCATTCTATTTTTCGGTGGTTGGGCAATGTCAACCTTCAATTTGCGCCCTTTGAAATCGCTCCCGTTCAATACTTTCTTCGCTAATTCAGCTTCAGCTTGATTCGACATTTCAACGAATCCGAATCCTTTGCCTTCGATCAGCTTTGATTCTCTGACCTCGCCGTGATTAGAGAACAGAGTCTTCAGATCCTCTTTGGTCACAGAGCGGTCAAGATTTCCTACATAAAGTTTATTTTGCATTTTTTGTCCTTCTTTCTTTTGACTGACAAGAAGAGGCACCCATATAGGCCTTGAAAGTTACATGTGGAAAGTCTCTTCCTGACCGGTAATGAATTTTATAACGGTTTTACGTTTTCTGCTGCCGGACCTTTCTTACCCTGCGCTACATCGAAGCTGACACGCTGGCCTTCTTGTAAGGTCTTGATGCCTCCTACTATTGCGCTGTGATGAACAAACACGTCGCCACCCTCATCATTTTCGATGAAACCAAAGCCCTTTTTTTCATTGAACCACTTTACTTTTCCTTCGGGCATAATTTGCATCCTCCTTTCTAAAATTTCCCAAAAGTCGAATTGACAATTTGGCGGAAAGAAGAAAGCCACCTCACTCTAAAGAGCATGGTGGCCACCTTTGCACTTCAAAATGTCTTATCCAGCTAACGCACCCCTATCTTTCTGATAGGTAAGCCAAAATGCAATTGTGCTTTTTTATGGCATCCCTCTTCAGAAGTCAAGGAATATCTTAAAATAGCATTTTCATTCCAAAAAGGGGAAATTGACTTTCTGAGATATACATACTTTCAAACTGTATTCTATTATCTCACCCTTATGGATAGGATGAAGACTTGAGGTGAACTAAACAACCTTCTTTTTATGACTTCCTTCCTGTAGTCTTTGAAATCAATTTGTTAATAGAAGATAGAAGGTTACGATCGGTAATTGCTGCAGTCTAATGCTTTTCCATGGCTAAATCCCAGATTTTGGTGTACAGATAATCCGGTAAACATTGAGAGTGAAAAATCACGTAACCCGGTAGACCATAAACTGATGGCCTAGTGACTTAGGGGAAGAAGTAAATATGACCGCACTGCAAGAGAAAAAAGGGAGAAGCATTCAGAGCAGATTGATCCTGCTGCTTCTTCTTATTCTCATCCCCGTCTTAATTATTCAAGCTTACATTTACTATGACAGTTATCAGACTCGACGGGCATCAGAACTTCAGGCAAATCTGGAAATTGCCCGTGCACTCGCAAAAACCTTTGAGTCATTCGTACAGGACGTTATCCACCAGGAGCTTGCAATCGGTCTTGCCATAACCTCTTCGCAGCCGATGACTTTCGAAGATATTACTCGGCTCCTTGAGACTAGCCGGGACTATGTCGCTGTTCGCGATTTCACCTGGTTAAATCCAAAGGGTGTTGCAGTCTATTCAAGCAATCCTGACATGATCGGTAAAAATTACAGTGACCGATCCTATTTTCGTTATGTCACCAGTGGCCGTGTATGGATGGTAAGTGAGCTTATAATTGCAAAGACTACCGGAGAAGCGGTCTTTGGCATCTCGCGCGGCATTCGGAACGGCAAAGGTGCTCTGCTCGGCATTGTTTTTGCCGCAATCATTCCCGAAAAATTGGATGCCCGGCTTGCGGTTGAAAGGAGCAAAGGAGGAGGCTACGCCATTGTCGATAACAAGGGCATGCTGGTCTATCGTTATCCTGCTATAAGTGCCACATGGGAGGAGCGTAACTGGCTCAAGCAGTATCCCGAATTTGAAGAAGCGCTAAAGGGAAAAGAGATTGCCACAACAGTTTATGCGCCCTTTGAGGGCAAGAACCGGTTGGTTGGTTTTACTCCTGTTTCCTCTATTGGCTGGGCTGCGAGTGCCGGAAAAAAGGAAGAGGATGTGACCTGGCCCATTCTCATCTCTATTGGCAAGAGTGCTCTTTTGTTTCTGTCCGTTTTGATTGCCGCATTCCTTGTCGCATTAGCCGTTTCCCGGAAAATCACGAGCCCTGTTACAGAACTGCGTGCTCATGCGCTTGCCCTTGGGCACGGGAAGGTGCCAGAGCAGGTTAAGGTCAATCACATATTGGAATTACAGGATCTGGCAGAGGCATTCAATACAATGGCCGAAAAGGTGCAGGCGCGTGAACTGGATCTGCGCGAGAGCGAGCGTCGTGAGCGTGAACGTGCCATTGAACTGGCGACGCACCTCAATGCAGCACCAACTCCGATTATCATCGTACATAACAGAGAGGGCACCCACATTACTGGCAATCGTGCGGCAGAGGAATTATTGGGACTCCTGCACGGTGGGGAGGTATCTTTGAGTGCACCCGCTGGAGTCAGGCCGCGACATTACAAGGCCGTGAAAGACGAACGGGAGTTGAGGATAGACGAACTGCCAGCCCGGCGTGCTGCGCGCGGTGAAGAGGTACGCGACTTTGAGTACAGTATTGTCTTCGACGACGGCACGATTCGCCATGTTATGGCCTACGGTGCGCCGCTGTTTGATGACTACGGGCAACCGCGTGGTGCAATTCACACCCTGGTTGACATCACTGAGCGCAAACAGTCAGAAGAGGCACTCAAACATTATTCGGCTCAACTCGAAGAAGCCAACAAGGAGCTGGAAAGTTTCAGCTACTCTGTTTCCCATGACCTGCGTGCCCCACTCCGCGCCATCGACGGGTATGCACGCTTGATCCTCAAGAAGCAGGGAGATAAATTTGACGAAGATACTTTAAGACGATTTAAAGATATCAGATTGAATGCCCAGATGATGGGTAAGCTAATAGATGATCTTCTGACATTCTCCCGCCTGAGTAGAAAAGATATATCCAGGTCGGAGCTGAACATGGTTGATCTAATCAGAGAGGAATGGAAGACACTGATTAATATTAATCCCGATAGGAATATGAGTCTCATAGTTAACAGCACGCCTCTAGGTTACGGAGACGTGACGCTAATTAAACAAGTATATCATAACCTTCTTTCCAATGCTGTCAAATTCACGAGACCAAGGGATTATGCGCAGATTGAAGTAGGCGGTTACAACGATGGTAATGAGAACGTGTTCTATGTGAAGGATAATGGTGTCGGCTTCGACATGAAATTCTATGATAAACTGTTCAGCGTATTTCAACGTCTGCACAACGATCCTGATTACGAGGGCACAGGTGTGGGCCTTGCTACAGTCCAGCGCATTGTCCACAAGCAAGGAGGCCGGGTATGGGCAGAAGGAAAAGAAGGCGAAGGTGCAACTTTCTATTTTTCACTGCCTCCACCCCAAACACATTGAGTGCGTGCAACAGCTTTATACAAGGGCAACATTAAAGACTGAAATCATACAAAGCTTTTGTTATATAAGCAGGTAGGGAGATTGCCTATGGCAAAATGGATTATTGACCCCGATCATACAGTTGCTCATTTTATCACTCGCCACATGATGATTGCAGATGTACATAGTCAATTTAACAAAATCTCCGGTGTCGTTTATTTTGACCCGGCGTATATGTCAGGGACTTCAGTGGAGATCGAAATTGATGCAGCAAGCATATGGACAGGCGTTGAACCACGCGATAATCATCTCCGAAGCGCAGATTTTTTTTATGTGGAAAAATATCCAAAGATTTTTTTCAAAAGTACGGGGGTAGAAGTTTCGGGAATCAACTCCATGAAAATTTATGGCGAACTAACAATTCGTGATATAACAAAACCGATACTTCTTCATGCAGAGTATCTTGGTCCGGTCCACTATGAGGATGAAGAGGGGTCATACACGTCGATCGGTTTTTCCGCGAACACCTATCTGAATCGAGAGGATTTCGGCATGTATTGGAACAATAATTTTGGAAGCGGCAACTTCATGGTCGGGAAGCATATAGATATTACTTTGAATGCGGAAGCTGACCTTGAAAGCTGAATAAATCATCCATTTTTCTTATTTGAATAGACCCATAAGAGGAGATGACGAGAATGAAACTCAACAAATTTATGATAGCATTTTTTGTTTGCCTGTTCGCAGTGACTTCAGCGTATGCCCAACAGCGAGGGACTCCCGTCCAAGCGAAGAAACTGGTAGAGCAAGCCGTTGCGGATGTGAAAGCAAACGGCGAGGAGAAAGCTTTGAAGGAATTCAACAATCCCAGGGGAAAGTTTTTAAAAGAAGAGCAATATCTCTTTGGCTACGACCTGTCTGAAGTGTTGAAGGATGACCTGTATGTCTTCGCTTACGACCTGAAGGGGGTTCTCCTGGCCAGCCCGGTTTTCCCGAAACTTGTGGGTAAGAATCTCTACAATGAAACGGACAGCCAGGGAAAGCTTTTCCGGAAGGAAATTATTGATCTTGCAAACAGCCGCGGTTCCGGATGGGTGGACTATACTTATATGAATCCTGTGACCAAACAGGAAGAATTTAAGATTACCTATTGCCAAAAGGTGGAGAACCTGATCGTCTGCTGCGGCGCCTATCTGCCGTGATAAACACAATGTCACAATCGTCAATAAAAGAAATGATTAATTCAAGTGAACTACTTCGACATTTTGATCAACGACCATGTGTAACCATCCGGGTCTGCGACAAAGGCTTCCGTGAAAGACCAGTATCCGCGCGGCTCCTGAACGATCTTGTACCCGGCATCCCGCAGGCACTTTACAGTCTCCCTCACGTCATCCACCAGGAAATGGGGATATATCCCTAGCCCTCTGGGTGCCTTGATGTCCTGCTCCTTTTCCCAATTCCAGCGTTTCTCCCAAAGATAGATGTCGACATTGTCACCTTTAAGTGTCGCAAAACTGCCCGACTTTGATGTGACTTCAAAACCGAACTGGCCGTGGTAGAATGCTATCGACTTCTCCAGGCTGCTCACTTCAAGAAGGATGTGATGAATCCTGGGAGCCTTCTGTTTTTCCTGTACCATCCCTTTGCCTTCTTGCGGTCCTGCCCCGGAAGCATCAGCCGGACAGAGCGCCCGGGTATACACAAACAGACAGAGGCTTGCCACAAGGGCCGCACAAAGCATGTTTAACCTGAAAACTGTATTTCTCTGCATGGTACCCTCCTAACTTTACGAAAATTGCCATAATTCCATTTTACAATACTCATAATATAAAAACAAAATTGAAATAAATTGATACTTGTCCTCATCTCTTTCCTTACGGGCAATTAAGGTATTTCGATGTATAAAATACGGAATCCTATGATGGATTAAAAAAATGGCTTCCTTAGAATAGGGTATTATATGGAAGGAAAATGGGAGGAAAGACTATGAAGGAATACGACGTAATCGTAATCGGCGCCGGCGTGGGTCTGAGCATTGCCTTCAAGGCCCAGGCCAATAAGATGAAAGTCGCTCTCATCGACAAGGGAAACATGGGGGGGACCTGCGTCAATGTAGGGTGCATCCCTTCGAAGATGCTGATCTACAATGCGGACAGGATCGCCGATATCAAGGAAGCAGGAAAATTCGGAATCGAGGCGGAAGTGAAGCAGGTCAATTTTCCTGCCATCATGGATCGAATGAAGGCAACCATCGAAGAGAGCCGGACATGGATGAAAAATGAGGTTGAAAGCTCGGAAGGAATGGATTTTTACAACGACGAAGCGCGATTTGTCGATGACTACACACTGAAGGTCGGAAAGCAAACGATCAAAGGCCAGAAGATTTTCATCGCTTCCGGAGCCCGTCCCCTCATCCCGCTGATCAAGGGCCTTGAGAAGATCAGCTATCTTACCAATGAAAATGTAATCAATCTCCGGGAAAGGCCGGAAAGTATGATCATCATCGGCGGCGGCTACGTCGGAGTAGAATACGCACACTTTTTTGCGGCCCTGGGAACAAAGGTAACCGTGGTACAGAGACAGAGCAGGCTCCTTCCCAATGAAGAACCAGAGATATCGGAGTATCTGAGAAAGGAACTCTCAAAACGCATGGACATCCTGACTAACTGGGAAACAGTGGAGGTTTGGGAGAAGGGCCGACTCTACACGGTAATCTTAAAAAATGTCGAGACGGGCTATGAGAAGGTACTCAACGGCACAAGTGTACTGGTCGCTGCCGGTCGGGTATCCAATGCGGATCTTCTTGACGTTCATAAAACTGAGGTGGAGACGAATGAAGCCAAATACATTAAGGTGGACAACACCCTACTGACTAACAAAAGTAATATCTGGGCCCTTGGCGATGCCATCGGCCACCAGATGTTTACCCACGCAGGTGACATGGAGCAGCGCATCGCCTGGCACAATGCCACATACCGCAAAAAAATTTCATTCAACTTTGGTGTCGTCCCTCACGCCGTCTTTACGCGCCCGCAGATCGCCGCAGTAGGTCTCACTGAAGAGGAGGCTTCGAAGAGCTACAAAATCCTTGTGGGCCGTGCAACTTATTCCGATGTAGTCATGGGGGATGCCATGATGGAAAAAGAAAGCTTCGCGAAGGCGATCGTGGAAAAAAAGACAGAAAAGATTCTTGGTTTTCACATAATCGGTCCTGAAGCGGCCATTCTCATCCAGGAGGTCGCGAATGCCATGGCCCGTGGGGGAGACGTAAAATCAATCACAGACAATATGCATATCTTCCCGGCACTCTCTGAAATCATTCCTGAAACATTGAATAATCTGGAATAACCGAACAGGCATCCACCTTCTTTTAAGGCAATAAGAAAATGAGATGGGGTCAAGACCTGCCCCACAGCTTTATTTTTTCTTGACAAATAAGAAAAAGTTATCGAACATTTAACCAATATCACAACCTATTTCAAAAAGGAGTTTCAGATGTTTCGTGCCAGATACATTGTCGCCACTCTTGCTCTCCTGGGCGTCATGTTCCTGCACATGCCCGCAAATGCGCAGGAGACTTTGAGCGTCCAGGTTAAGGAGGGCGAGCTTCGCGCTACCCCATCTTTTCTGGGTCAAATTGTCGCCCGGGTTGCTTATGGCGACCGAGTCAGTGTTATTGAAGACCGGGGTACATGGAAAAAAGTTTCTCTAAAGGGCAAGGAGGGATGGATGCACACATCGGCACTGACAACGAAGAAGATCGCCTTAAAGGCGGGTCAAACCGATGTCCGGACCGGCGCCAGCCAGAACGAGGTGGCCCTGGCCGGCAAGGGGTTCAACGAACAAGTAGAAGCATCATTCCGGAAACAAAACAAGAACCTTGATTACACATGGATCAACAGGATGGAGACATTCAAAGTACCTCCGGACCAGATGCGTAATTTTCTTACCCAGGGCAATGTGGTTCCGCCTTCAGAAGGAGGCAAGCCATGAAAAAGAACTTTTGGGTAACAGGTTTGATCATGTTTGCCATCCTGACTATCGCGGCCTGCGCCGCTGTTGATCAGGCAACCCAATTAGCCACAGTCGTTGGGCAAACAGCCGGCGTCATCACCCCCACACAGGGAGAGGCCATTCGTAAGAGTACGAAGGCTGTTTCCAAGAGTCTTGAAGATTTTACGCCGGAACAGGAATACTATATCGGCCGGGCTGTCGCCGCCGTTGTCCTCTCTAAATATCCTGCTTATGCGAACAATCAGGTTAATCAATACATCAACACACTCGGGCAGACACTAGCCGCAGCCTCGGACAAACCCAATATATTTAACGGCTATCATTTCCTTGTTCTGGACTCGGATGATATTAATGCCTTCGCCACACCGGGCGGCCACGTTTTTGTCACAAGGGGTCTTATCCGCTGCTGTCAGTCGGAAGACGCGCTGGCAGCCGTACTTGCCCATGAGATCGGACACATCCGGTTCAGGCATGGCATGCAGTCAATTGAGAAGGCCCGCGTAACCGAGGCGCTTACGGTCCTCGCCTCAGAAGGCGCTAAAACGCTCGGCTCCCGTGATGTCGCTCAATTGACAAATACCTTTTCCGGTGCGATATCCGACATCGTTAATTCCATGGTCAACAACGGTTATTCCCGAAGCTTTGAATACCAGGCCGATCAGGCATCTGTTGTTCTTGTCCAGCGCGTCGGCTACAACCCCGAAGGTCTAATCGATATGCTGACGATTATGGCGAAAAAACTGAAGCCGGGAGGGGCTGACTTTGCCAAGACACATCCCGCGCCCCAGGATCGTATCGAAGAGATTCGGAGTCACAACCCGGCCTACGCCCCTGTCGCAGCCCCTCAGGTCCGCCAGGAACGTTTCCTTAAAGCCGTTGCCCGTATATGAAGAAAGGCTGTTGAAAAAAGACCGCCTGCAGCGTTGTGCTGCGACCTTAGTCGTTCAACGTACGTCTGTGTAAGCCTCACGGCTAAGGTCTTGCGCGCCTTGCATCCGGCCATTTTTGAACAGCCTGCTGAATGTGTGTTTTTCGACACTTTCTGAAGACTTGCAAAAAAGGTAATTGTGATTATCCCAACCAGTCTTTTAAAAAAGTTAGCTCTGGGTATGATCGCCGGCGTAGTCGGTGCGTCTCTGGCATTTCTTCTTTTCCTGCCCAGGTGGCTGGACGTCTGGGAGGCAAAGACCTGGGACTGGCGGGTAGGTGCGATGGCAAAACCGGCAAAGACCACCGATAAAGTCCGCCTCATCCTTCTTGATCAAAACAGCCTGGATTGGGCCAAGGAAGAAAATGGCCTCGCCTGGCCCTGGCCCCGGGAAGTTTACACCGCAATCATACAGTTCTGTAAGCGAAGCGGTGCCAAGGCGCTGGCCTTCGATGTGCTCTTCACGGAACCATCCAAATACGGTGTGGACGATGATCGCGCAATCGCTGCTGCTATTCATGAGTTTAAATATTTTGTCGGAACGGCGGCCTTGAGCAGGACTGAAGGCAGTGCTGAGCGGTGGCCCGCATTTGCCCGGGAGCCCGCATTCAAGGTTCTTGGGCTGGACCAGTGGCTTGCCGGCACAGACGCGAGCGATGTCGTATTTCCTCGCGCGACATTTCCAGTACCGGAAATATCAGCCGCTGCCGGCGTCCTAGGTGATGTTCACCTGAACCCGGACCGTGACAACGTCTATCGCCGGGCGACGCTCTTTCATGTCTTTGACGGCAAGGTAGTGCCGTCGCTCGCCCTGGGATGCTATCTGGTTGAGCATCAGGACGTCCCTCTGAAAATAAGCTCGGGGAGTTTTTCCGTCGGCGACAAGGAGATTCCGATCGACCGCAATGGCAATGCCATTCTCAACTTCCGCGGTCCCGCAGGGACCCATAAGACATATAACGCAGCGGAAGTCATTCAGAGCGAGATTCGCCTCCAGAGAGGAGAGAAGCCCACAATTTCCGGCCCGGATGCATTTAAGGATGCCTACGTGTTTTTCGGCTTCTCCGCTCCCGGTTTGTATGACCTGCGCCCCACACCTGTATCCGGCGTCTATCCCGGTGTGGCGATCAATGCGACCATGCTTGATAACCTGCTGGCTAATGATTTTATAAGACCTGTCCCCACTGCCGTCGTCATTGTGATGACCCTGCTGATCGCCCTCCTGGCAGGGCTCGCCACGTCTTCCGTATCCGGCATATTCAAGAGTGCCCTGGTCTATGTCTTTTTTATAGCTGCTCCGATTATCATATGTCTGATTGCCTACAGTGAAGGATTATGGCTGCCTCTGGTCGTCCAGGAAACGGGCGTCGTGCTTACACTCTTCAGCGCCGGCCTCATTTATTATACCACCGAAGGCCGCCAGAAGATGTTCATTAAAAACGCCTTCAAACAGTATCTGTCTCCGGCTGTTATTGAAGAGCTTATTCAGCATCCCGAAAACCTAAAGCTGGGGGGCGAACGGCGAATGCTCTCTATCTTTTTTTCGGACTTGGAAGGATTCACCGGCATTTCCGAGGGGCTGGAACCGGAAGTGCTCACAGCGCTGCTGAACGATTACCTCACGGCCATGACCGACATCATTCAGGAGGAAGGCGGCACCGTGGACAAATACGAAGGGGATGCGATTATCGCCTTCTGGAATGCCCCCCTGCTGCAGCCGGATCATGCCCGCCGCTGTGTGAGCGCCGCCATGCGGTGCCAGAGCCGCTTGTCCGAGATGCGACCCATGTTCCGGGAGCGCATCGGCAGGGAGCTGAGGATGCGTATCGGCATCAACAGCGGGCCGGCCATTGTCGGGAACATGGGCTCCCACACCCGGTTTGATTATACAATGATCGGTGATGCCGTCAATCTGGCGGCGCGTCTGGAAGGAATCAATAAGCAGTTCGGGACCTACACCATGATTTCGCAATCTACAGTGGAACAGATGGAAGGCGCCTTTCCCGTACGCGAGCTCTCAAGGGTTGCTGTTGTCGGCCGCAAGGAGCCGGTCGTTGTATATGAACCTCTCCTGCCGGAAGAAATCGAGCGCGGGAAGGACAGGCTTGCCCGCTTCTCTGAGGGTCTGGCGCTGTTCTACAAAGGCGATTTCTCGCAAGCAGAGGCTGTCTTTTCCGGGCTTGTCGATGTCGACCCGGTTGCGCATGCCTACCTGGCTAAAAGCCGCATTCTGATCGACCAGCCGCCGGAGGAATGGAGAGGCGTCTGGGTGATCACGACAAAATAGAATCGCAGAAAAAACCATCCATAGAAGCAATCAAAAAAACGCAGACCTGCGACTCAGAATGTGGTACATGTGTCAGTATAAGTTGAAACACATGTGACATGAAAAAATCCAAATTCAGCCATCCATATCTTGTACTTTCTCTGGTAATATTTATCTGGGGACTCAATTTTATAGTCGGCCGCTGCCTGTTGTCTACGGTGGTTTTCGGCTATCTCCATATAACGGGGGTGCTCTTCGCATTTTTACGTTACCTGACTGGTGCTCTCACCATGATCCTGATCCTGGCCGTTCGGAAACGCCGCCTGACGGAGATTCACAAGGAGATGAGACCTTACACCAAGGTCCTTTTAATGAGTATTCTGGCGTCTTCCATTTTTGTATTGTCCTCCAATCAAAGTCAATTCTATGTCAGCTCGGGGACAACATCAATCATCATAAACCTGTGCCCCCTTCTGGTGCTGATATACGGCGTATGGTTTCTGAATGAAAAAGTGACGACTCAAAAGACCATCGGGTTTGTCCTTGGATTTCTCGGTGGATTGCTGTTTTTGTATAATTCCCTCCAGAGCGGCAGCAACTTTGATGCGGCAACAGGTATACTTCTTTCAATCGTGGCCATGGCGACCTGGGCCGGCTACACGGTTACGCTTTATTACCTGGGAGGGGCCGATCGGGTTGCAGTCCTGGCAGTACAGCTGACTATCGCAACCCTGCTGATTGTGCCATTCCTCGGAATCTACATGTTTTCATCACCGCTTGTGTTTGTGTTTGATATATGGTCGATTCTCGGTGTTCTTTTCTCCGGTGTCATCTCTTCCGGCATTGCTTATCTCCTTTATTTCAAGACGATCGAGAGCATCGGCGCGCCGAGGGCCGCATCTTTTCTGTTCCTGATTCCGTTTGTCAGTCTGATTGGTGATGTAATGCTGAAAGAACTCCCGCCGCCGATAGCAATGATGGGCGGTGTGGTGGCAATTTTAGGAGTGGCCCTTATTAAGAAAGAGAGCTTTTAATTACTGCTAACATTGTAACGAACTATTAAAATCTTTGAAAATATTTGTCATCCTGAATCTATCGACGGATGAATTTATCGAAGGATTCACTGTTTGTCGTGAGTTTGTCGAATGGTCGAAGGATGATGTATCCATAGTTCGATAAGCTCATGCTTTGACGGGCTCACGCTTCGACAGGTTCAGCATGACAATATTACTTGACAGAGAAAACACTGAAATCATGGCATATTTTTTATATGATTGAAATTATTATATATATATTAGTGCTCATATTTTGTGCAATCCGGTGCAAATTTAGATCAGATAAGCAATTGTGATAATAGTTAACAAAGTTATCAACAAGGTTATCCACATAAAAGTTTATATCTTAATCCATTGGATGATAACTTATAATCTTCCGGCCTAGCCTGGAGTTTCTGAGAAGATGAATCATGATGGGGAGAAGGAAAATTTAGCTTGAAATTCATTTCCTATGACAGCATTGAAAAAATTGAGACTGAAACTGAAATAAGAAATGCAGATTCAGATACTATTCGCGATTTCAAGTTGACCTGGGATCCGTATGTCGATGAAAAGATTTTAATAGAAAAGGACAGAAACTTTAACTATCGCATTTTCGAATGGGACAGGATCATCCTCATGTCACTCAATTTAAAATTTGATGACAAGTGCTTTGCGGCATATACCGGCACACGCCTGGATGGCTTGTTATCTTTGCGTCATCATAATAATCTTTATCTTGATTTTTTTGCCACGGCCCCCTGGAATTATTTTGGTACCGCCGGCAGGATGAGGAGAATCGGATCAGGCCTTGTTTATTTTACTATTAAGACCAGCATGTCTTTAGGTTTGAACGGAGAATTTTTTCTTTATGCGTTGAAGGATGCTGAGAGATATTGTGAAATGATAGGGATGTTTCATACGGGCAGTTTCAAATTTGGTCTGGAAAATTTCCATATGCCGAAAGATAATGCAGTCATGTTTGAAAGAGGTTTCAGAAGGTACGTTATTAATGCTTAGGCCATCTGAGCCAGTAAAAGCAATGCTGTCATGTTTATATCGATTGGAGAGATGTGGAGCCGTAAGAAATTTTTGTGGACCATGAATCGAGAAGATCAGGTCGGATAAAATGGAAGCCGCTGAAGTCGATGATCGATATCCCGTGGAATGTGAAGAGTGGGTTACCCTCCGGGACGGTTACACGGTTTTCCTGCGGCCCATTAAGCACACGGACGGCCCACTGCTTCTTAATTTTTTTCAACAACTTTCCCCGGAGACCATTTACTTTCGTTTTCTTACCCATTTAAAAAGTCTGCACCCGGACCTTCTCAGGCATTATGTGGAGATTGATTATGAGACACATTTCGCCCTTACGGCTGTCATAACGGAAGAAGGAAAAGAATCCATCATCGGCACCTGCCGTTACATTGTCAAAAATAAGGCGGATCATGCGGAGCTTACGATTGTCCTGAGAAATGACTGGCAAAGAAGGGGCTTGGGGAAGATCATGGCCCAAAAGGTGGTGGACTTAGCCAGATCGAAAGGGATATCCGGCATCGAGATACTCTTTGACTATCGAAATGAAGGGATGATCCGGCTTTTTTCCTCTCTTGGATATCCTGTGAAATACGAATCATCTATTCTCGACATTGCCGACCGCATGGAAATCTTTCTCAAGGAAATTACACTTTAACGGAACCCGCATCTTGGTTTTCAATAGGCAACTGAGGATGTTTCACCATTCCGGAATGAGTGATTTCCAATCGGGAAGGCTTTACTCCGAGGGTGGGGGCTTCACCTTCTTTTTTCTTACTTTTTTTGTCTCTTCGAAAATGCCGGCTGATTTCTTTTCCGAAACTGAATATGTGTAATGAAACTTTTGCAGACCTTTTCTGTCATAAGCCTTTCTATCGACTAAATATTCGCCTTTTAAAGCGTCCGAATATTTTACCTGGCCGTTGTCATAGTAGGTTTTACAAATTTCATTGATAGGTTCGGATGCAATTAACAGTTCATTATCCCATTTGCACTCCCAGGCTAAAGATCCATCCTGGTAATTTCCCTTTACCGTGCCGTTAAGAATTGATTCCGACGATTTTTCTTTGAATCCGCTTGCGAAGGAGAACTCATATGTTAATTGCTGTTTTATATTCTGCTCCCATGTAAGATCACCCATAGGGTATTTTTCATATCTCATTTCATAAGGTACGATCAAAGCCGGTATCTCTCCTTCAGAACGAAGGACACGATCCTTAGGATTATATAATATTTTGACTGTCTCCTTCTTGACAGGTGGTGCGGCAAACTTCTCCTTTAAATCGCTGGTTTTTTCTGCATAAGTGATATCGTAAACAACTTCCTTGGGATGTTTATTAGAATATCGGCTAATGATTTTTCTCATAATTTGATGGTCAGTAACTATTTCCTTGTGAAAGAATGATGAGCCGATAAAAACAACAACAATAAACAGAACGATTATATAAGGCCAATATTTATTCATATTTCCCTGTCCTCATACAATATTGCTAAAAAAATCACCATTGGGCCCAGACTGTCTTAGCAAATGCAAATGTGCCGAAGAGCAAGTGAAAGACCTTTCCAACTTAGCAAGTTCTGCCACGCCCAGTTTTGTATACTTTAGTGAGGGTTTTGTCAATATGGCGGCTATAAAATCTTAATTGATTCTGGATGCGTCTAATGTAAATAGATGCGACCTTGAGAAATAGATTACATCAGGTACGTCTGGAGAGTCTCATAGCTCTGTGAAACGTCATTAGTGAAGGATGCTCCGACACGCATACTGTCTCTGGAATCAATAACTCTGCGCGGCTCACATGTCATATATAACGGTTTATTGTCGTTGGGGAGGGTGAAAACTACTTCAAATTTAGACTTTTGCGGAGAAACCGACAACTCATGCTTTTCGTCTTTAGGGATTGTAATTTGCATGCCTCCGAGGGAAATATCAGTTATTACCGCAGTATCCAATTTTGCTGCGCCGTTACTGTATTGTTTGATTAGAGCAGGTGCTAAAACTGTTTTTCTTCTATGTCTGCGTCTCTCTGAGCTTATCTCCTTGATCGTCTTTCGCATTTGTAAGTAAGCGGTAAGTACGGTTTCAATTATTGACGATAAAGACTGTCTTTCTTCTAAAGAAATTGCCACGAGGGATTCTTGCAAATTTCTGTTTACACGGAAACATATAAGACTATCTTTTTTCATGATGATCGCCTCATTGCGCTTTATTCCACAAGGCATTGTGACTGTCAAGAAAAAAACTATTTACGTCCGCGATAATCTGTTTGCAAACCGTAGGCTGTCACCCTGAATAGAAAACGGGGAAGGGGCTTTGAGCTTGACCGGGAGCAAATCCCTTATCAATGGCGGCAGGCAGCTTTACATTAAAGGCGGCATCGGCCTACTTCGGCCCTACCGGACGAGGGTGAAGCGGCTCGGGTAAGAACGGCGAGGGGCCCCAGACCTCGATACGAACATTTGTAGCAAATGTACTCTGTAATGTATTGACGAGTGAATTCCACGATTCACTTTGAGAAAAATTTGTCCAATCATCCATGTTCCTCCATACACCGGTTACAAGCACAGCAGGACTTTCCTTTATATTACGATGTGCCCTTATCTCAACAACCCCTTCGGATTTGAGTGCGGGGACTATGGCCTGCTTTATCCAGTTAAAATATGCCGCTTCGTCAACGCCCGGCACAAGGTCATAGGCAAGATGTATTTCGATCATCGGCATCACCTTCCGTCAATTGAATGGATAACAGATTGATTTTTCTTTGTTATGATACGAGGAAAAATGGATCAATGTCAAATCATTTTTACTGTTCCCTTTAGCATTGCAATGGCGTCAACCGGGCATTCGTGACCACAGAAACCGCAACCGATGCAGGTCTTGGCATCCTTCAAGTATGGAAAAGCATCCACCCCTTTGTTCCGGGGCAACTCTGAAATAGCCAGACAACCCACTGGGCAGGTATCAATACATATACCGCAGGCCACGCAGTTTTTCAATAGTATGTTCGGTTTGAGCCACTCGGATCGTTTGATCATTATGCACGAAGTGCCTTCGGCATCCAATATGGCGGCTTGAGGACATACCCTCCCGCAGGCGCCGCATTCTATGCATGAACTTGCGTCGATCGCATGGAGCTTCTTTTTTTCACCCGAAATGGCGCTTGCCGGGCAGATATGCACACAGGCGCCGCAACCGTTGCATTTTTCCGTTATTGTATAGGGCATGCTTTTTACCTCTTATTTTTTTATTTCCAGCTTTCGCAAAGTTTCTTCCTTAGGCTTACCAGTGGCCTTATCCCATCCGAACACATCCCAGTAGTCGGTTGCGAGTTTTTCCACATCCACGGATCTTCCTTTATTGGCACCCTCTTTCTGAGGTACCTTCCCTTGGGCGCGGTTGCTGATGAAGTTGTCTCTCGGTTCAATGCCGTGTTTGACGTTGAAGGCCTGTTTCATCGTCTGAATTCTCTCGCCGATCGTCATATATTCTTCGGGTGTCAATTGCCAGCCTGTAGCGGCATTGAGCCAGTCAAAGGTCGGGATTCTTTTAGCACCCAGAAACAGACCGAAGAGACACATGCCTGCGCCGTTGGACAAACTCATGAACTTGCTGCATGCGGCGGCGGTCACAGCCTTTTCCCGGTCGACTTTATACTTGCTCGCCTTCGTATACAGTGGGCTCGGTTTGGGCAGGCCCTTGATGCATTTCCAGAGCTGAAACATTTCGTAATAAAGCTGGGCACCGAGCGTATGCCGGCCAGGCGACGGCTCCACGCTGTAGTGGACATTGAAACCTGGATCATTCCGGCCATCATGCATGGCCAGCTCCTGCCCTCCGGCCTGGATGGCAAACTCATTTGTCCCTTTGCCAATTTTTGCAGCGGCAATCTTTGTCCCATCGGCCAGGAAATCACCGATGCCTTCGCGTTCGACCATCTTCTTAATGAGGGCGATGATGGCCTCCGTATTGCCCCATTTCAACTCCAGACCTCCAGTATCTTCTTTGTTAAGGATACCCTTTTCATAGCATTCAATGGCAAAGGCCACCGTCGAGCCTGCGGAAATCGTATCCATACCAGCCCTGTTCAGTAGCTCGTTCAGGTAAAAAAGGCTGTCCAGATCCTCGTTCATGCAAAGGCCGCCCAACGCCAGGATGCTTTCGTATTCCGGCTTGTGGGTGTGGCTGTACTTTCCCTTTGTGGCACAGATGCCACCGCATCCGAGCGGACAGGAATAACAATGATACTTCACAATTTCCGTTTTTTTGATGAGATCGGGATTGATTTTCTTGGACTTCTTCAGGGGGAAATCGCGATTTGAACCGTTCCAGTTTTTCAGAGGTGCATCACCCATTTCGATGGATGCCTGGTTCATACCGCCCGTGCCCCACTTCTTCAAGATGGACTTGTACAGAAGCCCATCCTGTGGGAAAATGACCGGGGTTACGCGCAGCAAACTGCCCACATAGGCGAAAATACCCCCCGGGGTAAGGGGAAGAGGCATGTTGACCCACTTGATACATTGTTTACTCAAGCGCTTCATGGCTGCCGGATCGTGGGCGCTGATGCGTTGAACGCCGTCGAGGACCACTGCCTTGAGCTTTTTGATGCCCATAACAGCGCCCAGACCAGATCGGGCGGCGATTCTGCCCCTATCGGTGCAAACGCCGGAAATAAGGGAGACCTTCTCTCCCGCGGGGCCGATGACTGCCACGGCCGCTTTCGGACCATACCGTTTTTTGAGCATGTCTTCCGTTTCGACGGCGTCGCATCCCCAGAAGTCCGCAGCGTCTTTTAGCGTGGCTTTGCCGTTTTTCACGTACAGATAAACAGGGCTGGAGCTGATGCCTTTGAAGAAAATGGCGTCATAGCCACAATGTTTGATAGCTGGAGAAAAGGTGCCGCCGCAGTTCGCGTCGCCCCAGCAGCCCGTCAGCGGAGACTTTCCCACGAGGGTCCACCGGCCGGAAAACAAGCTGCCCGTTCCCGTGAGGAAGCCGGAACAGAAACCGAGGATGTTTTCCGGCCCCAGAGGATCGGCGCCCGCTGGTATATGATTGTACAAGATATGAGCCCCGAGGCCCATCCCGGACAGGTACTGTTCATAGACATGGTCGGGTATTGTTTCCTCCATCATGGTTCCAATCGACAAATCCACGATGAGGATTTTTCCCATATAAGGTTTTTTCATGACATGAACTTTCTCTTTGATTATTTTATTTGTTATGCTTTTAAGAGATCTGATAACTGTCATACAATCCTCTTTACTCATGATCTTCGGAACAGGATATGTGGGGTTACATTCAAGCAATGCGCGTTCCGCGATTGTCGGGATGTCTTCATCTTTAATGAAATCAAACTTGTTCGGAATGTTTAATTTTTTGTTAAGCGCTTTAATGGCTTCGATAAAAGCTCCGGCCTTTTGAGACTGGCTCATACCCGGCTTTGAAACATTAGCGACATCTGCAAGTTCAGCAAGAGGTTTGTGCACTGCTTCGCCGTACCATTCAAGAACATAAGGCATTATAACTGACATTGCAAGACCATGAGGAACACCATACATACCACCGAGGTTATGACCGATACAATGAATATTCCCAACGCCCCCACGCGTGAATGTATATCCTCCATAATATGCAGCAAGTAGCATTTGTCCGCGTGCTTCAAGGTCTTTACCATTATAATAAGCTCTTTCAATATTGTTGAAAACCATTTCAACGGCCAAAATAGCTTTTTTGCGGGTATCCTTATTGTTATAAAATTTACCTATGTAGGACTCAACAGCATGTGTCAAAGCATCGATACCTGTTGTTGATGTAATGTGAGGAGGAAGACCAACTGTAAGTAAAGGGTCAAGAACAGCGTATCTCGGACGAATAACAGGGTCGGTAATTGGATATTTTTCATGAGTTTGAGAGTCCGATACAACAGCTGCTATTGTAGTTTCAGAACCTGTACCTGCTGTTGTTGGAACTGCGAAAAGAGTCGGAGGTAAAAGAGATCCCATTTTAATAGCGAACGGGATTACTTTAAACAAACCTCTCATCTGGGTAACTGAACGATTTGGGCGAGCAACTCTTGCGCCAGTAACTTTTGCGCAATCCATCGGTGAACCGCCGCCGAAAGCTATGATAGCTTGACAATTGTTTTCATTATAGACTTTAAGGGCTGCTTCGATGTTGTCGATTGTAGGATTGGGTTGTACCTGATCATAGAGTGAATACTTAACACCTACTGAATTGAGACCCTCAAAGAGAGAATCAAGAAGGTGATGACCCATAAGACCAGGGTCGGTAACTACAAGAACGCCTGTGATACCTTTTTCTTTAATAACTGGAGGAAGTTTCTTTATGCTGTCAGCGCCGTAGATGACTACCGGTTCAATCCAAGGAATACATTTCATTCCTAAACCCATAAGGAACTGAAACGTACGATAATACGCTTTTTTTAATAGCCACACTTATGAGTACCTCCGATTCTCTCATTTTTTGTGTAGAATATAACACTGCATGCTGAATTACTGCAATAATTAAAGCAAAAAAACCGCTGAGTTTTCACAGGCGCGGAGATTTCTTAAAGTGGTTATCTAAGGTTAAAATTTTTCATATCTTCAGCATAGTCTGCAATATTCTGGCAGTGATCGGAAATCCTCTCCAGGTTGATGAGCATTTCAATAAAGATGGGACCCGCCTGTACCTGGCAGACCCCTCTGTAAAACCGTTCCTGGTGTCTTTCTCTTGACTCTTTAACCTTCTGATCCACAACTTTCTCACGTTCCGTGATTGCCCTTATTGTCGCCTCATCCGTTTTATCCACGAGAGAAATGGCGTCATTGAGATTATCTAAGACCAGTGCCACAATCTCATTCAGGTCCTCATGGCCCCACTTAGTAAATGAAATCTTCTGTTCATGTTTCTGTTGTATGAGATTGGTCAGACTGACGGTATGATCGGCAATACTTTCAATGTCATCAACCATGGCTGAATAGGAAAAAAAGACCCTGGACAAATCCGCTGAAAGAGAATCATGGGGAACTCTGCATAGATAACTTCCAACCTCTCTCCTCAGGTTATTGACTACCAACTCTATATAGAGGATCTCCTTTCTGGCACTTTCCCTAAACCCTTTCAAGAGGTCCATTGCCTTCACGAGCATGCTGCGTGCAAGCACCAGCTCTCTTCTCAACTCCTTTTTCACACACTCCAGGGCGTCTTCCGCCCTTGATAAACAGTTTTGATCGAGGAATTCAGGCCAGATCGGCAATATTTCCGCCTTTCCGGGGAGCATATACTCAACTAGATAAGAAAAGGGCTTGAGCAGAAAAATAAAGACAACGGCGATCACCATATTAAAAAGAAGATGTCCGTACGCGATCTGCTGGGGTACATCGTTCGTAGTGAGTCTCAGTACCTGAACAAATACAGGCGCAGCCGATATGCAGATCAGTGCGCCAAATAATTTAAAAAGAAAGTGAGAGAGGGCGCTCCTCTTTCCATTGATATTTGATACGAAGCCCGCCATCAGGGCCGTTACGGCGGTACCGATGTTGGCGCCATAAACAATGGGCAGGGCATTATCGAGGGCGATCAGATTCTGCTGAGCCATAATCACCAGGATGCTGATGGTAATAGCGGAAGATTGGATGAGAAAGGCAAAAAGAAGCCCGATTAAAACACCCATCAGCGGATTTCTCGTCTCCTGAGAAAACTGGAGAAAAGACTGGCTATTCTTCAGAGGCATTGCCGCCACGGACACGAGGCTCAGACCAAAAAACAGCAAGCCGAAATAGAAGATCCCCTCTCCGAAAGATTTCCATTTTTCTTTGCCGAAAGACCACAATACCCCGCCGATCATGATGAAGACCGGTGCAGCATCCGTTATCTTCCAGACTACCAGTTGAACGGTAAAAGTTGTTCCTATGTCGGCCCCTAGGATGATTCCCAGAGAGCGGTAAAAGCTCATCAATCCGGCACTGACCATTCCAACTGTTAGAACTGAAGTGGCGGTACTGCTCTGAAAAAGAACAGTGGTTACGATACCGGTGATCAATCCGTAAAGAGGATTTTTCACGGCAAACTGGAAGTATTCACGCATCCGGACATTGCTGAATCGCAGCTGCACCTCAGTACTCAAGCGGATCATTCCGTACAAAAACAAAGCTACACCGGTAGAAAACAGCAGAATCCCTTTTACCATTTCAGTTACTTTCTTTAATCATCGTTTCTTTTTTTTACATTCTGTTTCCGTTTCACAATATCACCTAACGAACCGAGCGATGCAGGGGCTTTGTTGACATATTCACGAAAATCTTCCGCGGACTCTTTTTCTGACTTGCGTGACCCGCCATCCTGTGATTCTACCTCCGGTATGGACAGGGATATCCTTTTTTGATCATGGTCTATGGCATCGATCCGGACATCGATGGTCTGGCCCACATTTATGACTTCACCGGGATGAGTAATTCTCCTGCCCTTACCAAGTTTCGAGATATGGATAAAGCCGTCTACCCCCGGACCAAGATTGACAAAGGCGCCGAACTTCGTTAGCCGCACAACTTTTCCCGTATGAAAAGTCCCTTCGGGATATTTTGCCGGCACTTCATTCCAGGGATCAGGCAGCGTTTCTTTCAGAGACAAACTGATACGGTTTTCCTGCCAGTCCAGCTTAGTAATGGCTACATCCAAAGCCTGACCGATGGATAGGCGCTCATGAATATCTTCCACCCGATCCCATCCTATCTCCGAGATCGGAAGGAGTCCCTGTAGGCCGCCGATGTCCAGAAAGGCGCCAAAATCCCTGATGGAAACAACGGTTCCTTTTACGATCATCCCCTCATGCAGTGTCGCCTTCAGTGCTTCTTCCTCTTTTTTCTTTTGTTCTTCCAAGATAGCTCTGGCGGATAGTATGATATTACGGCCCCTCTCCGCATATTCAGTAATTCTGAAAGACAAGCGGCGGCCAATATAGTCTTTCGCATCCTCCATGCGTCGGAGGTCTATCTGGGAATATGGGCAAAATCCCCTCATCCCGCCTGCCAGCTTGATCTCGAAGCCCCCTTTGATCTCTTTTTCCACGACACCCTCAATGGGTATTCCGTTTCGCCAGACCTCTTCTATGTAAGTTCGCGCGGAATCTCCCGCACCTATCTTGGTCGTAAAAAGTTTCTCATTAAGCTTTGACGACAGAAAATAGGCCGTGATCGTATCGCCCTCTTTTACTGAAAGATTACCGTTTTCATCCGTCAGTTCTTTTCTGTCCAGATAGCCTTCGCTCTTTCCTCCCAGATCAAGGAAAATCCAATCCTTGGTAATTTTGACGATGACGGCTTCAATCTTCTGACCAGGTTTCAAAAAATCTTTTCTCATCCGGGTTTTTTCAAACAACTCCGCAAAACTCTTTTCTTCATTTAATTCACTATTTTTTTCTTCGACCATGTGCCGCTATTCCCCTTTTCCCTTCTTTCTTTCAATTATTTACAGAAGAGGCTCAAACATATACTGTTCTCATGTATTTTTCAATTGTATAAAGTCTTGATTAAAACAAATGCAGGAAGCAGGTCGGATAACTCATGTAAAATAACCAGGGGGGACTTGCGGTCTCCCCTGGTTAAGGAGGGGGAAAGAGGTGTTATCAGTATTTTAATCCCGATGGAAATTAAGTTCCATCATAAGAAGAACAATACCAACGAGAAATAGGACGGCAAGTATAACACTTTCTGGTGTATTGAGCCGGGTCTGATGAAGGTGAAATTCTGAAAGCAGCGTCATGATTTGTGTTGATATCAATGTTTCCATATCGATGTCCTTCTGTCACGGGGAAGATCCGATGTTGATAATGTAGATTTGCTGTAACCTTAACAATATGGTGAGGAAAGTGCTGTGATACCAATCACAAATAATGTATTTCTTGTAGTCACCTTGTCATAAAGTTAGGCTTTTTATTATTTAATATAATGTGCTAAGAAAAGCTGAACAGCAGCTTATAAATGAGTCGGGATAGTGCGTCAGCAGGATGATAAAGTGAAAGCGGCAAAATTAGAAAACAGTAAGACTGAAAAATCGCGGAAAGAAACTACATCACAGATTTAAATTAAAAAACTTACCACCGGACTCCTCCGATCTTTTTCTTAGCTGCACATTTACTAAAAACTTAAACAGAAAATCCGAAGGTGATTATAATCATTCATGAAGAAAAATTTAGAAGACTACAGAAAAGAGATGAATATACTTAAGGCGAGATCCGAATCTGCTCATAAGGAAGTAACTCCAGAAACCAATCATACCAATTACCCAAAAAGAGAGGTGTATTTTAGGAAACTGTTTCCCAATAAATGGGTAACATTGATGCCGGGGCTGATGGCTATCTTGATGGCTATTCTCACTCTTATTTTTCTCATTATTTCAGAAGTCCTGAAAAGGGACTGAGAGTTTATTTGATAAATTGAAGATAATCGTAGTAATAATCATTGTCATATTTCTTATAATGCTTCTCCGGCTGAAAAAAGGCGGTAGCTGAAACATTCAAGCTATCATATCACCAATCCGGTTTTTTGATGATGGGTCTTTGAGGTGTTCCTTTGCTGAATCTGAGTAATATGTGCGATCGGATCGACAACCGTCTGTTCATTCCGGAGAACACAGCGTCTTTTCAATAAGAGTAGCAAGGCTATGGAACGAAGGGAATTTTTGAAGGTTGTGGCAGGCATGTCAGCTATCGCACTTAGTTCATGTTCGGGTGATTCCGCTAAATCCCAGGGTCGCCTACAAGACGGGACATTCACAGCAGGTCGTGATACAGAAGTATTTCTGGCGTGGGTAAATCATGGGGCATCCGAACAGGAAATAAAAGCGGCAGTTTGTGCTGCGGCTGAAGCAGCCACGGATTTTTCCTGGTTGTCCAAGGGGGATTCCGTGTTCATAAAACCCGCCCTTAATTCAAGTTACCCCTATCCGGCCACTACAAGTCCCACGGCCATTGGGGCCATGGTCGAGCTCCTCAAGAAGAAGGGCGCAGACCGTGTGATTGTAGGAGATATGTCCGGCATTGAACATGTGAAACTCACGCCCCAGGGAGTCACCGGCAGCACCCGCCGGTTAATGGAGGCAGCCGGCATGACCCGTGTCGTCCAGGCGGCAGGCGCGGAAATACACTTCTTTGAAGAAGCCGGGTGGAGCGCCTTTTATGAAGACATACCGTCCATAGGCTCCCACTGGAAGCGCGGCCTGATGATGCCTGCCATACTCAGGGAGGTTGATCACATAATCCTCATGCCTCGTTGCGGCCGCCATGTGCTTACCGGCAGCACACTGGGACTAAAGGCTGCTGTAGGCTACTGGCGGACGGACACGCGGCTGGAGTACCATCACGATGCACATACCTTACACGAGAAAACAGGTGAAGGTAATACCGTTGAAACGTTGGGCAATAAGCAGCGGCTGGTACTAACTGCGGCAGACAAGGTACTTACGACGTTTGGCCCGGATCGGGGCCAGGTTTACGAGCCGGAGAACGGACTGATTATCGCGGCAGAGTCGGTGATTGCGCATGACATGGTATCTCTGGCCTGGCTCCTGGACAACAGACATCACATCTATCCGTCAGGCATAGATGATTTTGTGGACAGCAGTCAGTTGGTAGCGGGGATCGGCAATAGATTGGTTGTCGGCCAATTGGGCGGATGGAGGCCGGTCCTCTCCTCCGAAAGGCTGACCAAAAACAAACTCAAAACCATCTGGGATGATCCGGTTCTCAACCATGCGTACAGGGTCTTCGGCGGTGTTCCCAAGGTAATCCTCAAAACAGCAAATGAAACCCTCCGGGAAGATTTGAAAAAGCGGCTGAGCGAGATGACTGCCTTTTCAACCGTCTGATGGACAGACGTCTTCAAATCTCCGTCGTTTCGTCCTGATGTGGATAAGTCGACGCGTATCGAAAATATGTCGAAATAAAACGGACTAAAGGAGCCTTTTCTTCAGTGATTTGCTCACGCTCATTCCCCCTCTGGCTTACCTCCTGGATGCAAACACAGAAAATTCTGCTTTGGGGCGCGGCTGACCTTCGCGGATTCTCAACACCACCTGATGAGACGGGACAGGAATTCCCATTTGCCATATCATGGGCTTTTCCCGTGAACCCCTTGATTATGGCCGGTATCCGGCACGGCCCGAATCAGGCATATGCCGATGAGTACGCCCGGGTGAATGCCATTATCAACGGCCTGGCAGAGGAGCTGGCAGCCGGGATCAGAACGCAGGGCTTCCGGGCCAAACCACTGGCTGCTTCTGAACGCACCGATTCCATAAACATTAAGGGAGACTTTCCCCATAAAACCGCGGCCACCCGCGCAGGCCTGGGGTGGATCGGCCGCAACTGCCAGCTCATAACGAGCAATTATGGTCCATGGATTCGCCTGGGGACCGTTTTCATGAATATAGAACTCCTTTACGGAACGCCGGTGGAGCGCAGCTTTTGCGGCCGCTGCACTCGCTGTGTTGATGCGTGTCCTGCGGGGGCATTGAATGGAAAGGTCTGGCATCCGGGACTGCCGCGTGAGGAAATCTTAGACGTCCACGTATGCGATAGCTGGAAAAAAGAACGCTACTTTCAGTACCACAAGGGGCACACCTGCGGTATTTGTTCGGCAGTGTGTCCCTATGGTTTGAAAGTATTAAAAAAGAAAACGAAATAAATTAAGATGTCGCAATTGATTAACTTGAAACCAGCGAAGCCTCGATAACCATATTCTACACCCGCAATAAGAACGCCCCGATTATGTAACCGACCACCGTCGCGCTTCCTACACCGATCAGTCCCGGAATCATAAAACTGTGATTCAGGATGTATTTGCCTATGCGTGTTGTGCCTGTGCGGTCGAAGTTGATGGCGGACAGGTCGCTGGGATAAAAACAGAAAAAGAAATAGGCATAGCATGCGGGAATCATCCCTATCAGGAGATTTATCGGAATACCGAGCAAAAAGCCGACTGGCACCATAATGAGAAGCGTTGCCGCCTGGCTCTTTACGAATGCCGAAACAATAAACATCGAGACTGCAAAAAGCCACGAGAAGTGCTTAACCATCGCCTGCATGTTGGTGACCAGCTCCACTTTATGAGTATCAATAAAGGTATCACTCATCCAGGCAATGCCCATAATGGCCAGCACCGCCGCCATTCCGGCTGAGAAGATGGAAGACGATGCAATCTGCGCTGCCTTCACCCGTGTGTAAAGAAGAAGGACCGCACCCGTGGAAAGCATAACAATCTGCACGATGATCGTCATGGATACCGGCTTCCCTTCAATGACAGGCGCCAGTTTAAAAACAGCGATGAGAACTATAGTGACTACTCCGACAAAAAAGAGCAGGACCGACCGCTTGGCCTTCTTGGAGATACCTTCATCAAGGAGTGACACGCTCTCCTCCAGCTGGCGGCGAAATCCCTCATCTTTCAGCCGCTCCTGGAACTCCTCGTCCTTGTCGAGGTCTTTGCCTCGCCTCAGGCTCCAGAGCGCCGCGAGAAAAACGCCTATGGCGGTTGCGGGAATTGTAACACAGAGGATATTGAATAGAGTAATATTGTGCCCGGCTTTCAGGGCCATCGCAAGGAAGCTTGTCACGGCCGCGGCAATCGGGCTTGCAGTGATGCCCATTTGCGATGCAATGGAAGACACAGCCATCGGACGTTCCGGACGTATGCCCGTCTTGTATGCAACGTCGGCAATAATCGGCTGTAAAAGATAGACCGAGTGACCGGTTCCGACAGACATGGTCAGAACATAGGTGCATAAGGGTGCGAGAAAAGTGATGTACTTGGGATGCCTGCGGAGCAGCTTTTCCGCCAGCTGCACCATGTATGTCAAACCTCCGGCTGCGTGAAGGGTGGCGGATGCAGCAACAACGGCTATGATGATGAGCATGACGTCAATCGGCGGAGAGCCTGGTTTCATGCCGAAGGCAAATGTAAAGATGGTTACGCCCGCGCCGCCGATAAGACCCAGTCCAACGCCACCGACACGGATACCGATGTAGATCGCTAATAGGAGAATTCCAAAATGAACCCAAAACATATCATATTCCTCCTTTCCTATTATCCTTGAAAGACCGCACCATCATTCAATCCCCGCCATTAAGTTTCAATGGATAATCGCTGAATCTAATATTCTTATAGATACTTTTTTATTAAAAAACAATTTAAATATGCTGGCTTTGTCTGCTGAGGAGGCGTTTTATAACGTAACCGGTTTTCATATGTCCTCTTTTTAAATAAGGTGTGGAAGGTTTTATTCAATCTCTCTTCGCAGAAGATGTATTTGTCAGGAATTATCAAGATGGCTGGCGGGTATAAATAAAGGGTTCTATAGTTATCAACAAAAAACTGAAGAAATCTTACTTAAAATATGGTACAAAACAAATAAAAAGATTGGCGTTTAATGGGAACTTTTACCGGCATAACAGGTTGATTGGAAAGGGTGTAATCAATGCGATATAGAAATACTGGGAAGATTGGTGATCATCTCTGGTACCTGGGGCGTGAAGAATCCGGCGTTTATATTCTCGAGGGAAGAGAAGGCGCGATCTTGATCAACGGGGGGATGAGTTACATACTCGCTGACGTACTGCAACAGATTGAGACGTTCGGGATAGATGTGGAAAAGATCAGGAAGATCCTGATTCTTCATTCACACTTCGATCATGTAGGAATCGTACCATATTTCAAGCGAACATATCCGAAGATTGAGGTATATGCGTCAGGGCCGGCGTGGAAGATTTTCGCAATGCCAAAGGCCATAGATGTCATGAACAACTACAGCAGGCTCAGCGCGAAACAGGTCGGGGATGAAGATGTTCTCAAGACCTACGACCTAAGCTGGCGCGATGATATTACAGGTACAGTCCTTGCCGAAGGAGATAAAGTAGAACTTGGCAGCGTCGCCCTTTCGATTTTTGATACCCCCGGCCACTCCAACTGTTCCATCACCGCCTATGAGTCCGGAATGAAAACTCTGTTTGCTTCCGACGCCGTGGGAGTTCCATACAAGAATGCCTGCTTCCCCTCGATGAATACAAATATCACACAATATCTTGAAAGCCTGGAGAAGTTGAAACCTTTGCCTGTTTCCTGCCTCTGTGCCGACCACTATGGTTATATTACCGGTGAAGAAGCGGCACTCTTTACTGAACTTACCATTGAGGAAGGTCGTAAATGGAAAATAAAGATGGAGGATCTATATCAACGGCATGGCGGAGATATCGAACTCGCGACAAAGGCTATTACGGACTATTTATTTCGACAGATGCCTGAATATTTTGTCGCAAGAGACATAATGGAGGGGGTTTTCAGGCAAATGTTAAAATTCATAGCAAAGAATCAATAGGAAGTATATCAAAGCAAAGAGACGTCAAAAGGTCTAACTGAATTCATTGAAACCTGCATGGGGACGAAGGGGTTAGTGCAGTTCGGCCTTCTTCAAGAATGGCTTGACGCCGTATATGCCGGTTACTTTCCGGGCGTGGTCAATCACTTTTTTTAATTCCTGTTCTGAACCGACGATACCGAGAAGGACGACGGTACAGTTCACTGTCTCCACATCTACATTCGTCGACAGGATGTCTATATCACCCAACAATTTTATCTTAACTTTTGTGGTTATCGCGAGATTATCCAATGTGCCGCACGAACTGTTCGGGTCCTTTTGTGACAGATAGGCACTTACGGATTTTACGCCTTCCACACCCTTTGTGATCTCCAGGGAGCGTTTCTTCTGTTCCTTTAACTCATACTCACCGACCAGATAGACATTGCCTTCATAACAAAATATGGAAATGTCTTGAGCCTTAACCAAATCGTCATTTATGAATTTTGTGAGGATGGTGATAGTAATTTTCGTATCTGAGGCAATTGTGCCTACTTTACGCTCATCGACAGCTACTTTATAGAGGGAAGTGCCCGCTGTCGTGGCTATGGTTGTACAGCCGGTAATAATAAATGATAAGGTCAGCAAAAGTGCGGAACACAGTTTCTTTTTCATGTGAAGAAGTATATCAAATAACAGCCCGGATTTTTGTGATCTGGATCACATTAATTGCTGCTTCTCCTTCCGGTATTTCAACATTTCTTCCGGTAATCATTAATGATGGAAGGGCACAAGAAAAAAGGGCGTCATGCTGATCTCACAGTCCCTGTATTTGTAAAAATTTTTTACTCTTGAAATATAATTTAAATTGGTAAAAACTACCTCTCGGTTATGAGTTATACTGATATTGCGGATGTCGAACGCAAATCCAAAGATGATCATGGATCAATAGTAAAATGAGTCTGTGGAATAATCAATTGAAGGCAAGTGAATCAGCGCGGGGTCGGCCTGAGGAATTTCAGAAAAATGATTTACCCCGAATTCTGGTTGTCGATGATTCTGTAGAGACTCTGAAACTGCTTACGGAAATTCTGACGGATTATGGCTACAAGGTATTCACTGCTTCTGACGGGCTCACTGCGCTGAAATCAGTAAAAGTTGAGGCGCCGGATCTGATTCTCCTTGACGTAAAGATGCCGGGTATGGACGGCTATGAGGTCTGCCATAAACTCAAATCAGCCGGATACAGCAGCGGGATACCCGTGATATTCATCAGCGGTCTTTACGAGGCTGCCAATAAGATCAAAGGTTTCAATGCGGGAGGTGTTGACTTCATCACCAAGCCTTTTCAGATCGAGGAGGTATTGGCCAGAATTGAGACGCATTTGGCTTTAAGTCATTTGCAAAGGCAACAGGCGGAACAAAACCTTCAACTCCAGCAGGAAATCACCGAGCGTAAGCGTGCCGAGGAGGAATTGAGAAAGCACGAAGCTCACCTGGAGGAGCTTGTCGTCGAGCGTACCGCTAAGCTGAGAAAAACCAACGAATATCTGCAGCGGGAGATAGCCGAGAGAAAGCAGGCGGAGGAAGCTCTGCGGGAGAGTGAGGAGCGATACAGGCTTATAGTAGAATATGCAAATGAAATTATTTATCAGATAAATGTTGATGGATATTTTACTTTTATTAATCCGGCTGCCATAAGACTGACGGGATATGCAAAAGATGAA
>Ga0335070_10001010_pt1 | contig 32297 bp, 28 predicted proteins | sample Lox_Sample_13_FD_206722 | JGI IMG/M metagenome (GOLD analysis project Ga0335070, IMG submission 206722) | Soil microbial communities from Loxahatchee National Wildlife Refuge, Florida, United States - Lox_Sample_1.3 | ecosystem: Environmental > Terrestrial > Soil > Wetlands | place: USA...
GGGCCCTCCTTGAGGAGAAGGAAATCCATGACCATCTCCTTCTTCTCCCAATCCACCAGCTGTGCCCTGATACCGCATTTTTCCGAGGGCACGATATCGGCGGGATGGAGCTCTTTCACCAAACGGGCCGCATCGCGGAAGAAGTAGCGAAACACGTACTTCTTGGGTTCGCTCAAGGCCACCTGGCGAAACTTCGGATTGCTCACGAAGAGGACGGCGTCTCGCGCCAGGATGAGCGGGCTCTCGCTATCGATTCCCTCCAGCACGCCATAGTTCTCCCGCCCTAACGCCGGGATGGCGGTGGGGCCGAGGTAGACCTCACCGTGCACGTTCCTGGTAAAATGAACGCCGAGAAAGGGATTACGAATATCGGGAACCGGATAGATGCTGCCCCGGACAAGGTGGCTTTTCTCCGCTCTGAGCTTGCGGTAAAGGCCCTTGAAGGGAATGAGCCGGAGGTTACGACCGACGCCGAAAATCCGTGCCACCCGGTCGCAGTGAGCGCCAGCGGCGTTGATGAACCGGGCAAACTCGATGGGACCGGAGCTGGTGAGCGCCGTCCCGCTCCCTCTCAGTCCCTGAAGCTCGCAGGAGAACAGGAACCTCACCTTGCCGGTAGCCTCAAGATCTCGCTTCAGACTGAAGAGTACCTTCTTCGGGTCGATGACGGCGGTGTAGTGGGAGTAGAGCGCGAGCTCGCAGGTCTTGGCATTTGGCTCAATGTCATGGAGCCCGCGCTCGTCGATGAGGTCAACCCTGGCCCCGTTTGCCGTCGCTCGCCGTTCGAGCTCCTTGAGAACAACAACCTCGCCCTCGTTCTTGGCGACGATCACCTTCCCGGTTTCGAGAAGCGGGAGGCCTTTCTCCTTGCAATACGCCCTCATGAGGAAGTTGCCATTCAGACATGACCTCGCCTTGAGCGTGTCCGGCGTGTAGTAGATGCCGGCATGGAGCACACCGCTGTTTCGCCCCGAGGCGTGCTTCGCCACCTCCTCCTCTTTCTCGATGATCAGGATATCCTCACAGCCTCGTTCGACGAGCTCACGTGCAACGGTGACGCCGATTATACCGGCGCCGGCGATAAGAACATCGGTACCGTGGTGTCGGGCCATACTTCGGATCCCTCATCCTCTGAGTCCCATGGGGAGGCAAGCGAGAGGAGAATACGCGCACCTTTTCCTTTCCGCAACCGCTTCCACCGGAAGTATAGCAGAATCTCCCCGCGGTTCATGCTGCATTTAGGGCAATCTGCTGAATTTCGCTCACTCTCTTGACTCGAGGGGAGTGTGAAGCAAGGGGACAGGGCGTGAGACAGTGGAGAGACAAGACCATGGCGGCTCGGGTGGGTGGAAGGAGGAGATGACAAGCGCTATGGGTGGTCGGTCTGAGGAGCTGAATCTAAGGATGAAGGCTCGGAATGCCTGAGCGACCAAGATCGCAGGAGTCGCGAGAGACGCCAGAGTTCGGCCTCGGTCCGCTGCAGCTCTTCCTGCTCTTCCCGGGCCGAAGTGTCGGCCTTGAGGACCGCCAGGTGCTTCACGATGAGGAGCTTTTGGCCCACCCGATCCAGGGCTTCCACGAGGCTCGCGTGGCATTCTCCGTCTGTGGTCGCCTTCTCGAAGCGACGGAGGCAGGAGAGGAGCCTCCGATTCACCGCCCGCCAGTCTAGGGACTCTCCCCCTTCTTCGAGTTGGATCGTGTAGAGCCGGGCATGGCAGCCGGCAAAAGCACCAATCCGCAGCTCTTTCCACAGTCGGGCGTTGATGGCGGCGAGAGCGTGATGGATCTCCCTGAGATGATCTCGCTGGTTGTGGCTGGAATTGGCGATAAAGATAGACTGCCCCTTCTTAGGTCCCTTGAACCAGAGCTTCTTGGAACCTCTAAGGGAGGAGCGAGCTGAGTCTGAGAACACCGCCACCCGACCCTCCCGCAAGGTCCTTGTATTTCTCAGTTGCTGGCGGAGAAGTTCCCCGCAGTCAGCGGCGAGGCGGAAACCCGAGAGCGCTCCGGCGGCCACTCCGAGAAGGCCGCCGATCTCGTCGCAGAGCCAGGTTCCAAGGCCAAACCCCGAGGCAACCGCGGTAGCGACGAAAAGCAGGCCGATAACATTAATAAACACGTCCATCATAGATACTTTAACTCGTCAAGGCGAAAGGGCCACCAATGACCGACATCCTAGCAAACAAGGTGCCAGGATTCGCCGATAGCCTTACTCCAAAGTAGCCCCACCTTCTCCTTGCTTTCTCGCTCCTCCCCTGGTAGTAGAGAGCTCGAACCTCTGAAGAGAGGATGGAACGGAACATGGGCACGCTCAATCTAAAAGGTTTCCCCGATGAACTGCACCGGCAGGCAAAGTCCCGTGCAGCACTGGAGGGCATTTCCCTTCGTGACCTCGTACTCCGCGCCGTTACGAGCTACCTCGCAAGTCCGATCACCTTGGACGTGCAAGAGGTGATTGTGAAGCGCAAGGATGTGCCGGAAGGGGAGAGGTGACCCTCTCTGGACTACTCTGGCTCGTCGGGGTGCTGCCGAGGGAACGGGCCGGTCTTGCAAAGGCGGCAGAGAGAGGAAGGGCGAGGCGGTTATTTTCAGGTGGGCACGGGTACCGGCTCCCGCAGGAGCCGCCTGATCGCCTCGGTGGCGCTGGCGGCGAGGGCAGGGTGGGAACGGTCAAGTCCCTCAATTTGCCGAAGGTTGTCGGCGGTGCGATAGATCAGCATGGCAAGATCGCCTTCGTCCAGGCCGGAAAGCTCGAGGACCTCCTCCCAGCTCCCGCCCGAAGCCCAACTGTAGGCTGCGGCCGCGGGCCAAAAGGAGATGGGGTAGGCGACGAATTCATTCTGGCGAAGGCGGCCTTGGAGCGGCCTGAGTTCTGAAAGCAGCCGGGAGAAGGCCTGACCGATGGGCGTGTGAGGCCAAGGACGGCGCTCCGACGGCATGCCTTGCTGGTCCCGGTCGCTCACGAAAGGGGCGATGAGGCCGGCGAGAAGGGCGGGGTCGTTGTGGGGAAACACCGCCCGGCGGATGCCCTCGGCGATCATGAGCGGTTGATCGAGGCGAAGCTGCGAGGCCCATGCGCCGTCAGGCGTCAACCTCCCGTGGGTGTCCACATAGCCTTCCTGCTGCAGAAACCCGTAATACCGTCTGAACTCCCGCCAAAGTCGATTGGTCACCGCATCGAGCCGTTCACGAAGACTCAGGGCGGCGTCGATCCTCGCCCTGAATCTGCTCTGCTGTTTCGGATCGCATGAGCTCAGGTGCGAGCACGCCTCGCAGGGATGGGCGGCAAGTGCGGCTTCGAGGGCTGAGACCCGCGCGCCGAGATGCTCCCATTCCTCCTGCCAAGGAGAGGGAAGAGTAGCCTTCTGCTCCAGGGGCCGGCATCCGTCGAGCGGGTGCTCCTCCAGGTAATCGAGCCAGAGTTGGGGCTTGACGCTGTCGGGAAGATCAAGAGTGCAGTCGAGCAGCGTCCGGATCTTCTCCAGGCGCAGCCAGCGGCTCCGAAAACGACCGCGGCGGAGCCTCGGCTTGGGCGCGATCCGGATGGCCATCACCCCCTCTACCTGGTGGCGCGACTCCTGGTGCGACACCACGAACACCTCCCCCTTCGTGCTCAAGAATACCCTGCCCGGTGTGAGGCACGCCCGCCTTAGGAGGCGATGCCGCGCACGCCGCCTTTCCTGGCGCGCTTTCTCCAGTTCTGCCTCCAGTTCACGTCGCCTCGCCAAGGTCCGAAGGACACCCTCCAGGTCGCCGCACGGGGTCGCCTTGAGATCCTCGCCGAGCTCCCGTTCCATCTCCTGCACCTGATGGAGCACCTCACGGTTCACGTCAAGATCTTGGTAGGTAGCGAAGGACTTGGCCAGCAGCTCTCTCACCTCGTCGGGGGGATGGGAGAGAAGCAGGTTCAGCACCATGGAAAAGGTGATATGAATCTGACTGTTAACCGCTTCAGGTTCGGCGTGAAGGAGGTTAAAGACGAGATGAGGGTCCTGGTATGGGCCTGGCAGAAGAACGACAAAACCCACTTTGTCCATGCCCCGGCGGCCGGCCCTTCCCGTCATCTGGAGAAGATCGGTGGCGCCGAGGGGGACGAACTCCCGCCCGTTGAAGCGGTCGCTCTGGGAAAGGACGACGGTGCGCGCCGGAAAATTGACGCCCGCCGCCACGGTGGAGGTGGAAAAGATGGCATCCAAATACCCTTCCTTCATGGCCGCTTCGGTGAGAATCTTCCACGCCGGCAGCTGACCTCCGTGATGTGCAGCCACCCGGCCCTGACGGAGGGCTGCAACATGCCGGTGCCTTTTGAGATAAGGATGGGTGCGGAGAAGTTCCTGGAGACGACGGTGGAACCGCTGGCGCTCCTCATCGGTCTCGGGGTTCCGTTGGCGAGGGAGAGCCGCCTGGATCGCCAGGTTGCAGTCCGATCTCGACTTGAGGAAGAAGATGCCCGGCAGCAGATTCAATTCTCCTAGGGCCCCGATGATCTGGGAGAAGTTGGCCACCCCCTGCCGAGGCGTGAGCCCGCTCCCCGGGTTTCGCTCCACGAAATGCCGCACCTTCCCGGCCATGGCCCCTCGCCTGATGAAGGGGGTCACCTCGCCGTTGGGAAACATGAACAGGGGATAGAGAGGGACCGGACGCTCCTGGGCGGAGATCACCTGGCACGGAGCGCCGCGTAGCCATTCGAGCCACGCGGCGATTTGGCCCGAGTTGAAGACGGTGGCCGAGAGGAGGAGGAGCCGCACCCGCCGCGGCAGATAGATCATCACCTCCTCCCAGACTACGCCCCGATCCTGGTCGCCCAGGTAGTGGGCTTCATCCAGGACGACCAAGTTGATCGGAATATTCTCACCGCGGTACATGGCGTCGTAAAGCTGGTTGCGAAGGATCTCAGTGGTACCGACGATGATCGACGCGTTCGCTTTCTCTTTCCGGTCACCGGTCAGGATGCCTACGTTCTCTTCGCCGAACTCCTGGGAAAACTCGACATACTTGGCGTTGGAGAGGGCCTTCAGGGGCGAGGCATACCAGGTCCGGTGCCCGCGCCTCAGACCCTGTTCCATGGCTTTCAGGGCGACCCAGGTCTTGCCGGCTCCGGTCGGGGCGGTGACCAGCACGTCCCGGGACTCGAGCGCCGTCACCGCCTCCTGTTGAAAGGGATCGGGGACAAAGGGCGCGGCCTCAGGCACGCCGATCTGCTCGAGTAACGGCCTGAGCTGCGGGGAAGGGTGAGCCTCGAAGGCGCCCCCCTCTCCATCGCCTCGTTTCTTGGGACCTCGGAAGCCACGCCTTGCCGCCGGATGTCTCGGGCGTCGGTACCGTCTATCCATGGAATGCCTTGATCTCTTCTCTTGCGATACTGTATTTAATGATGCTCCACCCGCAGGGCGGGTGGAGCATCAGGAAGCCCCCTCCAAGGTGGGGTCTCAGCATGACCACAATAGATCCTCCCCCCTTGGAGGGGGGAGTGTGAGGTGGGGGGTGACCCCGACCGATCAAATCCTCCTCCCCTGTTTCCCCTCCCACCCCTGCCAGTGCGGGATCTCCGACAGGGGAGGGGAAGAGAGATATCGCGGGTTCGGTCGAACCCCTCCCGCTCGTCCGCCAGAGGTGGAGGGTTCGGGAAAGACTGAGATCAGGCTCTCTCTATGGCTCCCAAAAGAACGGGAAAACCCACCCCAGTCTCTTCGGGTCCAGCGGCGGGCGCGAGCGAGTTCCTTCACCTCGCCGGGCCGGTGGGAATCCTGGCGCTCCATGGCGGCGGAATCGAGCCAGGCACGGAGACGATTGCCCGGTTCGTGGCCGGCGAAACCGGAGCGAGTCTCTACATCTACGCCGGGCGTCTGCAGCGGGGTAACCTCAGGCTGCACCGTCCCAGTCCCTCCGGGGATTCGGAGCTGACGCCCGTGCTGCGGAGTTTCCTCGACCATGTACAGCTCGCGATCTCGATCCACGGCCATGGCCGCGCCGAGGAGAGCGTCTTTCTGGGAGGGTTGAACGACGCGCTCGCAGTGAGGCTCGCCGAAGTCGCCCGGGCGGCACTGCCCCGATACGGGTGGATCTCCGATCCCATGGCGATTCCCCCGGGCCTGAGAGGCCAACATCCCCGAAATGCGGTCAACCTGCCACCGGATCGAGGAGTGCAGATCGAGTTGCCCCGCTCGCTCCGCGAGATTCGCACCGGCTCAGAGGGGAGAGCGCTGGAGCCGAGCGGCGACACCCTCGTCTTCGCCCAGGTCCTTTGCCGGATTGTGCACGACGCGAGGACCGCCTCGGGACAACGGTCGTGACTCCAACCTGTGAGAGGCTGACTCGCGCTCCGGCACCAAAAAAGGCTGGCTGCTCCTTACCTTCCCGGTTCGCTATTCTATGCGTCATGCGGGGAGATGACAAGCGGGCGTCAGTAAACCCGGGAGCGCCACGACCGAAGGACGCACGTCGATGAACCACGGGAGCGGTACCGCCGGCCGAATCCGCTATTTCCGACTCGCGGCCCTTGGGCGGCTCATCCTCCTAGCCTTGGCGTGGCCCTCCGGTCTCTATCTTGTTCTGGGCGGGGTGGAGCCCCTCTTGGGCCTTTTGTGTCTTCTTGTCGGGATCTGGCTCTTGCTGGACAATCCCCTGGAGTTTCTCGCCATCTTCACCGGTACGTGCCCGGGGTGCGGCGCCGAGGTGACAGGCAAAGGGCGCGGGCCCTGCCGCTGCCCATCCTGCGGTGCGGCCATCAAAGTGGAGGAGCGTTGCCTGTGCCTGGCCGAGCCGCAGAAGGGCCCGCCGGAGAGTGCCCCCAAAGATGTGGCGGAGACAGAAGAGGACTCGCCCTTTGGCGGGCCCCTTCCCTTCGCCCCAGGGGACACCCTGGACCTCCACACCTTCTCGGCGCGGGAGGTTGACTCTCTGGTGGATGATTTTCTCGAACTCTGTGAGCAGAACGGGATCACCCGGGTCCGGATCATCCACGGCAAGGGGGCGGGCGTGCTCCGCCGGCGGGTGCAGGCACTCCTCGCCAGAGACCATCGCGTCATGCGTTACCAGGATGCGCCTCCGGAGGCGGGCGGGTGGGGCGCGACCGTGGTGGAGCTCAGATCCGATTGCGAACCACAGAGACACTGAGACACAGAGAGTCTGGTGCCCTTGGCCGATCGGGAGGCGCGGATCGACCAAGCCCGCCATGGCGGGACTCGCCCTTCGGGCAGGGTTCTCCCGAAACCGCAACGCCGCAGGCGTCGTGGTTTTGCTGCGCCGCGAGCTCCCGGCACAGCAAAAGCTTCCTCACCCTCTCTGCCTCCGTGCCTGGAGCGAAGCGGGTGGTTAACCTCCTTGTTGAGGCGGATTTCCCCAGCATCCTCCTAGAAGAATCCGTCTCGCTTTCGTCGTCGCCGTTCCCGTCGCAGCTGACGCTTCCAGTCAACGTCCTTCTTGCCTCGACCGGCGCCGTTCTGACCCGGGAATCGCGACGGATCGACGAGGAAGGACCCTGGCGTTTGCTCGACTCCAGGCGCGGCGACCTCGGGAGACTTCCTGGGTGCCTTTGCCGGCGGGCGCACCTGGTCGAGGGGCGGGCCGGCAAGGAAGAGGGCGGGGAGTTCCCTCACGAGATAAAGTAGCTCACCGCACCTAAGGAACTGGTGCCCGGCCTCGTGAGCACGGGCGGCCTCAACGGTGAGGAGCACCGGCTTGGCGTCGCGCCGGCTGCCGATGCGAAGCGCCATCTCCTCTGTGCTCGCCAGCGCCACGTGGCCTCGACCGCCGGGCCGGAGCCCGTGCTCGAGAACGGCCTGGTACGCTTGGCGCCTCGCTCCGTGGAAGAGAAAACGGGGTGGAGCCGTGACGGTGGGCCGGATGGGGGAGGGCGCCTCGGGGCGGATGTGGGCATCGTCGACGGAAAAGTTCACCCGAAGACCCGAGTACGCCAGCTCTTTGAGGTGAGTCGGGCGCACATAGGTCCACCCCGGCTCTTCGTGGAGAGCCCACATGAGCTCCTTGACGGGCAGTGAGCCGTCTTCGTCCGGAAAAAGCCCGAATTCATCAGGCCGATGGTAGAGGATGTAGTCGATGATCCTCGCCAGTTCCCTGAGCTGATGCTTCCCCATGACGTTGCACCCCTCGTCACTATAGCGCAACAAGGCCGCCGTTGTCAGCCCGTGGCAGGTGACAGTCAGCCCGCAAGTTTGCTGGTCAGGCCGGAGGAGATGGTGGATGTTTTTGTCTTGACATCCGCCCCTCGCATTTACTAGAGTGCGATCCAAGGGTTATCCCAGGAAACTGACATGGCCTACCGCAACGGGCAGAACGGATCTCACTTCGGGTACTACTACTCTTGCTACTCCAGGGGGGAGTCTGTCCACTAGCCTGGTGTAATTGAGGGAAAAGGGGCCGTGGGCGGACTCAGTAGCCCGCGGCCTTTGTATTTCGGGGCCGCTCAACGAAGCGGCCTCTTGATTGACGGGGGTGAACGTAACAAAGTGGTCAGGAGGTGCCTAGATGAGAAGGTTTGGCAAAGGCTGGAGAGGGGCTGCAACATTGACTTTTTGCTTAGTTCTGGTATGGTCCGTGGTTCCAAAGGTCGCCGCGGCCAAGGAGCCGTACAAGGTGGGCGCCGTATTCGCGGTGACCGGCGGGGCCTCGATCCTTGGAGAGCCTGAGAAGAGGACGGCCGAGATGCTCGCCGAAGAGATCAACAAGAAGGGCGGCATCGATGGGCATAAACTGGAGCTCGTAATCTACGATGACGAGAGCGATGAGACGAAATGCCGACTCGCGGTCACCCGTCTGATCAAGAAGGACAAAGTGCCCGTGATCATCGGCCCGAGCACCAGCGGCAACACCATGGCGGTCATCGCCGTCTGTGACGAGGCGAAGGTGCCCCTGATCTCCTGTGCCTCCAGCATCAAGATCGTGACCCCGGTTGGCGAGCGCAAGTGGATCTTCAAGGTGGCGCCGTCGGATTCTCACTCGGTGGAGAGGATCTACGACTTCCTCTTGAAAAAGGGCATCAAGAAGGTCGCCATCATGACCGTCTCCGACGGGTACGGCTCCAGCGGCCGCGAGGAGCTTCTTCGTATCGCGCCGAAGATGGGAATCGAGGTCGTCGCCGACGAGCGCTACGGGCCGAAAGACGCCGACCTCACCGCGCAGCTCACGAGGATCCGCGGCACGGGCGCGCAGGCGTTGATCAACTGGTCGGTTGGCCCCACCCAGATCCTTGCAGTAAAGAACTGGAAGGAGCTCGGCATGACGGCGATGACCTTCGTCCAGAGCCACGGCTTTGCCAGCAAGAAGAACATCGAGCTCGCCGGCGGCGCTGCCGAAGGAGTGTTCTGCCCCCTCGGCCGCGTGAACATACCGGACCTCCTTCCCGCTGCTGATCCGCAGAAAGGGGTCATCATGGCCTACAACGACGCCTACCAGGCACGATTCAAAGAACCGCTTTCCGCTTTCGGCGGCCATGCCTGGGATGCCCTCAAGCTTGCGGTCGAGGCCCTTGGCGCCGTGGGACCCGATCCGGCGAAGATCAGGGATTACCTCGAGAACCGGAAGAACTTCGTCGGGCAGGGCGGGGTCTTCAACTTTTCTCCCACCGAACACTGCGGTCTCACCAAGGACGCCTTCGAGATGGTGGTGGTGAAGAACGGCACCTGGGCTCTGGCCCAGTAGGGATGACTCCCACAGGTGAAAGAGGGAAAGCCTCTCCGGAAAGCGGTGCCGGGGAGGCTTTCTCATGAGCTCAAGTCGGTTATGGAAAAGCTGTCGCTCGGCGGACAACTCGTGCAGTATCTCTTCACCGGAATCACCGTGGGAAGCATCTACGGGATGGTGGCCCTGGGGTTCAACATCATCTATAACGTGACCGAGATGATCAATTTCGCCCAGGGTGAGTTCGTCATGCTGGGCGGACTCATCATGGTGCTCAGCGCGAAATTCCTGCCGCTCCCCATGGCGTTTTGCGTGACCGTAGCGGCGGTCACCGCCATCGGCGCCATCATGGAGCGCACCACCATCAATCCCCTGAAGCATGCCAGCGTGCTCACGCTCATCATCGTCACGATCGCCGTGTCCATCCTCCTTAAGGGCATCGCCATGTTCATCTGGGGCAAGGACCCCTACATCATGCAACCCTTCTCCGGCACCGAGCCGCTCCACTTGTTTGGAGCCGCGATCCAGACCCAGGCCTTCTGGGTGTTGGGGATCAGTGGCATCGTCGTGCTCCTCCTCACCCTCTTCTTCAGAAAGGCCCGGTACGGAAAGGCCATGCTCGCCTGCGCCGACAATGCCGAGGCCGCCCGTCTGGTGGGTATCAAGGTAAAGCTCATGGTGCTCCTCTCCTTCGCCCTCAGTGCCGCTATCGGTGCCGCTGCCGGAGCGGTCATCACCCCGATCTCGCTCATGGAATACGATCGGGGGGCGCTCCTCGGCCTCAAGGGCTTCGGGGCCGCGGTTCTCGGGGGTCTCGGCAGCTTCTCCGGTGCGGTGGTCGCGGGGCTCATTCTTGGAGTGGTCGAGTCTCTCTGTGCCGGTTTCGTCTCTTCAGGGTACAAGGATGCGGTTGCCCTTCTCCTGCTACTCCTGGTTCTCTTCGTTCGCCCGAGTGGGCTTTTCGGGAACGTTGAGGCCAGCAAGATCAAGAAGTTCTGAGGACTCGACCGTATGAGCAGGGGAAACCTCATAACGCTCTCAGCCGTGGTAGTGCTCCTCATCCTCTTCCCGGTGTGCGTCACGCATGTAGAGGCCATAAGCCACTATCTCGACGTCATGGTATTCGTGGGGATCTTCAGTCTCATAACCATGGGGCTGAGCCTGCTCATGGGGTACGCGGGTCAGATCTCGCTGGGACATGCCGCGTTTTTTGGACTTGGCGCTTACAGCTCCGGCATTCTCTGTGTCAAGCTCGCCTTATCGCCCTGGCTCGCCATGATGGCGGGAGCGGTTCTCACTGCAGCGGTGGCATATGCTGTGGGCGTGCCCTCCTTGAAGCTCAAAGGACACTACCTTGCCATGGCCACACTCGGTTTCGGGGTCATCGTCAACATCGTGTTCAATGAGGAGGTGGGGCTCACCGGGGGCCCTTCCGGTCTCTCCAACATCCCGGGCCTGAAGATCTTCGGCTTTCCCATCCAAGGGGAGCTCTTGTTTTATGTCTTTGTCTGGTCCATGGTCCTCCTGGTACTCGTATTCTGTCTCAATGTCATTCACTCTCGTATCGGTCGGGCTCTCCGTTCCATCCACGACAGCGAGGTCGCCGCGGACGCCATGGGTGTGGAGACGGCACGCTACAAGGTGATGATCTTTGTCCTGAGCGCGGTTCTCGCCTCTCTGGCCGGGAGTCTCTACGCCCACTACGTGGGGTTCCTGAGCCCAAGCTCGTTTAATCTCCTGTTCTCGATACGGCTCGTAATGATGGTCGTCGTGGGGGGCATGCACAGCCTCTGGGGAGCCCTTCTGGGCACCTGGCTCCTCACTTTTCTCAGCAACGAATGGCTCCACGTGTTCAAGGACTTCGACGTTCTCGTCTATGGTGCGATCCTTCTCTTCGTGGTCATGGCCCTTCCCGAAGGGTTGGTCAGCGTTGTTTCACGACACAACCACATCTGGAAGCGGGGGCGAGAATCCGAGGGCGGGACAGGCGGGACATGAGGGATATGGAGTCGAGGCAGCAGCAGCCCAGCGACTTGCTTGGCGTTGACGGCCTGGAGAAGTCCTTCGGCGGCATCCGGGCGCTCCAGGGCCTCACCTTCGGCGTTCCGAGGGGCGCAATCAAGGCCGTCATCGGTCCGAACGGAGCGGGCAAGACGACCCTGTTCAATCTCGTTACCGGCATCCTCCTGCCCACGCGGGGAACCATCTCCCTCAACGGGGAAACCATAAGCGGCCGCCGACCTCAAGAGATTGCCCGGCTCGGTGTCTCCCGCACGTTTCAGAACGTAAACCTCTTCGGACGCATGACGGTCCTGGAGAATGTCATGGTGGGGCGGCATGCGCGAAGTCAGGCGGGTGTGCTGAGCGCCGGCCTGCGACTCCCCTGGATGCGCCGGGAGGAGGAAGAGATTCGGGCGAGGGCCTTGGAGCAGCTCGAATTCGTGGGACTCGCCGACCGGGCTCGGGAGCGTGCCGGGAATCTACCCCTGGGAGAGCAGAAACTCCTCGAAGTAGCACGGGCCCTGGCTACGGAGCCGCAGATCCTTCTCCTCGACGAGCCGGCCGGGGGCCTCAATACGAGGGAGACCGAGCGCCTTGGCGAGCTCATCCGCCGCATCCGCGGGCAGGCGATCACCGTGGTGCTTGTCGAGCACGACATGAACCTGGTCATGGAGGTCTCGGACGATATCGTTGTCGTCAGTTTCGGACAGAAGATTGCCGAGGGGAAGCCCCGGGAGATCAAGAGGAACCCGGCGGTGATCGAGGCCTACCTGGGGGAGGAAGGGGATTACGAGAATCGCAAGAGTTGAACCATGTTGAGGCTCAAGAGCGTTCACACTTACTACGGAAAGATCCACGCGCTCAAGGGCGTGTCCCTCCACGTGAATCGCGGCGAGATCGTCACCCTCATCGGCGCCAACGGAGCGGGGAAGACGACGCTCTTGCGCACCATTTCCGGCCTCACTCCCGCAGCCCGCGGCGTCGTGGATTACAACGGTCAGGAGATCACGCGCATGCAGGCGGAGGAGATCGTCCGGTGCGGAATCTCCCATGTGCCCGAGGGGCGGAAGCTCTTCGCCACCCTGAGCGTGCGGGACAACCTGGAGATGGGCGCTTTTGTCCGTCGTGATCGCCGCAAGGTGCGAGCGGATCTGAGAGAGTTCCGCACCAAGTTCCCCATCCTTGCGGAGCGGTGGCACCAGATGGCGGGCACGCTGAGCGGCGGCGAGCAGCAGATCGTGGCCATCACCCGGGCCCTCATGGCCCGTCCCGAGCTCCTCATCCTGGACGAGCCGTCCATGGGCCTGTCGCCGGTGCTCGTTAAGGAGATTTTCAAGATCATCAGGAGGCTTCGCGAGGAAGGGACGACGATCCTTCTCATTGAACAGAACGCCCGAGCGGCCTTTCATGCCGCCGACCGTGGCTACGTTTTGGAAACAGGTCGAATCATCCTCCAGGGCGCATCACAAGTGCTCCTCGAGCACAACGAGGTTAAACGCGCATATCTGGGGAAGGGCTACCGGGAGGTATGGGAAGAGTAGGGTCGTCAATGGTCCGTGGGCCGTTGTCAAATGGACCCGGATAACGCGAACCGGGACGATCGATTGGAACTCACAGCCTCCCGTAGGGAGCAACCGGGGCGAGCCAATCTGTGTTTGGCCATTGACCACTGACGACGGACCCCTGATAAAGGACACTCCGTAGGAGTAATTGATCATGCGTATCTGGGAACCGGAATACGAATGTATGTCGCGGGACGAGCTGGCCCAGGTCCAGTTCGAACGACTGCAGAGCGCCCTGAACCGGGTGTACCGGAGTGTTGCCTTCTACCGTAAGCAGTTCAACGCCATCAATTTCGAGCCCGGCGATATGAACGACCTCAGCGAGCTGGAAGCGCTTCCCTTCACGCGAAGCCAGGATATCAGCGACGCCTATCCCTACGACCTTTTCGCCGTCCCCCTTCGTGAGGTCGTGCGGGTCCACTCCTCTTCGGGGGCCACCGCCAAGCCCATTGTCGTCGGTTACACCCGCCAGGATCTTCGCTCCTGGAGTCAGCTGGTCGCTCGCGTTCTCACCGCCGGCGGGGTGACCGCCGACGACGTGATCCAGGTCACCCTGAACTACGGGCTGCTGACCGGAGGGCTCGGGATCCACTATGGTGCGGAGCGGATCGGCGCCTCCGTGCTTCCCACGTCGGTGGGGAGAACGGATCGGCAGGTAAAGATCATGCAGGACTACCGGACCACGGCGCTCGTCGCCACTCCCTCCTATGCGCTGGTCATTGCCGACCGGATGGAGAAGATGGGAATCAACCCGCGCACTCTCAGGTTGAAATTCGCCCTCCTCGCCGGAGAACCCTGGACCGAGGCGATGCGCCGGGAGATAGAAGAACGCCTCTACGTGAAGGCCACCGACAACTACGGCCTGAGCGAGATCATGGGGCCGGGCGTGTCGGGTGAGTGTTTATGCCAGGCCGGCATGCACCTCAATGAAGACCACTTCATCGCTGAAGTGGTCGACCCCGCGAGCGGGGAGCGGCTGGAACCGGGCAAGGTTGGCGAACTTGTCATCACCACGATCACCAAGGAGGCATTTCCCTTGGTGCGGTACCGAACCGGCGATCTCTGCTCTCTCGACTACAGCCCCTGCGCCTGCGGCCGAACCCTCGCACGCATGGGCCGGATCTGGGGCCGCGCCGACGAGGTGCTGATCATCAAGGGTGTGAACATCATTCCCAGCCGCGTCGGCGATATCTGCGAGGAGGTCCAGGGCAAGCGCCCAGCCTATCAGCTCTTGGTGGAGCGAGAGAAGAATCTCGATAAGCTCACAGTCCTTGTCGAGGTGTCGGAGGATCTCTTCTTTGATAAAATGCGGGAGCAGCGCGCTATCGTCGATACCTTGCGCAAGGAGGTGGCGGCCGGCATCGGGATAACGCCCCGTATCCTGCTGGTCGAGCCCGGCACCATCCGCCGCGAGGAGGAGACGACTCCGGGCGTCTTAGACCGGCGCAGACTGGCGACGCAACCCCGTCCTGACGGTGGGAGTTGCTCCCTTGACGATCCGGGCTATCCCCCACTCGGGCTCGAAGGCCCAAGAGGGAAGCGATAACGACACATGAAAGGATGACCATGCACGAGCTACTGACGAATGAAGTAGGGAGCAAACGATTGCTGCTCGGCAATGAGGCAATCGTGAGGGGAGCCTTAGAGGCGGGCGTAGCCTTTGCCACCACCTATCCCGGCACCCCGTCCTCGGAGATCGGGGATACCTTCTATCGAATTTCCCGGGAGACGGACCTCTATTTCGAGTATTCGGTCAACGAGAAGGTGGCGCTGGAAACGGCGGCGGCTGCAGCGATTTCCGGTGTTCGCACCATGTGCAGCATGAAGCACGTGGGACTCAACGTTGCCGCCGACGCCCTTGTGAGCCTCGCCTACGTGGGCGTGAAGGGTGGCATGGTGGTGGTGAGTGCCGACGATCCCTCGCTCCATTCCAGTCAGAACGAGCAGGACAATCGCTACTACGCTAGGCTTTCCGGGATGCCCCTGCTCGAGCCCGCCGACGCCCAAGAGGCCTACGCCATGACGAGGTTCGCCTTTGAGCTTTCCGAGACCTATCGGATTCCGGTACTTCTCCGCACCACGACCCGGGTAAACCACAGTCGTGGGGTGGTTGAGCTGGGGGCGCTCCCGCCGAGAAGGCGACGGGGTGCTTTCGAAAAAGATCCCTTTAATCTCGTGTTGGTCCCCATGGTAGGGCGAAAACTCCACCTAGAGCTGCTCAAGAAGATGGAGAAACTTCAGGGGGAGGCAAACGTCTCGCCCTTCAACAAAGGAAGCGGCGCGGGCTCGTGGGGAGTGGTGACCAGCGGGGTGAGCGCCAACTATGTGGTGGACGCCGCTCAGGAGTTGGGGATCGGCGACCAGATACAGATCCTGAAGCTGGGCATGACCTATCCCTTCCCCGACGCTCTCATGGGGAGCTTCCTCGAGGGTGTCGATCGGGTCCTGGTAGTGGAGGAATTGGAACCCTTCCTGGAAGAGCGGCTCAAGGTCGTGGCCCAGGAACGGCACCTCGGAGTGGAGATCGCCGGCAAGGGCTTCCTCCCTCGCGCCTTTGAGTTCGACCCGGGGCAGGTGAGAGCCGCCATGGCTCGTTTCTTCCGTCTCGAGTATCAGCCCCCCCGCATCGAAGGGGGCCCCGAGCTTCCGCCGCGCCCGCCCAATCTCTGCGCCGGCTGTCCCCACCGAGCTACCTACTATGCGGTAAAACAGGCGATCGGCGACCGGGCGCTTTTTCCCACCGACATCGGCTGCTACACCCTGGGTGTTCTGCCGCCGCTGCAGATAGCCGATTTCGTCATTTGCATGGGATCTAGCGTCTCCAGCGCCGGCGGCTTCTCCAAGGCTCAGGACAAACCGGTAGTGGCCTTTATCGGCGATTCCACCTTTTTTCATTCCGGGATTGCAGGGTTGATCAATGCGGTCCAGAACCGACACAACTTCACCTTGGTGATCCTGGACAACGGTACCACCGCGATGACCGGGCACCAGCCCCATCCCGGGGTGGAACTCACTCCAGAGGGGAGGCAGGCGCCTCGGGTGAGCCTGGAAGCCCTGGTCCGGGGCTGCGGGGTCGAGCGCGTGGTGACCGTGCAACCCCTCCAGGTGAAAAAGACCATCGAGCGCGTGAAAAAAGTAGTCACGGACGACGGGGATCAGGGTGTGAAAGTGATCATCTCCAAGGCTCCCTGTCCTCTCTTCGAACGGCGCCTGACCAAGAAGGAACAGAAGGTCGTGTTCCAGGTGTGCGAGGATTGCGATATGTGTCGCAGGTGCCTGAACGAGCTGGGCTGTCCCGCCTTCAGGTACTGGGAGGACGCTGGGGCGGGAGCGTCGATCACCATCGATGAGATGCTCTGCAGCGGCTGCGCCGTGTGCAGCCAGATCTGCCACGCGGTGAAAGCAAAGAAGAAAGGGTCGTGAGGTTGTTTCAGGGTGGTAGGTCGACCTTTTCTGGGGGTCGCTTCCAGCCGCGATCCCGTCGGTTGTGGCGGTGAGGTCTGCTCTGCAAAGGCGCATAGTCGCGCCATTGATAGTGGAGACGGAGGTCTGACCTTTTGGCGGGGTTCTGGTGGAAAGCGCGGGGGGTCTGTCTCTGATCAAAGGAAGGTAGCGGCTCCGCATGCGCTTTGCGCCGCAGACCACCCTGCCCCCGGCGCCGGCCTCTTTCGGAGAATGAGAGGTCACTTCGCTGTGGGCTTGGGTTCCAGCCGCGAGCGAGCGGGTTGCGTCAGGGTCTTCTGTGGGAACTGACGACGGACCACTGACAAAGGACGTTTCAAAAGGAGTTACCTACACGTGAACGAACTCAGGCAGGGATGGCGAATCTTCTTTACCGGCGTGGGGGGCCAGGGCACGCTCCTGGCCACTCGAATTCTGGGCGAAGCGGCTCTGCTCGCCGACGTGCAGGTAGTGGTGAGCGAGATCCACGGTATGGCCCAGCGGGGCGGCGTGGTTGAGTCTGCGGTGCTCCTCGGCTCCCTTCACAGTCCCACCATCGCCGACGGCGAGGCGGATATCCTCATGGGGTTCGAGCCCCTTGAGACCATACGGGCCTTGCGCAAATGCTCGGAGCGGAGCCTGGTGATCTCCAGCACCAGCCCCATCGTTCCCTTCACCGTGTCGAGCGGCAGAGCCCGCTACCCGGAGGTTGCCGACATGATGGCGAGCGTGGCCCGGCGTGTCGGCAGACTCGTTGCCTACGACGCGAGGGCCCTCGCCCGCCACGCCGGGGCGGAGCTGGCCATCAATACGGTCCTGCTCGGCACACTCATGCGCCATGGTGATCTCCCCTTTGGAACGGACGTGGTGGAGAGAGCGATCCGCCTGCGCACCAAGGGGCCGATCCTGGACATAAACCTCAAGGCCTTCCAACTGGGGTATGAAGTGGAATGAGACAGACTCTCTCACATGGCACGAGCGGGAGCGCCGAGTCATCCCGCCACCGGAGCTTCGGGTACTCCCACGGGCTAGGTCGGAGAGGCGGAGCAATGCAACTGCGACTCTTCGGACTCTTGATCGTCGCCGCGTCGTTTGTTGTGACGACGACAACCTGCACCCTGCCTGAGACTCGAAAGAATCTCGCCAACTCCTACCGTCTGGCACGGTTTCGCCTGGAGCAGTGTCGCCGGATGGGAGCAAGTGAGCTCGACCGTGAGCAGATGGAGTTGGCAGAGCGCCTGAGTGCCGAAACCGAGATGATGATAGCGGCTGAGCGATGGAGGGCGGCGCAAGGACCCTTGACCCACCTCGAAGAGACCGTGGCTCGACTCTTGGACCGGTTGAAGACGTGGGACCCAGACGGCGACGGACTGAGCACGTATGCCGAATTCATGCTCTACGGCACATCCTGGAGCGATCCGGACACGGACGGTGATGGCTACTTGGATGGGACTGAGGTGCTGATCTACGGAACCGATCCCCTCGATCCGTGTGCCTTCCCGGTCGGGGTCCAGCCGGAAAAGGCAAGGACCCGGGCATGCCCCAGCCTCGAAGGGGGCGAACCGATTGCCCCTCCTGAGGGCATTATCTGGAAAAAGGAGTGACGGAAGAGACGCACCTTCGCTATAATGGCCACGACAGCGCAGGGAATTAGCCGAGTGGTGACGGGCTGGTTCTGGTGCCGCCGGGGCAACGGAGCGGGGCGACGGCAATCTTCGGCCGGTTGAGACTCTTCCAAGGGGATAGGTGATGAAGTGCTCGGTGTGCGGTACACTTAACAATTCGGGAGCCGTATTCTGCAGGCAGTGTGGTTCAAAACTCGGCGTCGGGGAATGTCCCAAGTGCAAGGCCGTCGTGGAAACGGATGCTCAGTTTTGCTCTAGGTGCGGCACAAGACTCGTCCGTGGTGACGATACCTCTGGGAAGAACTGCCAGAGCTGTGGCTTTGTCAACCCGCCGGGAACAATGTATTGCAAGCGATGTAACCAGAAGATCTTATGAGGTCCCTTCTCCCAGCGGCCTCGCGCGGGTGTGGTGCCGCCGCTCTATCGCCGCTTCTCCGGTCGCGTTTCCTCATTGCTTTTTTTCGATGGATTGAGATAATAGTCACGCCCGTCACCGGCCCAAAGTGGTGACGAAAGAGGCGTCGTTTCCTTCGGGCAAGGAGGACGCCTTCGCCACGGTACCACTGGGGAGCACGAAGCAGCCATGGAGCTGACCCGAACCATCGAGTACGAAGACGGCGAGATGATCCTTCTGGAAGGCGGCGAGACCGACCGGGCAGTCTCGGTTGTCTTGGAAGGACAAGTCCAAGTCGTCAAGGAGACGGAGAGGGGGCGGGTAACGGTGGCCGTGCTCGAAGAGGGGGACATCTTCGGCGAGGCTTCCTTCCTGGCCCAGAAACGGGGACGACGCTCCGCCTCCGTTCTCGCCAAGGGCAAGGTCAAGATCGGAGTTCTCAACCAGCAGAAGCTCACGGCTGAATACGGGCGGCTCTCCCCCACCTTTCAAAAAATGCTCCGCGACCTCTCCGATCGCTTTACCAAGACCACCCTCCACACGGCGCAGCTGGCGGCGAAACACATGAAGAATCCCAATCTCGAACGCCGCCAGAGCAAGCGGAGCAGCGAAATCCTGCGGCTTCGCCTCAAGGTAACCTATTATCCGGAACCGAGCGCGGGGCTCAAGGGGACCGGCACGACTGAGCCCATTACGGGCATTCTCACCGACCTAGCAGAGACCGGTACAGGCCTGGGTCTCGTTACCACGAGCTTCAGTAAATCATCGCACAGCCTCGGCGCGCGCTTCACCTTCCAGATCACCTTTCCCGGGAAACCCATGATGAGAGTGCCGGGCCAGATCGTGTGGCTGAGGGAGATGGGCGGACAGAAGGCGCGGCTGGGCGTTAAGTTTACCGAGCCTAACCCCTACCTGGAGAAGGTCGTCAAAGAGTTCCTGCAGAGCCTCGCCGCCGAGTAAGCTTCACCGAGGTAGCATCGGCTTTATGGCGTCCGGCTCCACGAGCGGAGCTATATGAGTCGGTGTTGCCTTTCAGCGGCTGGGGCCGGGAATATCGATGGTGGCGCAGCTCCCACCCGAACAGGACTTGCTTGTGACGGCCGTCTTTGGCGAGCTGGAGCCGCTCCCCATGATGTAACTCGCTCGACTCAAAACGCGCTCGACCTCCGGAGCCTGACACTCGGGACATTTCAGCTCCACCGTGTCGTTCTGGGCGAGTGAGAGCAGCTCAAAGATATGGTTGCAGGCGAGGCAACGAAACTCATAAATCGGCATGATACTCCTCCTGAAATTTCATCCACTCTAATGCAGAACGACCTCGGATGTCAAACCCTCCTCCTGACCGGGGATTCGGAGAGGACGGTTGGTTCCTACCCGGACTCGAAGTTGATGACTTCGTGAGAGGTCGTCACGGTAGACGGCACAAGCTCCAGATGCAAGGCGCGCGAGTCGTGACGAACGAGGCGTACAAAGACGTACGCTGCAATGACGAGAGACGAAGCGCAACGCCGCAGATGGATTTCTTACGAAGCCGTCGAGATTCGCTCGTGGAGTTACGGTGGACCCAGAGCAACTCCTCTACGTATATGAACTCAAGGGCGGTGTCCATCCGCCCGCTGTCGCCATGGAAGGCCTGCTCGGCGTCTGGCCGGAAGGGGAGTACACCTACCTCTTCTTCTTCCTACCCGCGGAAGCGGCAGTGGCGGCGTTTCTCGAAACCCATCCCGATTTTCGCCTGACCGACCACTATCGGCTGCGGTATGGCGACTGGCAAGATCTCGCCGAAGCCGAGCCCTTTCACGTGGGTCGTTTCACGATCAGCTCCCGACCGGACGGGAGCGGGAGAAGCGCAGACGAGAACCATCTCTTGATCGACCCTGGTGTCATGTTCGGCTCCGGCCTTCACCCGACAACGCGCGGCTGTCTCCGGGCACTATCACTGCTCTACACTCGGTTGCGGCCCGCCCGTGTGCTCGATCTCGGCACCGGGACCGGTATTCTCGCCATCGGTGCCGCCAAGCTGGGCGCGACCGAGGTGGAGGCCTTGGATATCAATCCCCTCGCCGTGTCGACCGCCGCCACCAACTGTCGGCAAAACAACGTCGAGGCGACGGTGCGTGTGCGTCTGGGCGATGCCCGCGGCCACCTCCCCTCAGCCGATCTCCTCTGCCTCAATATTCACCTGGAATTTCTCCGAACCTTCCTCCCCCGGCCGGAAATGCGTGCTTACGGGCACGTGATCCTCAGCGGTTTTCTCGAGGAGCACCTCGCGGAGGTCATCTCACTCCTGCCGACGGGGAGCCGGCTCGAGGCCCCGCCATTGATCGAGCGAGGCTGGGCAACTCTCCTCATTGCGAACCGCCTGGGTGAAAAGGGAGTCAACGATCGTGGACCAACCCAACCCTTCTAGCGGATTTGTCCTCTCCGGCTCACAGCGCCTTGTCCTGAAGGTGCTCCTCAATGCCGCCGCTCTAGGGCTCACGGCGCAGCTCTTTGACGGCATCTGGATCGAAGGATTCTTCTCCGCCGTGTTCGCGGTGATCATCCTCGCCCTCAGCAATACCTTCATCAGGCCCGTGCTCATCCTGTTGACCCTGCCGCTCACGCTCCTCACCCTCGGCCTGTTCACCCTTGTGATCAACGCCCTTCTCTTCGAGCTCACATCAGCATTGGTCCCGGGGTTCCATGTGGAAGGGTTCTGGACCGCCCTCGGCGGCGCCGTGGTCTACAGCCTCCTCTCCCTCGGCCTCAACGGTCTTCTCCTCGGTGAGCCCAGGATCACCATCATTCACCGCCGGTTTTGAGAGATGCGCGCCGCCAACAGACGCCGCTCTTGTTTTCCGTTACGGAGCCTTTTCTAGGATCAAAGGAAGGACAAGAGCCAACGCCTCCATGGGGCGTTGAAATGCGGCGGGGGTATGATACAGTTCCCCTATTTCTGAAGACCCCGTTCCCGTGACGGCGATCTCAGTCCCACGAGAGTTTGGGAGGAGTGATGATCGAGCAAGGCCCTATCCGGCCGCCCAGCGAGGCGAGAAGTCTCCTGCTTCGCCTTACCCGGAACTGTCCCTGGAACCAGTGCCTCTTCTGCCCGGTCTACAAGGGTCAGGAATTCTCGCGACGCTCGGTGGCGGAGATCAAGGAGGAGATCGATCTCCTCGGCGGAATCGTTGAGGAGATTCAGCGCCTCTCCTGGCGAGCGGGCTGCGGCGGAAAGGTGACGAGCGTGGTCCTCTCCCATCTCCTCGCGGAGCGGACCTCCACCCTGATGCACCGGCAGGTGGCTCACTGGCTCTACTTCGATGAGGGCAGCGTCTTCCTCCAGGATGCCAACAGCCTGATCATGGAACCCGAGGAGCTGGCCGACGTGCTGCGTTACCTGCGGAGCCGGGTCCCCGGCATTCGGCGCATCACCTCCTACGCTCGCTCCCGAACCCTGGCTCGTCGCTCCCTGCAGGACCTGGTCCTACTGCGGGAGGCGGGGCTGGATCGAATCCACATCGGCCTCGAGAGCGGCTACGACCCCTTACTTCGCTTCATGCGCAAGGGGGTCACGGCGGCGGATCACGTGAAGGCCGGGTGCCTGGTGCGGGACGCGGGAATCAGCCTCTCGGAGTACGTGATGCCCGGCCTCGGAGGCAAGGCCTGGTGGCGGGAGCACGCCCTCGCCACCGCGGCGGTGTTGAATGAGATCAATCCCGATTTCATCAGGCTTCGCTCCCTCCGGGTCCCCAGATCCACCCCCCTCCGCGACAAGATGGAGGCAGGCGAGTTCGAGCCCTTGGACGACGACGATGTGGTGAGAGAGATCCGCCTTTTTGTCGAGACTCTGGAGGGGATCACCTCCACCGTCACTTCCGATCACATCATGAACCTCCTAGAAGAGATCACCGGGACCTTGCCCGACGACAAGGAAGCGATGCTGGCGGTGGCCGATAGCTATCTTGCCCTGAGCGATGCCGACCGCCTGATCTTCAAGGTGGGACGATGGGGAGGGGCTTTCAGGGCCCTGAGTGACCTGGAGAACCCGGGACTGAAACGGAAGATTCAGGATGTCGTCGCCGAGTGGGAAAAGGAGGCGCCGGGAGCGGTGGCGCGGACGCTCCGGGAGATGGCGGATCAGTATATCTAGCCCGCATTGTGCACGGGCCACCTGCTGCGACCGCATGGCGCGAGGCAGGGAGGTCTGCTCTGCAAAGGCGCATAGTCGCGTCATTGATAGTGGAGAGTGAGGCCAGGCCTTCGGGCGGGGTTGTGGTGGAAAGCTTGGGGGTCACTCCCGTCATCCAAGGAAGGTAGAGGCTCCGGATGCGCTTTGCGCCGCAGACCGTCCCTGCCCCGGCGTCGACTCGGTCTGTGTGGGAGAGGCTCCCGGCCGCGATCGGATGGCATGGGCAGGGCAGTCTGCTCCATCTCCACGATCTCGCGGCGGCGTTTCGTGCATAATGCGCGCTAGACAGAGAATTTCCCAGTTGCGTTTCTCTGATGGGTGCGTTATATACCGCGATGTCGCAGGGAAGCTTTCGGTTCAAGGAATCGGAAACAGGGAGAAGGTTAACGGCGAGGCGTTTCTGATCTCGGTTTACGAAAGGCGGAAACGACGGACGTGGCTTCACTAGGAAACGGGCAAAGGAAGGACCTTTGGCCGGAGTTTGATTCACCTTACTAAGTATCACTGCAGTCACTCCCTCCCTCATCTGGCCTGTCGTTTCGAAGTCACCTCGAGATCTTGCCAAGAGCAGATGCACAGCCCATACACGCCGAACGGGTGATCTCATGGCACTTCGGGTAGCTGAAAACATCGCCAGGCTCCAGCCCTATCCACCGGGGAAACCCCTGGAGGAGCTGGAGCGGGAATACGGGATTACCGACTCCATCAAGCTCGCCTCCAACGAGAATCCCCTCGGCCCTTCACCCCGGGCGCTTGAAGCCATTCGCGCCAACCTCCACAAGCTCCACCGTTATCCCGACGGCAGCGGGTTCTACCTTCGTCACCGTCTCAGCGAAGTCCTGGGTGTTGCTCAGGCCACCATCGTGCTGGGGAACGGCTCCAACGAGATCATCGACCTGGCCATCCGCACCTTTGTTCAGCCGGGGGAAGAGGTGGTGATGGCCGAACCCACCTTCTTGGTGTACAAGCTCATGGTGCAGGCCGTGGGTGGCTTAGCGGTCCGAATTCCGCTCAAAGATTTCACCCATGACCTGGAGGCGATGGTCGCCGCCGTCACCCCGAGAACACGGCTGATTTTTCTGAACAACCCCAACAACCCCACCGGTACCGTCATCAGTCGGCGGGACTTCGAGGGATTTCGGAGCCGGGTCCCGAGAGATGTGATCATCGTTCTGGACGAAGCCTACATGGAGTTCGCCGACCCGGCGCTCACCTGTAACGGGCTCGAGTACCAGGAAGGCGACCCGCCGGTGGTCGTCCTTCGGACCTTCTCCAAGGCCTATGGCCTCGCGGGACTCCGTATCGGTTACGGGGTCATGCCGCCCCCGGTGGCGGACTACCTGAACCGGGTGCGCCAACCCTTCAACGTGAACGCCCTCGCTCAGGTAGCTGCCCTTGCCGCCCTGGACGACGAGCCGTTCTTCCGGAAGACCCTGGAGGCCGTGAGGGAGGGTCTCGAGTTCCTCTTCAAGGAGCTCTCGCTCATGGGGGTGACCGCCCTGCCGACTCAGGCCAACTTCTTCCTGATTGACGTCGGGACTGATGCGCGAAAGGTGTACGAGGCCTTGCTGCGGCGCGGGGTGATCGTCCGCGCGATGAACGCCTACGGCCTAAACACCTTTATTCGACTCACTGTGGGACGGCTCGAAGAGAATCAGCGCTTGATCCGGGCCCTGAGAGAGGTGAGAGTGGAGCTGGGAGTGGACGGTGGCCGGAAATAAAAAAATGGTAGTTACCATCGATGGCCCTGCCGGGGCAGGGAAGAGCACGGTGGGCAGGCTCCTCGCCGCAAGGCTTGGTTACCTGTACATGGATACCGGGGCGATGTACCGGGCTGTGGCCGTCCTTGCCAGGGAGCGCTCTCCGGAGAACCCCTTGGAGGAGGCCATGCTGGGCGAGATCTGCGGCACCTTGGACCTCCACATGCGCGCTGACACCCGCGGCCTGCGACTCGTGGTCAACGGTCGGGATCTCACCGAGGAGATCCGCAAGCCCGAAATCAGCGCTCTCGCCTCGGCCGTGTCGGCCAAGGCGGTGGTGCGCCGGCGTCTGGCGGAGATCCAGCGCCAGTTGGGGGCGGCGGGTGGCATCATTGCCGAGGGCCGGGATATGGGAACGGTGGTCTTCCCCGAGGCGGAGGTCAAGTTTTTTCTGGATGCCCGTCCCAACGTGCGAGGAGAGCGAAGGTACCGGGAGCTTGCCGCCAAGGGCGAGAAGGGCAACTTACTGGAGGTAAGCGAGCAGCTCATCGCGCGGGATCGTAACGACCAGGGCCGGGAACTGGCTCCCCTGAAGCCGGCAGCGGACGCGATTCTTGTCGACTCGACCGAGCGAACCGTGGAAGAGGTTGTCGAGTTCATGGTGCGCGTCATTGGGGAGCGTGGTGTGCGAGGATCGTGACGGAGCCGGGCGAAACCTGCAGAATAGTCGGGAAATTCATTTGTAATGCGGAGTTTTTTCTGATATAGGGATAAAGTTATCCTGTCGAGGGCGTATGTCTCGTTCTCGGCTGCGGAACTGAAAGACCCGGAGTTGGCGGGATGGATGAATGACATTTAGAGCAAGGCACGGGGGGTAATTGTTTCATGGAAACCAAAGAACAACAACAGCAGAGTGAGACCAAAGAGATGACAGATTCAACCGAACCCGAGGGAAAGAGGGAAGAGGACACGGCGCTCGACGCAAGGCAAGAGGAGGCGCAGGAAACGGAATCTCAGGAACCTTCCTTCCAGGAATTGTATGAGGAGAGCCTGAAGAGCATCAAGGAAGGGGAGGTTGTCCGTGGCACCATCATCCAAGTGAGCGACGAGTTCGTCATGGTGGACATCGGGTACAAGTCCGAGGGCCAGATCCCCATCCATGAATTCATAGATGAACAGGGCCAGATGACGGCCAAGATCGGCGACGAGGTGGACGTGCTCCTCGAGTATCGAGAAGATGAAGACGGCACCATCGCCCTCTCTAAGGAAAAGGCGGCCAAGATCAAGGTCTGGGACGAGATCAGCAAGGTATACAACGAGGACGGCGTCATCGAGGGGCGAATTGTCTCCAAGGTGAAAGGCGGCCTCTCCGTCGATATCGGTATTCAGGCCTTTCTCCCCGGCTCGCAAGTGGATCTCCGGCCGGTCAGAAATCTCGACAGCCTCATCGGCAAGACCTTCAAATTCAAGATCCTCAAGTACAACAAGAAGCGGCGAAATGTCGTGCTCTCCCGTCGGGTTCTCTTGGAGAAGGAGCGGGAGGTCCTCAAGACCAAGACCCTGGAGAACCTGGCGGAGGGAAAGATCCTTGAGGGCACGGTCAAGAATATCACCGAGTACGGGGTTTTCGTCGATCTCGGCGGGATCGACGGCCTCCTCCACATTACCGACATGAGCTGGGGCCGGGTTGGCCATCCGTCGGAGATGTGCTCCATCGGCGACCGGATCAAGGTCATGGTGTTGAGCTTCGATCCCAACCGGGAGCGAGTCTCCCTCGGCCTGAAACAGCTTACTCCCGATCCCTGGACCACCGTTGATCAGCGCTATCCCGTTGGCACGCGCGTCAAGGGCAAGGTAGTGAGTCTCACCGACTACGGCGCTTTCGTCGAGCTGGAGCCGGGCATTGAAGGCTTGATCCACGTCTCCGAGATGTCGTGGACCGCCAAGATCCGCCATCCCTCCAAGGTGGTGTCCGTCGGCAGCCTGGTAGAGGCTGTGGTCCTCAACCTGAACAAGGACAACCGCCGGATCAGTCTTGGCATGAAGCAGGTTGAACCGAATCCGTGGGACATCATCGGCGAGAAGTACCCCGTCGGAACAACCATTCAAGGCAAGATCAAGAATATTACCGATTTCGGCCTCTTTATCGGTATTGACGAAGGTATCGACGGGCTGGTTCACATCTCCGATCTCTCGTGGACGAAGCGGATCAAACATCCCTCGGAGCTCTACAAGAAGGGGCAGGAGATTCAGGCGGTCGTCCTGAATATCGATAAAGAAAATGAACGGTTTTCTCTCGGCGTGAAGCAGCTCAGTGCCGATCCCTGGGACGAGATCCCGAGGCGGTATCCGGTGGGGAGCACCGTGGTCGGGACGGTAACCAACGTGACCGACTTCGGCCTGTTCATCGAGATCGAAGAAGGGATCGAAGGGCTCGTACATGTTTCCGAGATCAGCAAGCAGAAGATCAAGACGCCCATCGGTATGTTCAAGGAGGGCGATCAGCTAACGGCGAAGGTCGTAAATATTGTCAAGAGCGAGCGCAAGATCGGCCTTTCCGTGCGGCGTCTGGAAGAGGCCGAAGAGAGAAATAATTTTCAAGAATACATGAGCAGCCCCAGGGCCGCCACCTCCAATCTCGGCCAGTTGTTGAAAGAGGAGCTGGAAGGGCGGGCCACCAAACTCGTCCAGGATGAGGACAAAGAGTAGCTTCGTCCGCATAGGGAGTCATTACGGTGCGAAAACGTTCCGTCCTCGTGGCGGTGATCGTGCTTGTTCTTGTCTTTGCCGCTCTCGTGGGCAGCATTGCCTTCATGTCATACCGGAAGGGAAGGGCGACGGGTTCGGTCTTCGGCGACAAGGTGGCACTCCTTGAAGTGAGGGGGATGATTATCGACGTCCAGCCCGTCATCGAGCAGCTGGTGAAATTCCGCAAAGACGACTCGGTGAAGGCGATAGTGTTCCGGATCGAATCTCCCGGGGGGGGCGTGAGTCCCTCCCAGGAGCTCTACCGCGAGATTCAAAGGACTGCAGAAAAGAAGCCGGTGGTGGCCTCCATGGGTTCCGTGGCGGCCTCAGGGGGCTATTATATTGCCGCGGGGGTGCAGAAAATCTACGCCAATCCCGGGACGATCACCGGAAGCATCGGCGTCATCGCCCAGTTCACCAACTTCGAGGAACTGTTCAAGAAGATCGGGTTCAGGATGGAGGTAGTGAAGAGTGGCGCCTTCAAGGATGTGGGTAACCCGGGCCGGGCCATGACCCCCGAGGAACGGGAGTACCTGCAGAAGCTCCTCGACAGCGTGCACCAGCAGTTCATCCGAGATGTGGCCCGAGGCCGGCGAATGCCCGAAGAGAAGGTGCGAGAGATCGCCGACGGCCGTATCTTTACCGGTGAACAGGCCAAAGAGATGGGGCTGGTTGACGAACTGGGCGGACTGAACGACGCCGTCGAAGCCGCCGGCAAGATGGCGAATATTACCGGCGAGCCCAAGCTTGTATACCCTGAGAAAAAGAAAATCTCTCTCCTAGACTACCTGCTCGATCGAAGCGCAGAGACCGTGGCGGACCGGCTCAAGGACTCTCTGGAGCTGCTGCTCCTACGGTCTCTGCCCGGGGATGCCGCTATCCCACAGGAACTCACCACCTTGACCACCCGCTAGCGGCACCAGCCGGCGGGACATCAGTTCTCACCGAAAGACATTCACATCTCCCTGACCCTCGCGGATGATCTCAGGCACATCGCCGATGAGCGAGACCACACTCGATGGTCTCGAAACCATCGGGCCGCCGTCGATGATGAGATCCAGGGCGTGTCCCAGTCGCTCCTCTATCTCAAAGGGAGTTTCCAGGATGCTGCCGTCAGGCCCGGTGGCGCTGGTGCTGATGATGGGGTGACCGAGTTCCTGGACGATGGCCAAAGAGATGGCGTGATTCGGGACGCGAATTCCCACGGTGCGGCGCTTGTTCAGCATGATCTTGGGAACCAGTCGCGTTCCTTCCAGGATGAAGGTATAGGGGCCGGGGAGGAGGCGATTCATGGTCTTGTATGCATAGTTGGTCACTTGCGCAAACTCACTGATGTGTTTGAGATCGGCGCAGATGAAACTGAAGGGTTGTTTCTTGGGACGGCGCTTCAACTGGTATATGCGCTCGATAGCGTTCTTGTTGAAGATATCGCAGCCAATGCCGTAAAAGGTGTCAGTCGGGTAGGCGATGATCCCGCCGTTGCGAAGAACGTCCACCGCGCGGCGAATAAGGCGCTTTTGCGGGTTCTGAGGATTGATCTGCAGGATCATCTTATCACCTCTATCGGCAAGTAGTCGGCTATCTTGTATTCTCGCAAATCACTCTTGGAAGCTCAAGGAAAGAATCGCAGCGGGTGGCACGTCCATAACGCGGATTAAGCACGATGGCGTTCACTTGAGTGTCGAAATTGCCCCGAGCGTCCAACAAGCCCCACACCAAGCTGTCCGACAGCCCCAAAAAGAATTTCCTCTCCCCCTCGGGAGGGGGAGAGGAAAAGGTGAGGGGGTGAAGTGGGGCGCGCATCAGCTAAGGAAGGTAGAGGCTCCGGATGCGCTTGGCGCCGCAGACCGTCCCTGCCCTCGGCACCGGCCCCGCTTCTGTGGGGGCAACTTCCAGCCGCGAGCGAATGGCACCGGGCTAATCATCGTTGAGGCTAACCCTGTTCGGCCATGAGCTATCGAATCCGCTCAGCCATCTCCGGATTGCCTCCAGCAAATGGCGGTAGTACACTCGGGAGGAACCGAAGAAGCGGCGGCCAAACCAGTAGTTGATCTCCACCATGAGAGGTTCAGGGTTCGGCTCCCTGAGATCGAACATGACGTCTATGCCGGCAAGGTCGATCCCACTCTTCTGGCACAGGTGTCGTACCAGCGTTTCCGCCCTTCGCCTGAGATCAGGGCCGGCATCTGTGTCCATGACCGCTCCGGCGCTCAGGTTGGTCAGAAATTGTGCCGCATCGTGTTGCACTCGCCAGTAGCTGAGTACCTGATCGTGGAGCACTACCACCCGAACGTCCCGACCCCCGTGGTTGATCAACCGCTGCGCCAGGAACCCACGGAAACCCGAGGCTTCCATGCCTGCGAAGAGCGCCAGAATCTCCTCAAGCTGATGCGGTTGCTGAATCCTAAAGACCAAGTTCCCCTCGCCCCCCGTATTTCCTTTGACGATGAACGGTGGCGGGAACGGGAAGACCCCCCCTTCCAGGGGATATCGCCGGCGGTAGTCGGCGACATCGGTAAAGACGACGGTCTCTGGATGGGGGATCCCGAGGGCGCGAAAGAGGCGAATGTCACCGAGTTTACCCGGATAGGCGAAGCGACAATCATAGTCGGGGAAGAGACGGCCACAGTGGCGGCGGCACATTTCATAAAGGTCTTCCCTTACTCCCTGTGGCAGAATGACTGCGTCGGCCCGTCTAAGGAGGGCCTCCTCGGCAGGCGTCGGCCCCCGGCCGGCGACGATCACATTTTCGTCCCCGCGGATGCATGGATGGAAGGAGAGAATCATCGCAATCCCTCAGCCCTCTCTCCCTTATCATGAATGGAAGGGAGCCGCAACGGTCCCATGAGAGACTGGCAATCCATTCCTGTACGAATGGTGGCAACAACGCCGACAGGAGACGTCCCGATCAGCGCTGGAGCCAGCAGCCGCGTACTTCCTGGTGGCTCAGGGCCGAGAACCACTCTCACCTATGGGCCCTACCTCGAGTCCGTTCGGCGCTTTCTCTTGAGACGCTCGGGAGCCAAGCTTGCTGCAGCGCTACGTGCTCACCTCGGCCGCCCTGTGGCACCGAAGGAGATAGAGAGGATAGACATCCGGAGCGAGAAGCATGGCGCCTTCTATCATGTGGCGCGAGTTGACGTGCATCTCGTGAGGGGCGCTGTTTCCTTGGCGGTGAACGTTGCGGCGGGCGAGCTGGCGCAGCTGACCCTCGCCCGGGAGTACCGCCTCCTTCGCCGTCTCGCACGGCACATCCCGTCTCCGCACCTGCCTCGGTTCTACTGTCAGGGAAGCGTAAGCCATGACGATGGGCACGGGGAGCCTCTGTATCTCGGCCTTGCCGTAGGTGAGTGGTTCAAAGACTATCACGAGTTCCACCCGGGCCGGCTGGAAGGGGAGGGCAGGGTGCGCCTGCTCCTCTGGGATTCTGCCGCCGGCCACCGTGCCCTCGACGATTTCCAGACCTCCTCCATCTACCGGCAGGCGGCGCGGATACTCACCGAGTACTATGACTGGAGCAGCTTTCGTGAGATATATCCCTGGCACCATGGAGCCGGGGATTTTGTCGCCAGAGTAGAAGGCGACAGGGTCCACGTGCGGCTGATCACCGTCCGGGACTATGCTTCCGCTGTCGGTTACAGGACCAGGAAGATGGCGGGCAAGATGCTCGCCCTTCTGCTGTTCTTCTTGCACCTCACCATCCGGATGCGCCTCGACCGCAGCGACGGGGTGGGCGAGCTGGTCTGGGCGGCAGGGGCAATCCTCAAGGATGTGGCGCAAGGCTTTTTCGAAGGCTTCTCGGGGAAGGACGGTGCACCTTCGCCATCGGCGCTTCGGGAGATACTCTCCGTGCTCAGCGAAGATGAGTGGCGGCAGTTGTTGGCTGAAGTGCTAGGGTGCTATACCTTCTCTCCCGAAGAACTGGAGCTGATTCACCGGCAGGGAGAGATGCACATTCAGCAACTCAGGCGGATATTGCCGTCCTCGCCAGGGTGATGAACGGAACTTGTTTGGGGAAAAGGGTGGACACCGGGAAAAAAATCTGGGATATAGAGTCAGGTTGTCGTAGCCCGCATTATACGCGAGACGCCGTAACGCGATCGTGGAGATGGCCGTGCCACTGGGCAACCGCAGGGTCGCGGATCTAAGGATGCCCATATCTGCGGTCGCAGTAGGTGGTTCGTGTATAATGCGGGCTGGCCTCGCCGCCGACGCCGTAGCTGCCGTTGACACGAAAGGGGCGATCTGCTATTGTGCCTCCGCGTTTTTGCCGCGGGCTTCAAACAAATAGTTGTGAGATTTTGTCGAGTTAAACTGGTAACGAGAAGGAGAGGACCATGAACAAGATCTTGCGCGTTACTCTGGCATTTTTGGTGGTTGGCTTGGTTGTGTGGGGCTGCGCGAAGGAGACCGGACCCGTTAAGATCGGCCTCATGGGTCCCATGACCGGCCCCTGGGCGAGCGAGGGCCAGGAGATGAAGCAGGTTGTCGACCTCCTGGCTGAACAGGTGAACGCCAAGGGCGGAGTCCTCGGCAGGAAGGTAGAGGTTGTGAGCGAAGATGACGGCGGCGACCCTAAGACCGCAGCCCTGGCGGCCCAGAAGCTGGTGACGCAGAAGGTGGTGGCGGTCATCGGGACCTACGGCTCCTCCGTCACCGAGGCCACTCAGAATATCTACAACGAAGCCAAGATTCCTCAGATTGCCAACGGTTCCACCGCAATTCGACTCACCGAGAAGGGGCTCAAGTATTTCTTGAGGACCTGCCCGCGGGACGACGAGCAGGCCAAGGTGGGTGCCAACTACGTCCAGAGCATGGGTTACAAGAAGCTCGCCATTCTCCACGACAACACCACCTATGCCAAGGGTCTCGCCGACGAGGCCAAGGGTCTTCTCGAGAAGGCGGGTGTCGAGATCGTCTTCTTTGACGCCCTGACCCCGGGCGAGAAGGATTACACCGCCATTCTCACCAAGATGAAGGCTGCCAATCCCGATGCGGTCTTCTTCACCGGCTATT
>Ga0335070_10001012_pt1 | contig 32280 bp, 38 predicted proteins | sample Lox_Sample_13_FD_206722 | JGI IMG/M metagenome (GOLD analysis project Ga0335070, IMG submission 206722) | Soil microbial communities from Loxahatchee National Wildlife Refuge, Florida, United States - Lox_Sample_1.3 | ecosystem: Environmental > Terrestrial > Soil > Wetlands | place: USA...
TGCTCGACCAGTGGCGCCCCAATGACCCGGTCGTCCCCCATAGCCAGCTTGTGACTTTCGTCCAGGACCGCCCCGGCCACGACCGCCGCTACGCCATGGACACGCGCAAAATCGAACAGGAATTGAATTGGTATCCGCTGGAGACCTTCGAGAGCGGGATTACGAAGACGGTCCGCTGGTATCTTGAGCATGAGGACTGGGTACGCGATGTCACCAGCGGCAGCTATCGGCAGTGGATGGCAAAGCACTATGCCACGGAACGGTAAAACGCAATCATGAGCAGCACAATGCAGATCAACTATAAGGGCATTATCCTGGCGGGGGGATCGGGCACCCGCCTTTACCCGGTGACCCACGCGGTGGCGAAGAGTTTGTTACCGGTGTACGACAAGCCGATGGTGTACTACCCGCTGTCTGCGCTGATGCTCGCCGGAATTCGCGACATTCTGCTCATCTCCACTCCCGATGACTTGCCTCGGTTCGAACACCTGATGGGAGATGGCTCGCGCTACGGGATACACCTGCAATATGCGGCACAGCCCAAGCCCGAAGGCATTGCTCAGGCTTTTCTGATCGGCCGGAATTTCATCGGCTCCAGTTGCTGTGCCCTTGTGCTCGGGGACAACATTTTCTACGGGCATGATCTTGTCAAAGAATTGCGCGCCGCGACTCAGCAAACGAAGGGTGCTCGGGTATTCGCTTATCCGGTCAACGACCCCGAGCGTTACGGAGTCGTGGAGTTTGACGCGAACGGCAAGGCGCTTAGCGTGGAAGAGAAGCCCAAGGCGCCCAAGTCGCGCTACGCGATCACTGGCCTCTACTTCTACGATGAGAAAGTCGTGGAAATTGCAGGCCGGCTGAAGCCCTCCGCACGCGGCGAACTCGAAATCACCGACGTCAACCGCGCTTATCTCCAGCGTGGCGAATTGAATGTCTGCGTGATGGGGCGGGGCATGGCCTGGCTCGATACCGGCACGCATGAGGCGCTGATGGAGGCTTCTTTGTTTATCCAAACCATCGAGAAGCGCCAGGGCTTGATGGTCGCTTGCCCGGAAGAGATCGCTTACCGCTACGGTTACATCACCGCGGGCGAGCTACAAGCGCTCGCGGAACCGATGCGCAACAATGGATACGGCGCTTATCTCCTGCAACTGCTGCGGGAGCGAGTTTTTTGATGCGGATTCCGTTCGCGTGACCGCCGCATGAACAAGATCGAGACCAGTTTTCCGGGCGTTCTGCTTCTCGAACCGCACGTGTTCGGAGATGATCGCGGCTTTTTTCTGGAAAGCTACAATGAGCGGATGTTTGCGGAAATCGGGATCCGCGAACGCTTCGTGCAGGACAATCACTCCTGTTCCGGGCGCAATGTCATCCGCGGCCTGCACTACCAAGTTGGCCAGCCCCAGGGGAAGCTCGTCCGGGTCGTCGCGGGAGAGATTCTCGACGTCGCCGTCGACCTCCGCCGGAGTTCCCCCACCTTTGGAAAGTGGGAGTCCTTCGCACTTTCGGGGGACAACAAACGAATTCTTTGGATTCCGTCCGGGCTGGCCCACGGCTTCCGGGTGGTGTCAGAAAGCGCGCACGTCCTGTACAAAGCGACCGCCTTCTACGCAGTGGAGCAGGAGCGAACCATCATTTGGAATGATCCTCAGTTGGCGATCGATTGGAAACTCGATGGCCCAGCGGTAGTCTCGCCGAAAGACCAGCGCGGCGTCCCTTTCCGGCAGGCTGAGATTTTCGATTAGCGCCGTCCTCAGTGCAGCCGAAATTCCACCGTCAACGTAGTCTCGACTTCAACCGCTTCTCCGGCGGAGCGATAGGGTTCGAATCTCCAGGAACGCACGGCGTTGATCGCAGACTGAGCCAGTAGGTCCGGTCCCGCCAAGGAACGCACGGTCTTGACTGTCCCGTCAGCCGCGATTACCACATCGAGAACTACCAGTCCCTGTGTTCCTGCCAGCCGAGCTGCTTCGGGATACTCGGGGTCGACCTTGTACACAATCTGTCGCTCCATGACTTCTGGAGCCACGCGCAAGGGCGATCCCGGCTGCGTTGCCCCCGAGGCTTGCGCCTCCAGTTCGTTCCACGCTCTCTGCCACTGCCACCAGCCAAAACCTGCCAGCGCCAGCATGAAGGCCAGCAACACATAGAAGCGACGACGCCGGACACGAATTCTGCGTTTGCGTTTTTCTTTGTCCGGAGCAGCGGCCACCTCAACCGGCGCTTCAACCTTCGCGGCTTCCTTGTGCGGGCTTTCCACTTCCACAGGCTGCGCAGCGACGTGGGCAGCCCAGGACTGGATCATTTCGCGCTGTTCCGCTGACAGGCTCAGAAACTGAAGCCCGCAGCGGAGGCGCTCCTCATAGCGAACCTGGGCGCGTACCTGCAGGGGCACTCCCCCATCCGGGAGCCGAAACTCAAGTGCGACTTGCTGGCCCGGAGCCAGCTCACCGGCGACAATTGCACCCACGCCTACTTCGCTGAGGTCCGTGCAGCGTCCGGGAAAAATGCCAGGAATTCCCGACTGCAAGGCGATCACATCGAGGGGCACGTCAATAGGATGGCGGGGGACAGCACGCCGGCGAACTCTTTCAAACGCCAACAACGGGGCTGCACTCATCCGATTGCCTCCGCGAGATCGAACACCATCTCTTCCGGCTGGATTCACGACGCAAGCGGCGCTAGGGCGAAAATGTCGGGAAGAGTATAACGGAAATGGCAAGAGGAGTTTTCCTCAGAGTCAGAATTCCTTGATCCGCATCGGAGCCGCTGATCGCGTCTTTGTCCTAACCGGCGCCGGCGTGAGCGCCGAGAGCGGAATTCCCACCTTCCGGGGCGTGGGCGGTCTTTGGCGCAACTACCGCGTCGAAGAAGTCGCTTCTCCAGTCGCCTGGGCCCGTGACCCAGGGCTGGTCTGGGAGTTCTATTCCATGCGTCGGCGTGTGGCCTCAGCCGCGCAGCCGAACGCGGCGCATTTCGCGCTGGCAGAACTCGAAAAGAAGATTGGAGATCGCCTCTTCCTCTGTACGCAGAATGTTGACAACCTTCACGAGCAAGCGGGTTCGCGCCATGTCGTCCACATGCACGGCGAGCTCTTCAAGAGCCGCTGTGATACGTGTCGCCGGCCGCCGTTTGCGGACGAATCTACCTACGAACCACCAGCCGGGATTCCGCGATGCTCGTGTGGCGGCAGAATCCGTCCTCACATCTGCTGGTTTGGCGAGGTCCCGTTCGAGCTCGACAACATCTTCTCTGCGCTTGATCGTTGCACTGTGTTCGCCGCCGTGGGCACCTCGGGACTGGTTGAGCCAGCCGCCAGCTTCGTCGCGCATGTTGCGGGACGGGCCCGCAGCTACTACGTCGGCCCGGAACAGCCCGCCAACGCCGCTGCCTTCGATCAGTGTTTTCAGGAAAACGCAGGGAAGATCCTGCCGGGATTGTTTATCGTCGAATAGTACAGGTGGAGCGCGGGATGCCCACGCCCGGTGGCCATTTCAGGGAGACGGGCGAGGCGCCCGTCGCTCGACTCAATCCAGGTCTCGCCAGTTTAGTCCCACTCCCATCTCGACCTTGAGCGGGACTGCCAGCGCGTACGCGTTCTCCATGTGCTCCCGAACCAGCGGCTTCATCGTCTCCAGTTCGCTTTCCGGAACCTCGAATACCAACTCATCGTGCACCTGCAGGGTCATACGCGAACGCAGGCCGAGCTTCCGGATTTCCTCGTCAATCCGGATCATCGCCAGCTTGATCAGGTCCGCGGCCGTTCCCTGCAACGGGGTATTCACCGCCGTGCGTTCCGCAAAACCGCGGAGGTTGGCGTTCTTGCTATTGATGTCGGGAATGGGACGAACGCGCCCAAACAGCGTCTTCACTTTCTGATCGCGCCGTGCCTGTTCCAGCGTGGCGTCGATGAACGCGCGCACTCCGGCGTATTTCTCGAAATACGCGTCAATGAATTTTTTCGCTTCGCCTGGCTCGATCCCCAGCTGTTGCGACAAACCAAAGGGAGAAAGTCCGTACACGATGCCGAAGTTGACGACCTTCGCTGCACGCCGATGGTCAGGTGTGACCATCAGCAGCGGCACGCTGAAGACCTGCGACGCCGTCAGCGTGTGGATATCATCCCCGCGCCGGTAGGCTTCCACCAGCAGTCTGTCTTTCGAGAAATGCGCCAACAGCCGCAGCTCAATCTGCGAATAATCGGCCGAGAGCAGCACATAGCCCGGCTCGGCAATGAATGCCGCCCGGATCTCCCGCCCCAGTTCGGTTCGCACCGGGATGTTCTGCAAGTTTGGATTCGCCGATGACAGCCGCCCTGTCGCCGTTCCCGTCTGACCAAACGTGGTGTGCACGCGTCCACTTTGGCTGCGAATCAGCGTCGGCAGCGTATCGACATAGGTTGACTTCAGCTTTGTCAGCTGGCGGTATTCCAACACCAGCCGCGGAACCTCGTGCTCTTCGGCCAGCCCTTCCAGCACATCGACGGCTGTCGAAATGGTCTTGCCCTTGCCGTATTTGACCGGCTTCGGCAACGCCAGCTTGTTGAAGAGCACATCGCCCAGTTGCTTCGGCGAATTGACGTTGAATTCCATCCCGCAGCGCTGATAGATGCCCTGTGCCTTGGCCTCGATCTCGCGCTGCATCTTTTGCGACATCTGCCCCAACGCAGCCGTGTCGATCTTCACGCCCGCATCTTCCATCCGTGCCAGCACTGGTACCAGCGGAGCGTCGATATCCTCGTACACCGGGGCCAGTTTTTGCTCTTCGACTGCCTCCCGCAGCGTGACGGCGAGCCTTCCCGTCACATCCGCCGCTTCCGCCAGGTCCCCGCTCATTTTCAGATTGAATCTCCGCAGCGCAACGTCGGCCAGCGCATGCGACGAATACGTCGGGTCGAGCAGGTAGGAATAGAGCATGGGATCATGCCGCACTCCCGCCAGCTCGATTCCTTGCGGAGAAAACTGATGCAGCGCGGACTTCCAATCGTGAATTGCCTTGGGCACCGCCGCATCTTCAAGAAGGCGCTTCACGCCATCGGCAAGGGGCTTATCCGCGAGCGCGACAGTCGCCCCGGAACCGGCGGCGATGGAAACGGCGATCTTTGCGAGGGAACTTGCGGTCTGAGCTTCATCGCGGCTGAGTTGCGATAGCAGAAGTTCTGCCTGGGCAGGTTCCGGTTCCGTCTCGTCTTCTTCTTGCGCGGTAGCCTCTGTTTCCTCCGTCGGAATCGCGAGCGCGAGCGACGCTGCCTCGCGCAAGCCCTTGAGATACGCATCGAGTTCGGCAATAGTCCGGATCTCGCGGTAGTCGCCCTCTTTTACCTCCGCGACCGGCAGCAATTCCTTCAGCAGGGATGTGAATTCCAATTCGGTGAATAGCCCGCGCAGCCCCTCGACATCCGGTTCCCTGGCCTTCATCGCCTTTACATCCAGTTCGACCGGAACGTTCGTATCGATCGTGGCCAATTGTTTGCTGGCGAGAATCGTGTCGTGGTTGTTCTGCAGCGACTCGCGATACGTCTTCTTCTCCACTTCAGCGGCGCGCTCCAACGCCTGCTCGACGCTGCCAAAGCGCTGAATGAGTTCGACCGACCCCTTGTCCCCGATCCCAGGCGCGCCGGGAATATTGTCGATCGCGTCGCCGCGCAGCGCCATTACGTCGACGACTCGCGAGGGCGGCACTCCCAAGATTTCTTCGACCTTGGCCGCATCGCAGATCAGGTTGTCCTTCGGCGGATTCAGGACCAGCACTCTGTCATCCACCAGTTGCAGCATGTCTTTATCGCTGGACACGACAAACACCGGGTACGATTCCGCCGCGGCCTTGCGCGCCAGCGTTCCAATCAAGTCATCGGCCTCGTACCCTTCGAGCCCCAGGATCGGAATGCGATACGCGTCCAGCGCGCGACGGATGTAAGGCACCTGCTGCGCTAAGTCGTCGGGCATCGCGGCGCGATTCGCCTTGTAGCCGCCGTACTCCACTTCCTTGAAGGTCTGCGTCTTGATGTCGAACTTGCGGATGGTGGTGATGGCTTCAGCCTGCTGATCGCGGAAGGTCTTTGCGCCTACGTCAAACACCGCCGCCAGATATTCCGGCGAGAAATCGTCCCGCAGCTTACGCAGCATGTTTACGAAGACGTAGGTCGCTGCCGTCGGAATGCCCGTTTTGGTGGACATCGGCCGTTGCCGCGCCATCGCGTGATAGGCGCGGAAGATGAACGACATGGCGTCGATCAAGAAAATGCGGCCCTTGCCGGTATCGGCAGGCTTCATCCTAGATGCGCTGGATTCACCCTGCTTCTCCGGCGCCTCGGAAGGTCTCGGCGTGGATGTCTTTTTTGCTGTCAACGCGCCAAGTTTATCAGTTACGGACGGTCAGCAGGCGGGGGAGGCGCATAGCGAACAACCGACGACGAACAGGGAAGAGCGATGCCGAATCGCGTATGATATTGATCTTTCGGTTCTCGACCGCTGAGTGGTCATTACCGACGACTGCATGCTGCCTTTCAAGCTCGTCTACAGCGACGACTACTTCCTTCCCATCGGATCGCACGTCTTTCCTGCTGAGAAATACACGCGCATCTATCAGCGCCTGATCGAAACCGGCGTCGCTGAGCCCGCAGACTTCGTTGTCCCCGGTCCAGCCACGGATCAGGACGTGCTCCTGGTGCACACGCCGCAGTACGTCGAGAAGCTCAGAACCGGCACGCTGAGCGCGCGAGAAGAACTGGAAATGGAGATTCCGTTCTCGCCGGAGTTGGTGCGCGCATTCTGGCTGGCCGCGGGTGGCTCGATGCTGGCCGCGGATCTCGCTTTGAGCAATGGTGTCGCCATCAGCATCGGCGGCGGCTTTCATCATGCTTTCCCCGATCACGGCGAGGGCTTCTGCATGATTCACGATGTGGCCATTGCTATCCGCCGCATGCAGCGCGACGACAAGATTCGTACCGCTATGACCGTCGATTGCGATGTCCACCAAGGCAACGGGACCGCTGCCATCTTTGCTGGGGTGCGCATCCCGAGCGATCCGTTGCCGTCGGCATCAGCTTCCGTGCTTAGCCCGGTTCGCCCAGCCAAACTGCGCAGCGCGCATGCCGGAGACGTGTTCACCATTTCGCTCCATCAGGAATACAACTACCCGGCGTTCAAGCCGCCTTCATCGATCGATGTCGATCTGCCGGATGAAATCGGCGATGACGACTATCTTGCCTGGTTGGACAATGCCCTCAGTTCCGGCTTGCGCCAGTTCCGGCCTGACCTGCTCTGCTACATTGCTGGCGCCGATCCGTATCGCGAAGACCAGCTCGGCGGTTTGTCGCTGACGATTGAAGGCTTGAAGAAGCGCGACGAACTCGTCTTTCGCGTCGCCAAAGCGCGCGGGATTCCTGTGATGGTCACCCTCGCCGGCGGCTATGCCCGTAGACTGGACGACACGATCACGATTCATAGCAACACCGTGATCGCGGCGAAGGAAGTGTTCACGAAGTAGCGGTTTGACTAGTAGAAGGGTGGCTTTTGGCTAGGCAGGCGAGGCCGTAATGTCTCGGTCAAGGAGACCTAGACGCGGTGCGCGCTTAGTAACAAGACCCCGCTTTCCTTGACACCCCCTGATTCTGGCCTTTATCCTTAAACATTGCTCCCTGAGAGACTTACGTCTCCTTGCGCACTTCCGCGGGCCTTCGCGGTATCGGTTGGGGGCAGCGGAGGTTCCGATGCTCATCGAAATCCAGGAACTGGAGCTTCACCCGGTAGATTTCCGGGAGGAGTTCAGTCCAGGTGTGATTGACCTGGGCAGGGAAGTCCGGCAGCGGTCGCCGCTGCGCAGCCAGGGCCGGGCCGACCTGGTGGAGGAGCACCACAGCAAGCGCAAGGTGGTCCAGGACATCCGGCTGAAAGGCAGGGTGGATACCAGCCTGGAGATGCCCTGCGCACGTTGTCTGGAGCCGGTGGTGCAGCAGGTGAGCCGCGACTTCGACCTCTTGTACCGGCCGCTCGGGACCGATGCCGGACATGAAGAACGGTCGGTCACCGATGCCGAAGCCGAAATCAGCTATTACGAAGGCAAGGGCCTGGTGCTGGAAGATGCGCTGCGGGAGCAGCTCTTGCTGGCCATGCCGGTCAAGGCCGTGTGCCGCGAGGACTGCAAGGGCTTGTGCCCCCAGTGTGGCAAGAATCTGAATAGCGGAACGTGCTCGTGCACCGCGCAAGTGGAAGATCCACGGTGGGCGGCGCTGAAAGACATCCGCGAGAAAATGGAACGATAATCAGTTCTCAGTTCCCAGTTTTCAGTTCTCAGTGAAGATCGAGCCGGCTGAGACCTGAGAACTGGGAACCGAGAACTGGGAACTGAGAACTGAACATGCCAAATCCGAAACGACGCCATTCCAAAGCGCGCACCGGGAACCGCCGCGCGCATGACTCGCTCTCCAGGCACTCGCTGAGCGAATGTCCCAATTGCCATGAGCAGAAGCTTCCGCACCGCGCTTGTCCCAAGTGCGGGTACTATAAGGGACGCGAAGTGCTCGAGATCAAAGAGAAGTCCTAGTTTCCTGCGCTCATGCCTAGCGTAATCGCCCTGGATGCGATGGGGTCCGACAAGGCGCCGAAGCCGGAGATCGAAGGCGCCCTACAGGCGGCGCGCCATCACGGCGTGCGCGTGCTCCTGATCGGGTCCGAACCTCGCCTCAAGGCCGAGCTTTCCCGCTATCCGGGAGCCAGTCGGCTGCCGGTCGAGGTATTTCACGCCAGTGAAGTCATCACCATGAATGACAAGCTGGAGGCGGTCCGGGCCAAGCGGGATTCCTCGATCCGGGTAGGGCTGCGACTGGTGCGCGATGGCGTCGCCACCGGCTTTGTCACCGCCGGCAACACCGGCGCTACGATGGCCACGGCCAAGATGGTGCTGGGAGCGCTACCTGGCGTGGATCGTCCGGCGCTGGCAGCGGCCTTTCCCACAGTTCTGAACACCGCGGCGGTGTTGCTGGACGTGGGCGCGAACGTCGACTGCGAACCGGGAAACCTGGAACAGTTCGCGGTGATGGGAGACATTTACTGCCGCGCCATCTTCGGCATACATCGTCCGCGGGTGGGGTTGCTGTCGATCGGTGAAGAACAGACCAAAGGCAATGAAGTGACCCGCGAAGCTTTCCACCTGCTCAAGCAGCTTCCGATCAATTTCGTCGGCAATGTCGAGGGCCGTGACCTGTACAACGGCGAGGTAGATGTCATCGTGGCCGATGGATTTGTCGGCAACGTGGCGCTGAAGGCTTCCGAGGGTTTGGCCAGGATGGTGCGGGCCGTGCTGAAAGAGACGCTGAAAGCGACGATCACGCGGCAGGTGGGTGCGCTGCTCTCGCGCAACGCATTTGCCGATTTCAAGAAGCGCCTCGATTACACCGAGTATGGTGGAGCGCCGCTGTTGGGCGTCAAGGGTGTGTGCATCATTACGCACGGATCGTCGAATACAAACGCCGTCAAGAATGCGATTCGCGTCGCGGCGGAATTCGCCGAAGCTCGCGTAAACGAGACGATCGAGCGGGAGCTGGCGGGGCTGAGAGCCGGCGTGGGAGCAAGCACGTAGGGTTACATCTTTTTAGAATTTCCATTCGCCGCTGCAGCGAGGTTAGAGGTCAGAGGTCAGATTGCAGAGGTAAAGGCATGTAGGAGATGGCGTTCCCGTCCGTGCGGCGGATTTCACCTCTGCAATCGGACCTCTGACCTTTGACCTCATACACGATTATGGCCAGTTCTTCTTTTATCGCCTTTCTCTTTCCCGGACAGGGGTCCCAGGCCGTCGGCATGGGCAAGGAACTCGCCGATAATCACGCCGTTGCGCGCCGGACATTCGAAGAAGCTGACGAAGCGCTCGGCTACAGGCTATCGCAGGTCTGCTTCGAAGGTCCGGAGGAAAAACTCAAACTGACCGAGATCACGCAGCCGGCGATTCTGACCGTGTCGGTAGCAGCTTTTCGCGTGCTCGCGGAGAAGGGTCTCAAGCCGGATTTCGTCGCCGGACACAGCCTCGGCGAATATTCAGCCCATGTGGCCGCAGGCACGCTTACGTTTGCCAATGCGGTTCGGACCGTGCGAAACCGCGGTAAGTACATGCAGGAAGCTGTGCCCGTGGGCGTGGGCGCCATGGCCGCCATCCTGGGCATGACGCTCGAAAAGGTCCGCCAAGTCTGCCGCGACGCGGCCCAGGGAGAAGTTTGCCAGGCAGCCAACATCAATTCCCCTGAGCAGATCGTAATCTCTGGACACACGGCTGCGGTGGAGCGCGCCATCAAGTTGGCTGGGGAACGGGGCGCGAAGAAGGCTGTGAGCCTGCCGGTGAGCGCACCCTTCCATTGTGCACTCATGCAGCCGGCGCAGAACCGTCTGGCGAGCGATCTCTCGATCCTGAATTTTCAGAAGCTCGCCTGCCCAGTTGTCTGTAACGTCGATGCCGTGCTGATCACTTCGCCCGAGGCTGCGCGCGACGCCCTCATCCGCCAGGTCACCGGAGCAGTGCAATGGGACGCGTCAATGCGCTTATTGATCGAAAAGGGAGTCAATCTGTTTGCAGAAGTCGGGCCAGGGAAAGTCTTATGGGGCCTGATGCGGCAGATCGACCGCTCGAAGACGTGCCTGACGGTCAGCGATGAAGCATCGCTGCAGAGAACGCTCGGACAGATTCCCACTCTACTTGGCTATACGGAGAAGACAGGCGGCCCGACGCCTACTGACTAATACGGGTACACGGTCAGCGTCTTGTCTTTCAGGACGTAGATGCGGGCGCGTTCGGCGCGCTCGTTAACGACCACCTCAACCACGGTTCCTTGACTTCCCCAGCCTTTGGTGGCCACAGATCCGTATATCCGGTACGACCTGATCCTTCCCCACTCGCCGCCCGTTCCCCAATCGCGATAAAAATCGGAATAGGGATATTGCGCATGTTGCTGCGGATGCTGGCGCCAGTCGGGATCGTTGAAATAGATGCCGTACGCAGTCTCGAAATCCTGCTTCTGGAGGGCGGCGAAGAACCGATTGACCACGTGTTCCGCAGGCCAGTTGCGGTACAGGAATGCGAGCCCGGCCAGAATTAGGATCGTCAAAATGATGAGAGCGATCTTGATCCTGCGCCGCTTTACCTTGGCGGGATCGTACTGCTGAGCATCAAGCAGGGTCATGACTCCCTACAAGCATAGCGGATTTGCTACTCAGAGCGGTAGGCCGGAAAGGCAACCGTTCTGTTCCGAAGAATTTTCTAATCTCTCCAGCGTCGTTGCTGAACCTGCCGATTTCCTGCTCCCTAAAGCCACCTTTCCTGTCTGCCGATGAGCCTCTTGACAGCTAGAACGTCGGCCACTCGGCTTCGCTGTCCGGCGGCAGACGCGAAGCGGTGAAACCATGAGCAAAGTCCGGGCGCTGATCGTGGATGATTCATCGGTGATGCGTAAGATCGTCGAGCGTTCTCTGCGGCAGGCCGGTATCGAACTGGATAAAGTGGTCGAAGCCGGCAACGGGGCGGAAGCGCTGGTTGCGCTGCGCGATAACTCGGTGGATCTGATCTTGTGCGACATTAACATGCCGGTCATGGACGGGCTGGAATTTGTCCGCCAGGTCGGTTCGGTGGAGAACGCCAAAGGCGTTCCGGTGGTCATGATCACGACCGAAGGCAGCGAGTCGAGTGTTGTCCAAGCGCTTTCCAGTGGCGCACGTGGCTACATTCGCAAACCGTTTACGCCGGACCAAGTCAAAGAACACGTTTTGCCAGTTCTGGAAAAGAAACCATGAACGCAGACAGGTCGATTGCCGACCGCTCACAACCGCAGAGCTGGATGCCGATCTTGGTGCTCTCCGTGCAGGAGGTCTTCGAGATCATGCTGGGCTGTCGCGTGCAACCCATGGAGACGCCGGAACCGCGTCCCAATGGTGAGTTCACGGCCATGGTCGGGCTGGCCGGAGCAATCTGTGGAGTTCTGACGTTCTCCTGCGGAGGAAAAACGGCCGTCCAAATTGCCAAATGCATGCTCGGCCCGGAGATTGCCAGTTCCGAAGACCAGGTTTCCGATGCGCTGGGCGAGATCTGCAACATGATCGGGGGCAACTTCAAGAACAAGCTTGCAGGTCTGGATGGACGTTGCATGCTCAGCGTGCCCACCGTCATCAACGGCGGAGAATACAGCCTTCGTTCCCTGGCGGACGGCACTCCCCTCGAAGTGGTCATGCAGTTTGAGGGCGGGCCGATAGTTGTCTGCCTCGAACTGCACAACTAGATCAGCCTCCACTCTTGCCGCCAGGAAGACTCTGCCCGTTTGTCCGGATCTGCCCGGCAGGGTTTTCCGGGATCGCGAAGTCTAAGAAGCTTCCCATACTTCTTCCGCAGGTCTCCGCGCTAATGCATTGAGAACCCTGCGGTTACGGATGCCCCCTCGGCCGCTCGTGGCGGCTCGCGTGCTTCTCCCGGCGGGGAGGGGACCAACGTGGATAGCGGATTTTATGCAGCGTGCGCCGGGTTGCGAGCCCAAAGCCAAGCTCTTGAGGTATCCGCCCACAATCTCGCCAACCTGAACACCGTGGGCTACCGAGCACAGCAGACGTCATTCCAGTCACTGCTGGCGCTGGCACGTCCTTTCGTTCCGAACGTGCTGAATCTGGCGACCAATAACTTCGGCGTGCTCGAAGGTACGCGCCTCGATCTTGCCGCCGGCAATCTGGAAAACACCGGGAATCCGCTTGATCTCGGGATTGAAGGGCCGGGGTTCTTCGCCATCCAGACTTCGCGCGGCACCCGCTACACCCGTAACGGCAGTTTCCGGATATCGAGCCGTGGCGAACTGGTGACTGCATCAGGCGATCCCGTGCTGGCCGAGAACGGCAGCGTCCTCCGCGTTCCCTCGGGTGCGGTCTCGATCAGCGCCGATGGGACGATCTCGGTCAACTCCGCCGTGGTTGGGAAGATTCGGCTGGTGGAGTTCCCGCCGGATACAAAGCTCGTCTCGGAGAGCGGAACCCTGCTCGTAGCGCCCGACGGCAGCGGCCGCCCGGCGCGGCGGACCTCGCTGCAGCCAGGGACGCTGGAAGCTTCGAACGTGAATTCGATCAGCGCCGTGGTCACGCTGATCGGAGTGCAGCGGGAAGCGGAAATGATGCAGCGGGCTTTGTCCACGTTTTATAGCGAATTCAATCGCATCGCGGCGAACGACCTGCCGCGCGTCTAGGAGGAGTCATGTTCCGATCCCTATACACGGCGGCCACCGGCATGCAGGCCCAACAATTCAATCTCGACACCGTGGCCAACAACCTGGCCAACGCCAGCACGGCCGGTTTTCGGCGCCGCCGCCTGCAGTTTCAGGACTTGATTTATCAGAACATGGTCATGCCGGGCACGGCTTCGACGCAGCAGACCACAGTCGCAGCCGGCCTGCAGATCGGACTGGGCTCACGCTCTTCGGCGTCAGAGATCATCCAGCTGCAGGGGGATTTGAGCGCCACCGGTAATCCGCTCGACCTCACCATCGAAGGCCAGGGTTTCTTTCAGGTGCAACTGCCCAGCGGGGACATCGGGTACACGCGCAGTGGAGCGTTTCACCTCGACGCGCAGGGCAACGTGGTCACTGCCGACGGCAATCCCATTGAGCCTTCGGTCACCATTCCGCAGGGAGCGACTTCTATCACCATCGGTTCTGATGGGACCGTTTCCGTCACGCTGCCCGGCCAGCAGGCGGCACAGCAGGTCGGGAACATCCAGCTCGCGCTCTTTCCCAACCCGGGTGGGCTGAACAGCATCGGCAAGAACTTGTTCCTGCCCACGACCGCCTCGGGCGATCCGGTGCTAGGCACCCCCGGGGGCAGTGATGGTCTGGGCCAGATCGAGCAGGGGTATCTGGAACAGTCGAACGTCAGTGTGGTCGACGAGTTCATTCAGATGATCGTGGCCCAGCGCTCGTATGAGGCCAATTCGCGCGTTGTCCAGGCTGCCGACCAGATGTTCCAGCAGATCAACAACCTTGGACGCTAAAGGAGTTCGAATGATGGCTCGTTGGATGTTGGTTCTGTATATGGGGACCGCCATGCTTGCTTGGGCCGACGGAATGCATCCGCGTACTCCGGTCACGCGGGAGGAAGTATGGGAGGCGGTAGTGGCCGAGCTGCGAACTCGAGGGCTACCGGACGCGCAATGGCCGAAGGTCGACGATCTCGAATTGCCGCTGGCGGTGCCGGCCGCCGCCAACCGGACGTTGCGGGTCGCATCTGCCTGCTGGGACGACGAGTTCGGACGAGCCGAGTTCCGGCTGGAATGCCATGAATCAAGGCAATGTGTGCCCTTCCTCGTGTATGCGCGAATGGCACGGGCACGATGGGCAGAAATCTCGGGGAATACGGTAGGAAGCGCGTGCGGCTCCGCCCTCCACGCGCACACAGCAAACTCTGCCCCTCACAAGCCAATGGTGCGTGCTGGCGACCGTGCAACGTTGATTTTCGTGGCCAACCGTCTGCGTTTGACGACGCCCGTGACCTGCCTGGAGCATGGCGCCGAAGGCCAAGTGATTCGCGTGCGTAATCAGGACGGCCAGATCTTGCGGGCACGGGTTTCCGCCCCCGCCCTGCTTGAGGCTTTGCCGCAGTGAGTTGGGAGGAACAGTGAAAACGATCCTGTGTTGGCTGCTGCTTGTCAGTGCCGTAACGCTGAACACTTTCGCCCGATCGCGGGAAGAAACGACTCTGGCCAAATACCTGGCTCGCGTCGAGATGGCCGAGGCCCCTTTACCCGAACGGACGCCCGGCAGTTGCTGGATCGATGCGGGACGCATGGCCTCGCTCACCAGCGACTACAAGGCAAGGGCCGTCGGTGATCTGATCACGATCTTGGTGGTGCAGGATGTGACCGCATCCAACACCGGCGCCGTAAGCACCGATCGCAGTTTCACAGCGAGTTCGGGCGTCGATTCTCTGCCCGGCAAGCTCAGGACCGGTGGCGCGGCGAGCCTGCTTGGACTGCACTCAGCCGAAACTCTGTCGGGGAAGGGACAGGCGACTTCGACTTCAAAGCTGCGCACCAGCCTCGCCGGCAAGGTGGTCGCGGTGCTCCCCAGTGGCAATCTGGTGATCGAAGCGGAACGCTCGATCATGATGAACAATGAACGTCAGAACATCGTGTTGCGGGGCGTGGTGCGTCCCGGGGATGTGGGGCCGGACGACTCCGTGGCTTCGAACACGATCAGCAACCTTGAGCTCGAGATCAAAGGCAAGGGCGTGATCTCAGATGGAACTCGGCCGCCGCATTCGCTGCTCCGCCTGATTCTGCGCCTGCTGAACTTCTAGGAGCCCTATGAAAGCCGTTTTCGCGATCGCCCTGATCCTGCTGGTTTCATTCCCCGTAGCCGCGGCGGAGCCGGTCGCGGTCAAGATTCGCGACCTCACCTCCGTCGAAGGAGTACGCGAGAATCCGCTGATCGGATACGGCATGGTGGTGGGCCTGGCCGGCACCGGAGACCGGCGCCAGACGGTGTTCACGACCCAGACTCTGGCCAGCGTTCTGCAGCGGTTGGGGGCGCAGATTCCCGCCAGTTTGGTGCGTGTGAACAACGTGGCGGCCGTGTTCGTGACTGCTAACCTCCCGCCCTTCAGCCGGCCGGGCACGCAGGTCGATGTCACGGTTTCTTCCATCGGCGACGCCAAGAGCCTGGAAGGCGGAATGCTCCTGCTGACGCCGCTCTATGGCGCCGACGGCCAGGTGTATGCCGCCGCGCAAGGTCCGGTGACGGTGGGAGGGTATTCCGCCGGAGGCGCGGGCAACACGAAGCAACTCAACCATCCCACAGTGGGAAGGATTCCGGCGGGAGGGAGGATTGAGCGCACCTTGCCGTTCAATTTTGACCGTCCTGGACCGATCAACCTCTTGTTGCGCGAGCCCGATTTCTCGACCGCGGGAGAGATCTCCGATGCCATCAACCGAGAATTCGGCCACGAGGTTGCCACAGCGCGCGACGGCGGGCGCGTCGAGATCAACGCGGCGGGCACGGGGCTCGCCAACCCTACCGCGATCATGGCGAAGGTCGAGAACCTGGCCGTCACGGTGCATCGCCGGGCGCGGGTCGTGGTCAACGAGCGCACGGGAACCGTAGTCCTGGGACGGGAGGTGCGGCTGGGCGCCGTCTCCATTCTCCACGGCGGATTCTCGGTGGAAATCTCGACGGAGTTTACCGTTTCCCAACCGGCGCCCCTCTCGCAAGGCAAGACTGAAGTCGTCGGCCAGCCCGACGTACAGACGAAGGAACTCTCCGCGCGCCGGGTGGAAGTGCCCGAAGGCGCCAGCGTGGAACAGTTGGTCAACGGCCTGCAGAACATGGGGGCGACGGCGCGCGATGTGATCTCGATCCTGCAGGCTGTCAAGGCGGCCGGCGCCCTCGACGCCGACCTGGAGGTGATCTGATGAACCTTACGATCACGACCCATGCGACGCACCTTCCAGCCCCACCATCCCCGCCAGGCAAACTAGAGAAGGCCGCGCAGGACTTTGAGGCCGTGCTTTTGGGGACGCTGCTCGACTCCCTCCAGAAGACGTTCTCTGGCAACCCGGAAGAGGGGCCGGCGGGAAGCGGCGATTACGCCTTCATGAGCACGCAGGCACTAGCCTCGGCGATGGCGGCCCGGGGTGGCATTGGAATTGCGCGGCTTATCCTGAGCCATTTGCGACAAACGTTAGTACCGAATCGCGGCTGAACCGGAGTTTGCCGGGAAGCACTCAAGTTTTTCCCCACCCTGCCGATGTAAGAACCAGACCAGAGTCTTGGTTGCTGCGGCCCCCACGGCACCCAGATTAAGGCCTGCTTAAATTCTGCCGATGTATAGAAGGTAGAAGGGAGCTGCTGAGGGTTATGAGAGTTGACTTGAGGGCATATGGACTGGAACCCCCAGAGAAGGGGAAGACAGGCCGCACCGGGCAGACGCCGCCTTCCGAAGTGCAGCCGGGCGAGGCAGTTGCGCTCGATCAGACCCGCTTCTCGTTCGATCAAACGCGTGTGCAGAAACTGGAAGCCCAAGTCATGGCGCAGCCTGACATTCGAGAAGCGAAAGTGGAAGCGCTGCGGCAAGCGATAGGCAAGGGCGAGTATGCGGTCGATGACGGCCAAGTCGCCGACGCCCTGATTTCTGACCTGGCTGCCGGATCGACCACTCGCGGGCAGGGGTAATGCATGGACTCCATCCTCACCAACCGGCTCGACCCGGCGTTGCTGCGCGTGATCGAAAAGCGGGGTAACGACCAGGAGCCACCCCCCCGTCGCCGCCGCTCCCCTGCGCCCGAGAAACCAACCGGCGAAGAAGAAACAAACGCGGAACCTGCAACGCACAAGATTGACGATCTGGCCTGATATGCATAGCCTGCCCCAGCTCAACGACCTTCTCGAACAACGGATCGCGTTGTTGCGCCGCCTGGCCGAGAGCCTTGAGGGGAGCCAACCGGCGCTCGTCCGTAACGACGCCGAGGCCATCGCGCGCGGCGCCGCTCACCAGGCGGAACTCTGCCGGCAGTGGAGCTTGTTGGAAGAACAACTCCGCCGTGAGTCCGAGCGGCGGCCGCGTGCAGCGGAGGCGCAGGCCGCGGATCTTTCACCGGAAACCTTGCACTCGGCGCAACTCGAGCAGGAATGGGCCGCGTTGGGCGCGCGCATCCGGCACTTAACCCGCGTGCACTGGTCCCTGTTGCGGCACATGCAGCGCAGTCTGGCGGTATTGGCCCGCGTGATCGAGAGTTGTGCGCCAACCTACACGCCCGAGTCCGGCTTGCTTCGGCCAGAAGCCCAGCTACGGGTCGGAGAATAGACCATGTCGGGACTCTACGGATCGCTGTCCGTTGCTTTGAGCGCCCTGTTGGCTAATCAGCAGGCGCTGGAGATTTCCGCCAACAACGTGGCCAATGCCAATACTCCCGGATACACCCGGCAGCGGCCAGTGCTGGTGCCAGGGGATCCGGTGATGATGGGCGGCCTGAACATGGGCACCGGGGTGGTGCTGCAGAAGCTCCAGAGCCTGCGCGACCCAATCCTCGAGCTCCGCCTGAATCAGGCCACCCAGGATCAGGGCAAACTGAACGCTTCGCTGAGCGCGCTGCAGCAGCTGCAGGTCATGTTCAGCGGCACGGACTCAGGCATTGGCGATTCCATCAGCAAGTTCTTCGATAGCCTGCAACAGCTCTCCACCGACCCTTCGAACCTCTCGTTGCGGCAAGGCGCGTTGACCGCCGCCGGCAACATGGCCACCGCGTTCAACACTGTATCGCACAACCTGCAAACACAACGCCTCAATCTCGACCTGAATGTGACGCAATCGGTGGGCGAGATCAATGACCTCACCGCACAGATCGCCGCTCTGAACCAGCAGATCATCAACCTCGAGAACGTCCACGAAGACGCCAGTGCGTTCATCGACAAGCGCACCACCCTCATCCGGCAACTTTCGGGCTTGATCGACGTTTCCGTGATCCAGACCGAACACGGCATCGCGTTGACCACCACTAACGGGACGCCTTTGGTATCAGAAGCGAAGAGCTTCCCGCTCACGACCCAGATGGGTACTGACGGCATGCAACACATCTTTGCCGCGAACCAAGACATTACCGGCTCGCTCACGGGAGGGAGCCTGGCCGGCTTGCTCGCGATGCGCGACCAGAAGATCCCGAGCATCCAAAGCAGCCTTGACCAGCTGGCCGCGGGCTTGGCGAACGCCCTCAACACAGCGCACCGGGCCGGATTCGACCTCAACGGCAATCCCGGGGGCGATCTGTTTGTGCCTCCGCCCGTAGGCGGAGCGGGCGCCGCCGCAGGACTCACGGTCGCAATTACCGACCCGACGTTGGTGGCCGCCAGCTCCGACGGGACTCCGGGAAGCAACGGCAACCTGGCTGTGCTTTCCGCTGTTCACGATCAGGCAGTGGTGGCCGGCGAGAAACCGCTGGATTTCTATTCCCAGGTCGTATTTCAGGTGGGCAGCGATACGGCCAATGCATCCGCCGACCTGAATGCAGCCGAGCTGATTTTGCAGCAACTGGAGGATCAGCGCTCTTCAGTTTCCGGCGTCTCGCTCGATGAGGAAGCGACCAACATGGTGCGTTACCAAACCGCCTACCAGGCGGCCGCCCGGGTCGTGACTACGATCAATGACATGCTGGACGCGGTAGTCAATCTCGGGAGGTACTGACCGATGCGCGTCAATCCCAACCCCATTCCAGATCTGCTGGCGGCGCTCAACCGTACGCGGCAGGACGCCGAAGAAGCGTTACAGGAAATGTCAACCGGCCGGCGAGTCAACCAGCCATCCGACGACCCGGCCGCCGCTGCGCTCCTGGTCGATAACCACGACCGGGCCACGTTCACCGCGCGCTATCTCAACAGCGCGACCTCGCTGCAAGAGGAATTCCAGACTGCCGATTCGACCCTGAGCTCCGTCACGACGGCGCTGCAACGCGCTCTCACGCTGGGTGTGGAGGGAGCGAATGGCACGCTCTCCGACACGGACCGCGCCGCCATTGTCAACGAACTGCAAGGCATCCAGGATCAGCTCATCTCGCTGGGTAACACCGCCTTCGAGGGACGCTACGTTTTCGCGGGAACCAAGACGGGCACGATTCCCTTCGTCAAAGACGACACTGTTCCGTCGGGGGTCCGCTACGACGGGAACGACGCAGTGAATGCGGTGCAGGTCGGCGATGGTTACCAGATCGCGGCGAACAAGCCAGGCTCGCAACTCTTTGTTGCGTCAGGCCACGACGTTTTCCAGGCCATGACCGGTTTGATCCAGGCGATGCAGTCAGACACGGGGTTCGATGCCGCGATCGCGTCGCTTCGTGACGCCTTCAATTACCTCTCGGGACAGCGCGTCTTCTATGGCAATGCCATGAACCAGGCGGAGGCACAATCCACCTACCTGGGCACCGTCAAGCTGCAGCTCAGCCAGGATGAAAACAACCTGGCGTCGGCCGATTTGGAAGCCGCGGCCAGCCGGCTGGTCAACTCCCAAAACGCCACCAATGCCACGCTGTCAGCGATGGGACGGATCTCGCAGCTCAGCCTGTTCGACTACCTGAAGTGAGCGGGAGCCTGTGTTTGAAACGCGAATCTGGAAATGATGTTCCGGAGAACGGCTGGCGAACCGCCGAGAATCCCCGGAGGCGTCCTGGCGGTTGAAAGGGTGCAGGGATCCTTCGACTCCGCGAGAGGTTCTCTTCGTGAACTTCTCGCTTCGCTCAGGATGACACAGATCGGTGGCGCTCCGATTCACAGCGGCCGAGACAGCTCTAGCCCGAGTTCCGGCTCGCCGACTTCGCCCAGGCCGCGGCCGCTTCCAGGTGGGCGCGTTCGGCTTGCAGGCGCGAGCGCTCTGTGAGAAGTTGCGCGTGCACGCTCGGCAACAACAAACGGAGTTGATCGAGGTTAAGGCGGTAGCGTTCCAGCTCTTCCGCTAGCCGACCTTCTGCCTTGCTGGCAAGGTCGGCGCGCAGCCATTCGCCCACGCGCAGCACTTCCGCCAAAACCGCGGCCATGTGTTCCGCCGTGATCGAGAATGACGCCTGCGCGGGACGCAAAATTTCGAGGAGCAAGCCGAGTTTCTGATTGGCTTCTTCGAGTGTGCGCACTGAGATCCCTATACTTTCCATTCTGCTTTCTCCTGTCGGCCTTGCCCTTCTCTAGTGATTCCGGCCTCTGTCCCTTCAGGCTTCGTGGCCGGCGCTGTCTGCTGGCGTTCCACTTCCTGCCAGGCCTCCCGCACGCTGAGTATGTTCTGCAACTGCTTTTCGAGCAGCTCCGGAGCCTTGTCAATGCTTGCCCGCAGCAGGTTCTGGCGGACAAGGTCGTAGAAACGGTCGAGGTTCTGGGCCACCTCACCCCCACTCTCTAGGTTGAGCGTTCCCTGCAATTGTCCGAGAACTAGCAGGGCGTGATCCAGTTCCTGGCAACGGCGCGGGATGTCCTGCTTCGCGAAAGCGGCCAATGCGCGGCGCAGGTCGCCCAAGAGCTGGTCGTAGAGCAGAACGACGAGGTGCACCGGGTTATCACCGGCGACCTCGGATTGGCGGTAGGCCTGAACCACGTCCATGGCTATTTGAACGTCGGCAGGCTGCCAAGCTGGCTGCTGATCTGCTGCATCAGCACCGGATACTCGCGCAGGGCTGTGTCGATCTGGCTGTACTGCGTAATGAGCTGCTGCTGGCGTATCGCCAAGCGATCTTCGAAATCGGCGATCTGGGAGGTTAGCGACTTTTGCATGCTGAGGTTTTGTGCCAAGTCGACATTCAGGATCCCCTGAGTCGGATCGGTAAGCGAGTCGAGAGCGGCGCCGAAGTGCTGCGCATAGCCGGTGTTACTGGCTTGGAAGAAGTTCTGAAAGTCCGAGTAGTGGTTAGCGAGCACGTCGTTGAGTTTGGAACTGTCAACACTCAACGTGCCGTCGTCGGCCATATTGACGCCGAGCGAGGCGAGATTAACGAGTCCGTTGTTACCGCTGACCGAGTAAGTGACGTCGGACAACAGTAGCGATTGCAGTGTACGCACGGAGCTGTCGGAAGCCAGCACTCCGCCCTGGTTGGTGGTGCTGTCATACTGGTACTGTGAATTAATGGCGGTGATTACCGAGTTATAGGCGGTGACAAAATCCCGGACCGCCTGCGCCGCGCCGGAGCGGTCTGGACCGACGTTGACCTGCACTTCGCTGTTCGGCGCCGAGGAAACCAGGTTTAGCGTCACGCCCGGAATCGCGCCCGTTACTGTGTTGGTCGCGCTGCTGAAAGGCAGTCCATCGATCGTCAGCGACGCGTCCTGGCCAGGAGACCCCTTGTGCATGACTAGCTCGCTGGTGTTGGCCGTGATGGTCAGGTCACCGGCGGCGCCAGTTGTGTTGCTCACCAGGGCGAGGCGTGCTCCGGAATCGTCGCTGATGATCGAAGCCGTAACGCCAAGATTCTGCTGGTTGATGGCTTGGACCAGGGTCGTGAGTGTATTGTTGTTGGAATCCACTTTGATGTCGTGGCTCATACCCCCGATCTGCAAGGTAATCACGCCGGTGCCAAAAGTCGTGTTCGCGTCCGTGACCGGGTCCGAATACGCGGTGCCGGTAGAGGACAAGTTCTTCACCACGACAATGTGGCTTCCGGGTGCCGCGGAGGTTTGTGCGGTGGCCGTAAGAACGCTCGTGTCAGAAGAGCTCGCAACATTCTGAACCAGGGCTCCAAGCGGATCTTTAAGGGCGTTGATCTTGTCTAGCAGCGCGCTCAAACCTGAATTGAGACTCTTGAGCGCTGATTCCTCTGTTTGGAGGTCGATATCCTGCTGCTTCATGATGTTTTCCGGGCCGCGCTCGGACTCGAGAATCTGATCAACGACGGCGGTAACATCAATGCCGCTGCCTTGGCTGGCGGAGCTCTGCGTGATGTTCAAACTCGCAAGACTGGTGCTCATAAGTTTTCCTGTACGACGCAGTGAAACTAATTACCGTTCTTCGCGCTGCTGGTTCCGGCCGCCGTTGCAGGTGGGATCCCTTCCTCCTCGAGCAACTGGGCAATGAAGTGCGCGACACTCAACACCTGCTCGCTCGGAATCTGCCGCACCAGTTCGCCGCTCTTTTTGTTGGTGATCTGAACCACCACACCGTTTTCGTTGTCCCATTGCACCTTGACATCTTGGGAATCCTCTGGCGGAGGCGCGAAAGCGGGTGCGGAAGCTGCCACTGGGGAAGGTGCGTCAGGTTCTTGCGACGAGCCCCTCTGGGCACCTGACCACGCCGCGTCCTGGACGGCGGGCGGTTCGCTGAACCCGATAGCCACCAACATGACGCACCTCGGGGAAAGACCCGGGGGCGGGTTTCAACCCGCCTCCGGGAGCCTAGCTACTTCAGGAGCGAGAGCACGCTCTGTTGCATCTGGTTCGCCTGCGCCAGAGCGGAGATGCCGGTCTGGTTCAGGATTGAGTACTTCGTCAGGTTTGCCACTTCCTGAGCGATGTCGGCCGCGCGGATTCCGTCCTCGGCAGACGTCAGGTTCTGCACCTGGTTGCTGATGACGGTGCTGGCGCTTTGCAGCCGGTTGACGCCCGCGCCGATCGTGCCGCGCATGCCGGCCACGCTCTGGATCGCCGTGTTGATGGCCGACAGTGCCGCCTGCGCGTCGGTCGCCGTGCCCAGCGACGTGTCCGACCCGCTAGCGAACGGGGTTGTGTCGAGGAACGCCCCGAAGGTGCCCGTGTCGACTGAGGCGGCGATGGTTCCGCCACCGGCGACGAGGGCGTTGCCGGCGGGGGTTGCCTCGAAGTAAACGGAGGTACCCTGGGCCGTTGCGGTGGCGTCGGCATTGGCAACGGTTCCGGCCCCATAGACGGTGCCCGCACCCGGCCCGCCGTTGACTGCGGCAACCAGGTTGGCGATCGTGTTCTTCAAGGCCGTGACTGGATCGGTGCTGCCGTCGATCAAGACCTCGTTGGCCACAGTGCCATCGAAGTTGGCAGCGTCCTCAAAGGTGTACTGCGTTCCGCCGATCGTCATTTGATCGCCGGCGGCCGGCGCGCCACTGAACGCCAATGTTGCGTGTGCGGACCCTCCGAGCAGTTGCGCGGAGGACAAGGGGCTGGTCCCCACCTGAATGTGGCTGCTGGTGTTCGAGTCACTCAGGAAGATGTCCTGCGCGTTCGACGTGAATACCAGGGTGCCGTTGTAGGTGGTGGTGCTGCCGATGCGGTCAATTTCCGCCTTGATCTGTGTGAACTCTGCGTCCAGCGCGACTCGCTGCTGGTCGGAGACCGTGCCGGTAGCCGACTCGGTGGCCAGTGTGATCGCGCGGTTGAGCAGAGTGCTCACCTGGGCAAGCGCGCCGTCAGCCACTTGCAGTTGGCCAACGCCGTCGTTGGCGTTACGGGCGGATTGGGTGAGGGCTGTGGTGTTGGCGTGCAAACCGTCTGCAATCGCCAGTCCGGCGGCGTCATCGGCGCCCGTGTTGATGCGGGAACCGGACGACAACCGGAACAGTGTCCTTTGCAGATTCGCGCCCGTGATCGTCAGTTGGTTCTGAGCGGCCAGGGACGGAATGTTATTGAGAATGCTCAGTGCCATTGTGAGTCTCCTTTTTGGTTCCGTTCCTGGAACCGTCCCCGAAATCCCTTGCCGGAGGCCGCGTTCCGTTTCTTCTGCGGAACCCGTTTGCTTTCATACGGGACATCGGCAACGGACGAAGGTGCTTTATTTCCACAGGTACTCTCCGGCCCCGCCCCACGGTAACTAGTGCCTTTTGGCCAGTCCTAAAGCACTGGTTCAGTCCTTGCCGATGCTTGTTGATGAGGACCTGTGGCGGTGGCATGCCTCCATGCAGGCGCCCAACATGATTCAACTCACCCGGCTCAATGGTCATCCGCTCGCTGTCAATTCGGACCTGCTCAAATTCGTCGAGCAGGCTCCAGACACGGTCATCACACTGGTCAACGGCGAAAAGATCGTGGTCCGCGAAAGCGCGCAAGAGGTGCTGGAGCGCGTGATCGAATTCCGCCGCTCCGTGTTGCAAGGGATCATGCTCTGGTGGGATAACCGATCTGCTCTTCTGACGCTCACCGACAGTGAAAACCGCTCTGGAGGCGAGAAATAGGAGGCCGCGTGGATAAAGCAACCCTTGGCGGTCTGCTGTTGGGCCTTGGCGGCATCCTCCTGGGACTGCTACTGGAGGGCGGCAACCTGGACCAGGTGCTCCAGCCCACGGCGGCCATGATTGTCTTCGGTGGAACCCTGGGGGCGATCCTCATACAGTACCCGTCGGCAGTCGTGGGGGAGGCGTTCCGCCAGTTGGTCCACATCATCCGGGAACCGGGCGAGAGCGCGCGCTCCACGGTCGACACGCTGGTCAAGTACGCCAATCAGGCGCGGCGTGAAGGCATCGTTTCCCTCGATGCTGAACTTCCCAACATTCGCGACCCGTTTCTGCGGCGTTCGCTGATGCTGGCGGTGGATGGAACCGAGCCCCAGGAACTGCGCAAGATCATGGAACTCGAACTGGACAACAAGGAAGAACAGGAAGAGAAGATTCCCCAAGTCTTCGAATCGGCAGGAGGATTCTCGCCCACCATCGGCATCATTGGAGCGGTGCTGGGGCTAATCCAGGTCATGCAGCATTTGGACAAGATCGAGGAAGTCGGGCGGGGCATCGCCGTCGCCTTTGTGGCCACCATCTACGGCGTGGGTGCAGCCAATCTGCTGCTGCTGCCTGCTGCGGGAAAGCTCAAGATCCGCATTCGCCAGGAGCAGGTCATACGCGAGATGACTCTGGAGGGAGTGATTTCCATCCTGGAAGGGATGAACCCGCGGATGCTCGAATCCAAGCTGCTAGGATTCCTCGCCGAAGCGGAACATCAGACTGAGGCTAGGGTCGCTCCCGCATGAGTCGCCGGCGAAAACTCAAGCACCATCCCAGTCACGAGCGCTGGCTGGTCTCCTACGCCGACTTCATCACGCTCCTGTTCGCGTTCTTTGTCGTTCTGTACGCCTCTTCTCAGGTGGATCAACGAAAAGTCGGGAAATTGGCTCTGGCCATTCAGGTGGCATTTCAGGAGATGGGCATTTTCCAGGCCTCTACTTCGCAAGTGCCACTCGACCTCCGCGAACCCATGCCCTTCAGCCCGGTGCAAACCGTGGAGAACGCCTCGCGTAACGCAAACCTCGGGCAGATGGTATCGCGCCCTCATGGTGCGCTGGGCGGCGGAAACGAGAATGGAGATCTCGCCCAATTGCAGGCCGAACTGGAAACAGCGCTGGCTTCGGAAATCCAGCGGAAGGAGATCGCGATGAGGCGTGAGCCCGATGGCCTAATCATCAGCCTGCGTGAGGTTGGCTTCTTCGAGAGCGGCTCTGCGCAGATGAAGGCCGGCTCACAATCCGCATTCGACCGGATTGCGGCGATGTTGCGGCAGCGCGACTACCGTTTGCGCATCGAAGGTCACACTGACAATGTTCCCATTCATAACGCGCAGTTCTCCTCCAACTGGGAACTATCTACCGCGCGGGCCACTGAGATCGTGCGACTTTTGATTGTGAGAGACGGTTTCGACGCTGCTCGCCTCAGCGCCGCTGGGTATGCCGAGTATCACCCGATTGCCACGAATCGCTCGGCCACGGGGCGCGCCATGAATCGTCGCGTGGATATCGTGATTCTCGGGCACGGCGGGCCGGATAAGCCTCTACCCGATGCTCCGCCGTCGCCGTCGCAGCCCCTGCCTGTCGCTGCAAACAAGCTGCCGTCGTAGGCTACAGCACCAACTCCATGTACAACGCTCCTGCAATCGGATTGTCGCAGTAAAGTGGGATTTCCTGAAATCCCATCCGGCGATAGAGCGCAATCGCGTCTTGCATGGATGATGCGATCGTGTCCAAGCGCATGCGCCCATACCCAATCAGGCGTGCCTTGGCGATCACGCGCCCCACCAGCATTCTCCCCACGCCCTTGCCCCGGCAGACGGGGCGCACATACAGCCGCTTCATTTCGCAGATACTGCCTTCGAGTTTCCGCAGAGCGACGCAGCCGGCAGCTTGGCCCGCGCACCGCGCCAGCAGCAGCCGTCCGTTGGGAGGACGATACGCGCCCGGGAGGGTTTTCAGTTCTTCGTCAAAGCTCTGAAAACAGAGGCTGAAGCCAAGAGATTGCGCGTACTCAAGAAAAAGGGCGCGGGCTTGCTCGATGTGCTCGGGAAGAACCGCTTCGACCAGCTCAACGCGATCTTCCGAAAGGGTTGCCACGGAAAGGTCAATTCGCACCCGAAGCCGGGGCGGACTCGGGCGGGTTCACGGACGGCTGGTAGTCACGATTGACAACGTCAACAACCGTACGCCCCACCAGCACCGCCTTGGCTTCCGTGTGCAGGTGAACCGGGAGAGTGAAGCCGCTGATATCGGCGTAGTCTTGCACGAAGTCGATCTTGCCTACGAACAGTGAAGGCGACTTCACCACCCGCCCCTCAGCGCGCACGAGGCTTCCCGTGCAGGCGTCGATGTAAATGTGCCCTTTGAAAAGGCCGGGGCGTTTCTTGCGTGGCTTCACCTGATACACATGAATCGTCCGCCCCTCGATCGTAATCGTGCTTTTGTGCGAAAACTTGTAGTTCTCCGGACCAAGCGCCGTCGCCGCAGGATCGTTCTTTTGCACGTGATCGACCTCGGACTGCAATAGCCGCGCGATCACGTTGGTCTTGACGAAGCTGTCGCCAACGTAGCGCAGGACCTTGAAAGTCAGGGTCCGCGGCGCGGAGTAGTGGCGCTCCAGCTCGAATTCTCCGCTCTGAGCACTGCGCGGCAATTCCGCCCGGATCACCGTGGCCGCCGAATATCCTGCCAGTTGCTGCGTTTGCAGGCTGGCGCGTTTCTGGAAAGTCGCCAGCGCCAAATCCGGCGACATTCGTGGGAGGGCTACGGCCGCCGAAAAATCGGGGGCAGGTGCTTTCGCAACCGGCAAAGCAGGAGCACTACCGCCATCGAAAGCGAACACTTTCGCGGGCCCACTCCACTCGGCTGGCGGGGCGAGAGACTGCCCCGCCGACGCGGAAGAAAATGCCACTATCCCTAAGATGACGATCAGCCGGTTCATGAAAAAGATTCGAGTCCTTACTTTATAAAGGATTTGTCACAAAATGAAAAGTGCCGAACGGTAATCAGATGCATCGAAAAAAGGTAATCTCGCCCCTCGCCCCACGGCCTATCGATTGCGATCCCGGTAACAGGCGGTTAAGATTCCTTCACTCCCATGTCTGAAGTGACTTTGAGCGGCCCCGCAACCCTGAGCCATTCCTCCAGCAATCCCTCCGAGCCTTCCGTCGAAGTATTCGCCGTGTACGGCGTCGAGCCCGAAATTCAGGCCTACGCCATGGCCAAGTACTCGCGCTCGGCACTTTCCATGAAGGAGTCGCTGAAGGAGATTACGCAACAGAAGGCGGAGAAGTTCCTCAACACGTTCTATTTCCAATACGGGCACCGCTCAATTGCGGATCTCGCCCACATTGCGCTGGCCATTGAGCGCCTGTCCATCCTGGCGGCCATTGTGGTGGCTGATGAGCAGCGTTGGGATGGCCAGGAACGCTCCACCCGCTATCAGGATTTCAAGAAAAGCGGCTATTTCATGCCTCCGTTTGGCGTAGACGAGGGAACGGCAGGCGCCACTGCTGCGACTCTATATCGAAACACTATCGAGTCACTATTCTCGACGTACGAGCAGGTTTCGGAGCGCGCCTTCGAATACCTGGTGTCCGTCGCGCCGAAACCCGCCGAGATGAAGCAAGACGCCTATGAGCGCACGCTGCGCGCCCGCGCCTTCGACGTGGCGCGCTATCTCCTCCCGCTGGCGACGAACACTTCGCTGGGAGAAATTGTCAACGCGCGTACGCTGGAAAACCAGGTGGCTCACCTCCTGTCACATACTCATAAGGAGGTCCGCGATCTGGGAGCGCTGCTGAAGAAAGCGGCCATATCGCCAGCGTATAACGCCAACGAGGAAGCGCTGCGCGCTCTGGTGGGCGAGATTCGCGCAGTGTCGCCGGAACTTGCCGAGCGCGCCGAACACGAATTGCTGCGCGAGGTGCGAGTTGCGCCTACCCTGGTCAAGTACGCGGACCCGAATCCGTTCGAGATGGAGACAAGGCGGGAACTGCGGCAGGCCGCGGGGGATTTGATGAAGTCGGCCCCGATCGAAGCCGCCCCCTTGGTCGATCTGCTCGACCCCGAGCCGCTCGAAATCGAACTGGCGACGACCTTGCTCTACGAACACTGCCACTATTCTTATCGGCAGCTTCGGCAGGCGGTCGAGGCGGCCGGCGACGCACGCCGCCGCGAGATTATCGATCTCGGCCTGCGCCATCGCGGAAAGCACGACGAACTGCTGCGCCCCTTCTCCTCGGGTCAGCAATTCCGCTTCGACATCCTGATGGATATCGGCGGCTTCCGCGACATGCACCGCCATCGCCGCTGCGTCCAGATCATGCAGGACTTCACTACCGCCCATGGCTACGACACGCCGCCGGAGGTCGAGGCCGCCGGAGTGCTAGCTTCTTACGACTCTGCCGTGAAGCAAGCCGAGGCGGCGGTGCAGAAACTTGCAGAAACCGGCGGCGCCGAAGCCATGCAGGATGCGCAGTACGCCATCCCGCTCGCCTTCCGCAAGCGCACACTGTTCAAGATGGATTTCGCCGAGGCCGTTTACATTACCGAACTGCGCACGACGCCCGCCGGCCACGCTTCCTACCGAAACGTGGCCTACGCGATGTACGAGGCAGTGGCGAAGAGGTATCCCACGTTAGCGAAGTACTTTCGCATCACAGATGTGCGCGAGCCGGTGGATCTGCTGAAGCGCTGAACGCGTGGCGCCCGCGCCACACAGTTGATCCGACTCCAAGGATGTCACCTGATGAGGTTCTTCATCTGGGTTTCTGGCTGGACTTTCGGCCGTATCCGAATACCTCATCGATGAATGGCTGGATTTTCTGGCTGATCCGATGACCAGCCGATATGTGCGACCAGACATAGAGGGCCAGCATCACAGCGGCGACAACCCCGATTGCCCACTCCATAGTCAACAAATCTTAGCATTGGTGAGGCAAAAGATGGTTGCCCCACCAGAGAGTTCAAGCACCCATTGCCCAGTTCGCCCAGAATTGACGCCCACAATTCAGGAATCTAAAATCCAGTCACCGATGCCCCTCTACGAATACCAGTGCAAGAAGTGCAAACACCGTTTCGAAAGGATCCGGAAGTTCTCCGATAAGCCGGTCAGGAAGTGCCCGGAATGCGGAGGCCCGGTCGAGCAACTGCTCTCGCCTCCGGCCGTGCAGTTCAAAGGCTCAGGCTGGTACGTGACCGACTACGCCAAGAAGGGACACGCCGCGCACGCGCGCTCCGCCACGGAGGGCGACAGCGGCGCCAAGGAAACTAAAAAAGAAGAAAAACCGAAGCCCGAGAGCCACCAGAAAAAGCACAAGTGAGAGTCGTCATTGGTCGTTCGTCGTTAGTCGTTCGCAACTCCCTGATACATCAGATCTCCGGAAGGCTATCGCTCAACGACCGAGACGGACACTGGGTCCTGGATCCGCGTCGATTGTCAATCGCAAGGCGATAGCCTGCCCAGAGCTAAATCCCCAGGCAATCGCGAACGACTGACGACGAATGACAAACGACCGACGACTTCCCCTGAATCTTCTCGGTGCCACGTGCATCAAAGGGATAGTCGTTATAACGACTACATTTGGAGGACCCCATGATTACCATCCGGCGCAGCAAGGAACGCGGAGGCGGCGACTACGGCTGGCTCAACACCCGCCACACCTTCACCTTCAACGACTACTGGGACGAGAAGTGGATGGGTTTCCGGTCGCTGCGCGTCATCAACGAGGACTGGGTAGCGCCCAACTCCGGCTTCCCGACGCATCCTCACCGCGACATGGAGATCATTACCTACGTGCTCTCCGGCAAGCTCGAGCACAAGGACAGTCTGGGCACCGGCTCGGTGATCCTGCCCGGCGATGGCCAGCGCATGACCGCCGGGCGCGGCATCCGGCACAGCGAGTTCAATCCCTCAGCGACCGAGAAGGTCCACCTGCTCCAGATATGGATTCTGCCCGACAAGCAGGGACACGAGCCCAGCTATGAACAGAAAAGCTTTCCCGAAGCCGAAAAGCGCGGCCGGCTACGCCTGATCGCCTCGGGCGACGGCGCCGATGGCTCGGTGAAGATCAACCAGGACGCTAAGCTGTTTGTCACGCTGCTCGCGCCTGGCGAGGAAGTCACGCACCCCCTGGGCGGGAAACGCCACGCCTGGCTGCAGGTAGCCAAGGGCGAAGTCGAGCTGAACGGTCAGAAGCTGAATCAGGGTGATGGCGCCGCCGTCAGCGAAGAAGAGAAATTGACGATCAAGGGGACGAAGGACGCCGAGATCCTGCTCTTCGATCTGGCTTAATCAACGATGGAGGGACAGGTGCTCGCTTGTCCAACAGAGGGAGGATTCCCATGGCTGAGGGACCGATCCGCATCGTCGTGATTAAAGGTAGTGTTCGCCCCAACAACTACACCAGCATGGCGGCAGCGCTGGTCGTGGACGAACTCAGAAAGGACCCGCAAGTTCAGGTGCAAGTGATCGATCCGGCCGATCTCCACCTGCCATTTCCGGGACTCGACGGAAATTCCGACGGGCAGCAAAAGCTCCAGGAGGCCGTCAAGCAGGCCACCGCTGTGGTGCTGGCCACGCCCGAGTATCACGGCAGTTTCTCGAGCGTCATGAAGCTCGTGATCGAAAATCTCGGATTCCCATCGCTCCTACAGGGGAAACCGGTCGCGCTGCTGGGCGTCGCCGCTGGTGCGATCGGCGCCATCAAGTCGTTGGAGCATTTGCGCGGGGTTGCGTCGCACGTCGGCGCGATCGTGCTGCCAACGCCTATCTCGGTTGCCAAGGTCCGTTCCGTTTTCGACGCGAGTGGCAACGTAACGGATCCCAATGTGGATCACATGATCCGCGGTGTCGCGCGAAGCCTGATGGAATACCTCCACGGCAATGTCTGCCCGCGGGTGACACTGGAACGCCTGATGCGGGAGGGGGTCGTCGCGAGCCAGTAAGTAGCTTGCTTCGATCCCGCGCACTGTTTTCACACCGGCTGCGGCCGAATCCCCACCACGCCCATCAGCCTACCGGTCACACCCTTCTCCCCGCGGAAACTGAACAGGAGGTCGGTGCGGCACGCCGTGCACAGCGACGAAGCTTCGATATTCTTCGCAGCCACAACGGCGTCGAGCAGTTGACGGCGGTTAGCCTCGACTAGATCAAGGAATATTTCGACTGGCAACTCGCTGTGCCCGGGTGCGCGCGCCGTCAGGAACAGCAGCGGATACTTCTCGCGGACCGGGTCCGACTCCTTCACTTCACGGAAGAGCTCGGAGGCGTAAGCGAACTGCGATTCGAACTTGCTGCGCACTTCTTCACCCACTGCATAGCAGCAGGCCTGCACGCCCGGTCCAATGGCGGCGACGAGGTCCCGCGGATCGCTGCCGAAGTGACGCCGCATCTCGCCGACGCCTTTCTCCACGATTCGCTTCACGGTGCCACGCCAGCCGGCGTGGAACACGCCGACCGCGCGCCGCTTTCTATCCACGACGATAACGGGGAAGCAATCTGCCGTCTGCACAGCCAGCAACAATCCGGGGACGTCGGTGATGAGTCCGTCGCCGACCAGGTGGTGCTCAGGTACGTTCGCAACACGGTGGATCAGATCGGAGTGAACCTGACGCAGCGTAATGAGCGGCCAGC